>Ga0153999_1001147_pt1 | contig 10749 bp, 10 predicted proteins | sample TSNC083MetaG_FD_104675 | JGI IMG/M metagenome (GOLD analysis project Ga0153999, IMG submission 104675) | Attine ant fungus gardens microbial communities from North Carolina, USA - TSNC083 MetaG | ecosystem: Host-associated > Fungi > Mycelium > Unclassified | place: USA: North Carolina, Lumber... | reverse complement strand
TCACTTCATTATAACCGCCTCTGAAATCGTAAGAATAACAACCAGAACCTAGATACTTATCATTATCAAAAATATCACAAGGCTCATACTGTACATAGGAAGCTATATTGGTATACTTAAGTAGATGAGAAACTAAAACCTCTGCTGTACTCTCATATCCTAACAGGTCTAGTTTAATAAAAATATTATCTAACATCCATTTTCTTTGATTACCCTTAGAATAGGAATTTGTGCTTACCGGAATCGCTTGACTGATATTTATTTTTTCTACATCATCGTTATCCATTAACATTTTTATACCCCCTATTAGCTAGTCTCATTATACATTACTTTTTCACATCCTGCAATCTGGTATGAAATTTCCTAATGTTACTTATTTACTACGAATCATTTTCACTTGCAAGTATTTTTAAGGTGTCGTCTCTTAGAGGTATTTCTTCATTTTTATGCCAGAAATAAAGCAAATCCCCTATTCCCAAAGCCACATTATTGTCATTAACATTTAATTCTTTTAACTTATCGTCATATTGGGCTTCACCGCATTCAATTCCGTCAATTGAATAATAAATACTATTCGCATAACAACCATCAACTAATTCAGCCTCTTTCGTTAATAATCCGTTTTTATAACTATATACCCGATACATTGTACCTTCAAAGGTATCATAGATAACTATGTCATTCCTGCTTGATATGTATACCATATAAGTAGAATGAGTGATAGCCAACGATTCAATGTATTCCGCTGTACATTCGCCGTCTTTCACATTAAAGACAGCAATCCTCATCCCAATTGCGTATGCCCCCCAGTGTTCCGTTTCCGGCTCCGCTATCCCTTCATCCAGCGCTATCATTTCTTCTGTACCGTCGCCGTCCAAATCGAACAAAATAGAGTATGTTTTCCCGACAGCATTATTCATAAATTCTTGCAACGCCTTAGTATAACAAGCGCTTACTGTTAATTCAAAATCATTATTTTCTCCCTGCTGCGGGACATTGTCATTGTTTTGTGAAATGTTTTCTGTTTTAGGCTGCTCATCTTTTATTTCTTGTGGCGGTACATTCCAAATCAAATACTTATCTATATTTTCCTCGTTAAATTCATACCAACTAGCAAGGTCTGTTTTCCAGTAATCGCTGTTACTTACAAAGTCGTTGAACTCGGCTTCCGTCACCTCTGTATCATTGAGGTAAAAAACTGTTTCTCCTAAGTCGTTATATGTTTCTATGGATTCTGTAGCTGGGGAAACAGGTAGAATTACCACATCATGCGCTATCTCCAGGAGCGGCGAGGTTGCAGGCAATGAAACCGATGGCGTGCAAGACGGCAATGATTCAATGTTGGATTCTATTGTAAGCGGCTGACTTGTACAACTACACAACAAAACTATTATCAGAAAAAATGCCAAAATGCCTTTTATCACATCAGTCTCTCCTTCCAGTACATTAAGTAAACCGCGTTCACCCTTTCCGCGGTAAGTCTCTTTACAAATTCCAAAAATCTTCTATTCTCGGTTTATATGTTCAATGGCAACCCTTAATTTGGAAAGCATGGTGATAAAGGCTTTTTGGTGGCTTTGAACGGGATTAAGGCATTAGGCAGATATTCCAAACATCAGCAAGGCTTTCTTTGAACATTCTAAAGTCGTGTGCTGTGCCAAAATCGCTATAAACGTTCAATATCTCCCGGTTCTGAGCATTGGCTAAGACTTGGTACTTTGTCGTGTGTCGTTTTTTTGCCGAAATACGAGCTTTCATGATTCGCTTAACACATCCTCTACCCACAGAACTGCCTTGCTAATTATGGTTTTTGCGACTTGATGGTCGTTTGCCATATGTCGGAACGAGCGATATTCACGCCAATATTTCAACGCGAGCGTCAATCTCAGTTCTACCGGCAACCCCGGTTGGCCACCTCGAGCGTGTTCCTCAATACATTGCATTGCTTTGTTTAAAAAGTGTACACATATATTAGTTAATTACCATTATTCTCTCTAATTGGATTTTACAGATATTAGTATATAAATTTATAATATTAATATCTTCAAAATTCTTTTTCTATGGCAAGAAGATATGAATATGGATTTTCTCTTAACTTTTCTTTTTTATCTATATTATAAGCACATACAGATGCTATCAAAGACACTCCTGCTCCTGCAGCTAGTGCACATGGAACTGATAATCCTAATGCCATTGGAACACCTGTAGTACTTACAGATAAAAAAGAGAGCTTTAAAAAATTGTCATTCAGCCACTTAATCTTAGAACTTTTTAATGCCGATTTGAAATTATTATATGCTGGCAAAAATTCATTAATAAAAAGATCGTTTAATTCTTGTTGCACCGCATTCACAGGTATATCTATAGATATACCTTGTGTCAATTTTGTAAGTTGCGTTCTAAATAAACCAAGTTCATCTTTATGCCTTTCTTTAAAAGTCACCATATCACTTAATGATGTATCTGGCGCAATATGTAATCCAGCTATTATTAGTTCTAACAACAATGCTTGTTCACGTGAATTTCCCCTCTGTCTCCCTCTACTTTCAATTAAATTCGTATCGTTTCCCAATCTCATAGAATTTATAAAATGTTCTGATGAAATATTATCTGTAACTAAGGTAAAAACAATTACCCCTTTAGAAATCTCTCCATCTCTTTGCCCATTGACGAAACCGTGTCGCTTTTTTAGAATTGACTCTATATCCAACTGCAATTATCGCATCTAAATTATAAAAATCCACTCTCCGTTTTATCTGGCGTTCACCTTCTTGCTGAACTATTTCTATTTTGGAAACAGTTGCTCCCTTCTCCAGCTCTTCTTTAAAGATATTATTCAGATGTTTAGAAATCCCAGGCACATTCACATCAAACAATTCTGCCATTGTTTTTTGGGTTACCCAGAAAGTCTCATTTTTATAATAAACATCAACACATATATTTGTTTCATCCAGTTGATATAATACTATTTCATGCTTCATAATGTCTCCTGTAATTTTCATCTCATTGTAGCACTCCCGCTACCTACATTAACTAACATTATAGTATACTAATTAATAAAATGATAGCCCAAAAGTGCCTGATACCATATTGTTCTCTTGATATCAGACACCCCATATTTGTATTAAGAACTTACATTTTTCCACCTCAGCAAATACCTGCCACATCTCCCCTAGTTTTCGTTCATCTTAGCGAGTTTTGCACTTTGATCCGCCGCAATCAGACTATCAATCAGTTCCTGAATATCCCCATTCATTACAGAGTCAATTTTATACAAGGTCAATTTGATCCGGTGCTCGGTCACCCGGCCCTGCGGAAAATTGTAGGTACGGATCTTTTCCGAGCGGTCACCGGTGCCAATCTGGCTGCGGCGTTCTTCCGCTTCGGCATTCATCTTCTTCTCCAGCTCCAGATCATACAGCTTGGAGCGAAGCAGGCGAAATGCCTTTTCTTTATTCTGCAGCTGGGACTTTTCGGTCTGGCTGTAGATGACAATTCCGGTGGGCATATGCGTCAGGCGGACCGCCGAGTCCGTGGTATTCACACACTGGCCGCCATTACCGGAAGCACGCATCACATCAATCCGGCAGTCATTCATATCAATCTGGACATCCACCTCTTCCGCCTCCGGCATCACCGCAACGGTGGCGGTGGAAGTATGGATCCGGCCGCCGGATTCCGTCTCCGGCACCCGCTGTACCCGGTGTACGCCGCTTTCATACTTCAACTTGGAATAAGCGCCTTTACCGGTTATCATTGCCTGTACTTCCTTAAAACCGCCGATGCCATTCTCATTGACACTGATCAGCTCGACCTTCCAGCGCTGGCCCTCGGCATAGTTCACATACATCCGGTACAGTTCCGAAGCAAACAGAGCGGCCTCATCACCACCGGCACCGGCACGGATCTCCAGCATAATATTCTTATCGTCGTTAGGGTCCTTCGGCAGCAGCAGAAGCTTCAGCTCCTGCTCCAAATCCTCCACCCGCTTCTTCGCATCGGCCAGTTCTTCTTTCGCCATCTCCCGCATCTCTTCGTCATTTTCTTCTTCCAGCATCATCAGGCTGTCTTCAATATCCTGCTTCGCCTGTTTATACTGCTTATACGCCTCCACAAGGGGCGCCAGATCAGACTGTTCCTTCATCAGCTTGCGAAAACGCTTCTGGTCTTCGGTGACGTTAGGCTCATTCAGCGCCTGCATTACTTCTTCGTAATGAATTAACATATCATCCAAACGATCAAACATGGGGTACCTCCCTGGTATTTTTTATCACATCATAGTTGCTGCACCGGCTGACAGCCGATACAATCCTGTCATTCCCTGCCAAATCCTGACTCACGCGCACTTCACCGTAGCCCTGCTGCCAAAACAGTTCACTGACTGCCGGTCCCTGATCATACCCGATCTCCAGGTAAATCGCCGCACCATCGCCCATGTATTGTCTGGCTTCGGCCGCAATCCGGCGATAACAGTGCAGCCCGTCGGTATCACCATCTAAAGCCAGCAGCGGTTCATGGTCTTTCACTTCCGGCTCCAGGGTTCGGAGCACTGCGGTGGGAATATAAGGCGGATTGGCCGTAATCACATCAAAGGTTCGCTCCTCCGGCCCCAATCCGGCTAAAGCCGCAAACAAATCTCCCTCTAAAAACTGCAGTCCAGGCCGTCCACTGCAAAGTGCTTCGCCATTTTGCCTTGCCACCGCCAGGGCATCCGGGGAAATGTCGGTCGCCGTCACTGCCTGATAACCGCCTTTTACCATCAGACTGATGGCAATACAGCCACTCCCGGTACACAGATCCAGCAGCTTCAAAGCCGGATCCGGCTGTTCTGCCAAAACCAGCTCGACCAGACTTTCCGTATCCTGTCGGGGTATCAGCACATGATTATTTACATAAAATGTCAAGCCCATGAATTCCTGGCTGCCCAGAATTTGCTGCAGTGGACAACGCCTTCTTCGTTTTTCAATCATTTCCCGGTACAATCCGGTGCCGGACCGGTTCACATCATGATCTGCCAAAGGTTCCATCCGCTTCAGCAGATAATGGACCATATCCAGCTGAAATGCCGCCAGCAGCAGCATCCGGGCATCCTGCTGCGGATCCGGATCACCGGCCTGCTGCAGGATCAGACTTCCTTCATTGAGCAACTGAAACAAGGTCATCTCTATACCTCGGTCTCGGGGAAATTCTCCCGCAGGTAATCCTGCCAGTCAAATACCGCTTCCACCGCCGTAATGGCCACTTCAATCATCTTGTCATCCGGCTCCTTGGTGGTCAGATTCTGCATCCACATGCCGGGTTTGCTAAACAGATTTACAATAACCGAATCTCTTCTGCCGGCAATCCGTAAAAACTCATAAGATACTCCGGCAATCACCGGAATCAGCAGAATCCGGCTGGCTATCCGCAGCCAGACACCGTCTACCCTGATTACCATAAAAAACAGGATGCTGATGATCATAACGATGATCAGGAAACTGGTACCGCAGCGCTTATGCTGCTTGGAGCTGCTTCTTACGTTATCGACAGTCAGCACCATCCCGTGTTCAATACAATTAATGCACTTGTGCTCCGCACCGTGATACATAAATGTCCGCCGGATGTCTTCCATCCGGGAAATCAGCAGGATATAGGCCACAAAAATCCCAATCCGGAGCAGGCCTTCCAAAATCGCCATGACCGTCTCCGAATGAATGAATGTCCGGAGCAGATTGGCCAGCAGCATGGGCAGAATCATAAAAATACCCACCGCCATAATCACCGAAAATACCATTACTGCATTCATTAATACTTTTTCTACTTTTTCACCGAAAGTCTTATCTAGCCAAAGCTCAAATTTGCCTGGCTCCCCTTCTTCGTCATCTTCAAAGAAACTGGCGGAAAACGTCAGTGTCTTCATCCCCAGGATCATCGAATCGGCAAAGCTGAAGACTCCGCGCACAAACGGCCGGCCAAAAAACTTTACCTTTTCGCTCATACTGACATAGGTGTCTTTCTGCACCTCGATCTCCCCATCGGGCCGTCTCACTGCGGTGGCATAATTATCTTTATTCTTCATCATAATACCTTCGATTACCGCCTGACCGCCAATACCGGAATATTTCATCTTATCTTATCTCCTCTCGCAAAGCCGCCGTCAAATAATCCGCAGCACTCGCTTTCCCTTCCTGCACTTAGCACATTGCTCGCGGGAATAAATAAAAAGGTTGAAACAAAGTGTCTCCACTTACGTCCCAACCTAGCTTCACTCTTCAAACAATTATGCGTTGACGCCGTATTTTCTGTTGAACTTGTCAATACGACCGCGTGCCTGTGCAGCTTTCTGCTGTCCGGTATAGAAAGAATGGCACTTAGAGCAAACCTCTACGTGAATATCTTTTTTTGTGGATCCGGTAACAAACTCATTGCCACAGTTACAGGTAACATTTGCCTGATAATATGTTGGATGGATACCCTCTCTCATGTTCTTCACCTCTTCATTTTTAAATATATAGTCTTGTGATCATCTAACGGTCGCTGTCGATGAATGTACCGTTAAAATCACCTCACGTCTATAAACAGCTTTGTTAGTATATCATATTAGCTGTTTGTTTGCAAGTGTATTTTAGAAAAACCGAATCTTTTTTGCATGATCAATGAACTCCCGGTTATCCCTTGTCTTGGAAAACAGATCCAGCACTTTCTCCACCGACTCATCCGGCTTGAGGGTATTGGTTGCTTTACGGATCATATCAACCGCCTCCGCCTCTTCTCTGGTCAGCAGCAGGTCATCCCGCCGGGTTCCTGATTTCAGGATATCGATAGCCGGGAAAATCCGCTTCTCGGACAGCTTGCGGTCCAGAACCAGTTCCATATTGCCGGTACCTTTAAATTCTTCATAAATGACATCGTCCATCCGGCTGCCGGTATCAACCAGCGCCGTGGCCAGAATCGTCAGGCTGCCGCCCTCCCGCATGTTACGTGCTGCACCAAAGAAACGTTTGGGCATATGTAACGCTGCCGGATCCAGACCACCGGACAAGGTCCGGCCACTGGGGGGTACAACCAGATTGTATGCCCGCGCCAAACGGGTGATACTGTCTAATAAAATGATGACATCACGGCCATGCTCAACCAGACGTTTCGCCCGCTCAATGACCATTTCGGATACTCGTTTGTGACGGTCCGGCAATTCGTCGAACGTGGAATAAATGACCTCCACATTGTCGCCAACAACAGATTCTTTAATATCGGTAACTTCCTCCGGCCGTTCGTCAATCAGCAGGATAATCAGGTGCATGTCCGAATGGTTGGCGTTTATTGCCTGGGCCACCTGCTTCAGCAATGTGGTCTTACCGGCTTTTGGCGGTGATACGATCATACCACGCTGGCCTTTACCAATGGGCGAAAGCAGGTCAACTACCCGCATCGCCATGGTGCTCTTCCCCAGCACTTCCATATGCAGACGCTGATTCGGGAAAATCGGGGTCAGATCCTCAAAGTTCGGGCGTTTCTCAACAACACTGATGGGATAGCCGTTCACACTGCGGATATATAACAGCGCCGCAAACTTTTCAGTAGCCGTCTTCACCCGGCGGTTGCCGCGGATCACATCACCGGTCTTTAAGTTAAACCGCCGGATCTGGGACGGTGCCACATAGACATCATTCTCTCCCGGCAGGAAATTCTCGCAGCGAATAAAACCAAAACCATCCTGCATTACCTCCAGAATTCCGTCGGCTTCGACGCCGCTGTCCAACTCAGCGATTTCCTGTGGTGATAAAGACTCCCCCTGATTACGTTCTCTGGGCTGACGTACCGTCCGGGCCTCACTTCTCGTGTCGCCGTTTGTTGCCGGGCGCTCCGCCTGACGCTCAGTCAGATGCTTCGGCGGTACTACAACTGTTCTGGCAATTTCAGCCGCCTGATTCACTTCACACAAAGCATCAATCAGATCCCCTTTACGCATCGTACTGCTGCCTTTAATTCCCTGGGTTTTCGCAAGTTCCTTTAACTCTGGCAGTGGCAGTGTTTGTAATTTCTCTCGCATATCATTTCTCCATTTCCTGACATCATTGTCACACTATATCATCTTAAATTATCTTTTTACAATAGGGGGGTAATAAAAGATTTTTGGAATTTATTCAAAACGAATCTGGGGAACATCATCAATGACTTCCCCAACTCTCTTGTCAGTATTATATACCCGTTTGCCAAAAAAAGAAAGTACTTTTTTTATTTTTCTGCCGTTCCTGCCGATTCACGCAAAAATTGCAGGTAATCGCCAATCGTTTTTTCATATCCGTTCCGCGACGGATGGTAAAAAGTCTGTCCTGCCATTCCATCCGGCAGATACTGCTGTCTGACATAGTGGTTCGGGTAATCATGGGCATATTTGTATCCTTCGCCATGTCCCAATTTCGCCGAACCCCGATAATGGGAATCCTGCAAATGGGCCGGCACCGGCATTGTCTTCTGATGCTTCACCGCCTCCATCGCCGCGCCAATAGCGCAGACTGCCGCATTGCTCTTCGGCGCCGAAGCCACGTAGGCAACGGCCTGGGCCAGAATAATCTGTGCCTCCGGCATCCCGATCCGTTCCGCTGCCTGGGCGGCACTGACTGCCACCGTCAGGGCCTGTGGATCCGCATTGCCCACATCCTCCGAAGCGCAAATCATAATCCGCCGGGCAATGAACTTAATATCCTCTCCCGCATAAAGCATCCGGGCCAGATAATATACCGCCGCATCCGGGTCCGACCCCCGCATGCTTTTAATAAAAGCAGAAATGGTATCATAATGATTGTCGCCATCTTTATCATAGCGGATTGCCCGTTTCTGTATACATTCCTGGGCCACTTCCAGGGTAATATGGACTTTTCCGTCAGCCGGGTCTCTGGCGGTCGTCAAAATCCCCAGCTCCACCGCATTCAGTGCCGCCCGGGCATCACCATTGGCCACGTCGGCAAGAAACGCGGCGGCTTCCTCATCAATCTCGGCATTGTAACTTCCCATCCCCTTTTCCGGATCAGATACGGCCCGGTAAATCAGGACTTTGATGTCCTCCTTCGCCAGTGATTTCAGTTCGAAGATCCGGGACCGGGACAAAAGTGCTCCGTTCACCTCAAAATATGGATTCTCTGTCGTGGCACCAATCAGAATCAGCGTGCCGTCTTCCACAAACGGCAGCAGATAATCCTGCTGGGTTTTATTAAAGCGGTGAATCTCATCCACAAACAGAATGGTTCTCTTACCGTACATTCCCAGGTTGTCCTTGGCTTCACGGACCACCTCTTCCATGTCTTTTTTCCCGGCCACGGTGGCATTGATCTGGCGGAACACCGCACTGGTGGTACCGGCAATTACTTTTGCCAGGGTGGTTTTGCCGGTCCCCGGCGGTCCATAAAAGATGATCGAACCCAGCTGATCGGCCTGAATCGCCCGGTACAGCAGCTTGTCCTTGCCGATGATATGCTGCTGCCCCACCACCTCATCCAAAGCCGTCGGCCGCAGGCGGGAGGCCAGCGGCGATTCTTTTTCCTGGGTATTACTCCTCATATAATCAAATAAATCCATGATGTTTCCTCCAATATTTGCTCTTTCCAGTATAGTCTCCCGGAGCCGGGAGTGTCAATATCCAATGTCTATATCCTACCATTGAAAACCATTGAAAAGCCACCGCTTTGCCCCCTTAATGATAAATAAATTGCTAATAAATTAACAAATAAACCTTTATTTTTGCACACCTGTGTAGTATAATATTCGCAAAGTAAAATCCTTTTCTGCACTGTATTTGTCAACAGTGTGAGGGTTTGAAAAATTACATAATAACATTACATAAAGAAAGAAGGTAAAGGCAATGGATCTTAGAGATGGTGAGAATTTAATTATTAAAGTCAGGGCCGAAACTATGTATTTTAACTTCATAAGGCGCGGTAGTTATTTTTTGTCATTGACAAATCAGAGAATTGTACTACATAGCTTGTTTGGAATTAAGGAGCAATTCGAGTTGAGGGACATTGAATCTTTTGAATGTTATAAAGTTACTATCTTTTTACCTTTTGGACTTCGCATAAAAACGAAGGACGGAAAAAAGCTGGAAGTTGCTATCATGAATAGAAAAACTTTAACAAATGAACTTTCTCAGTTTTGTCCCGAGAAATAATGATACAGCCGGAGCATTTCATGCTCCGGCCCTGTTTTTGCCCCCAAACAGTACCGTTATGCTGTTTACTCTATTACTTCCGGCAATCCTTTTAATGCAAGCAGCACTGTCAATAGACCAGACAATAAAGTAGCAGATAATACCACGCCCCAGTTAACCTCTGTTATTAATGCTGTTGACCCGAGCGTTGCGATTGCGGTTTCTGCCATTGTCTTAATTGCCCTGATTGCTGCCGCTTTCAACCATTTTCTACTCAAATATAAAACCCCGCTTTCTCATTTTTTCCAAATCATTGATTCTATGGTTTGCAGCCTGTACGTGCGATGAACTCATAAAATTTATATAGCTACACTATATAATATGCAGTTGGCTTTGTACTTGCTATTATGGCATAGTCCCTGCCTGGTGCCTAATCCACCATCATCTCATCTACCGTTACAAAGGTATATCCTTCGGCCAGCAACCGGTCCACAATCTCCAGGGCGGCATCCACCGATGCCGGGAAAATATCATGCATCAGGATAATATCACCGTCCCCCACCTGTTTCATGACCTGATTGACAATCTTGGTCTTGTTCTGCAGCTTCCAGTCCAGGGAATCAACG
>Ga0153999_1001146_pt1 | contig 10755 bp, 8 predicted proteins | sample TSNC083MetaG_FD_104675 | JGI IMG/M metagenome (GOLD analysis project Ga0153999, IMG submission 104675) | Attine ant fungus gardens microbial communities from North Carolina, USA - TSNC083 MetaG | ecosystem: Host-associated > Fungi > Mycelium > Unclassified | place: USA: North Carolina, Lumber... | reverse complement strand
GAATTGAAACCCTTTATTAAAATAGCAAATAAAATTAATCAAATAGAACCGCAGTTTGAATGTTTAACAGATGAAGAATTGAAAGCAAAGACAACTGAATTCAAAGAACGTCTGGCAAATGGTGAAACCATTGATGATATTACAGTGGAAGCCTTTGCCACCGTGCGCGAAGCATCACGCCGTGTGCTTGGTCTGCGCCATTTCGATGTGCAATTAATCGGCGGGCTTGTTCTGCTGAAAGGAAATATAGCTGAAATGCGCACGGGTGAAGGTAAGACACTTGTCGCCTCATTGCCGAGTTATCTTGTTGCTCTAGAAGGTAAAGGTGTTCACGTTATTACGGTAAACGACTATTTAGCAAGACGTGACCGTGAGATTATTTCTCCAATTCACGAATTCCTCGGCCTTTCCGTTGGCTTAAACGTTCCAGAAATGGATACGTTCGAGAAGAAGTCTGCGTATAATTGTGATATTACATATGGTGTTGGTACAGAATTCGGCTTTGATCTTTTGCGTGACAATATGGTTAATGATTTCGATCAAAAAGTACAGCGTCCCTTCCATTTTGCAATGCTAGATGAGGCGGATAGTGTACTAATTGATGAGGCGAAAACACCGCTGATCATTGCATCTAAGGATGAAGGAAGCAACCGTTTATACAAGGTCGCTTCTACGGTTGTGAAGAGTTTGAAAAATGAGGAAGATTACACCTTTGATCGTGAAATGAAGGTCGTACATTTTAATGATTCAGGCATTGATAAATGCGAGAAAACGTTCGGTGTAGAGAATTTATTTGATTTGGAACATAGCGCACTCTTGCATTGTCTCCTGCAAGCATTACGTGCGAAGGTGCTTTTCCAACGAGATATTGACTATATCGTGGATGAAGGCGAAATCAAGCTAATTGATATTAATACAGGCCGTGTCATGGATGGACGCAGCTTAAGCGATGGTCTACATCAAGCGATCGAGTCTAAAGAAGGCTTGAAGAACACAGATGAGAATAAGACACACGCATCTATTACAATTCAGAACTACTACCGGATGTATCCGCATCTTTCTGGGATGACTGGTACAGCAAAGACGGAAGAACAAGAGATTCGCAAAGTATACGGTATGGATGTCATTAATATCCCTACGAACAAAACGAACTTGCGCATTGACCATCCGGATCAGGTATATATGACAAAAGAACAAAAATACGCAGCTATCTTGAAAAAGGCAAAAGAATGCCAGGATAAAGGCCAGCCTGTACTTATTGGAACTAGCTCAATTATTCAATCTGAGGAAATTGCAGATGAAATGCAAAAGGCTGGCATCCATTTCCAGCTTCTTAATGCAAAAAACACAGAACTTGAGGCGCGGCTTATTTCCATGGCTGGACAGCGTAGCATGATCACAATTGCGACCAATATGGCTGGACGTGGTACAGATATTATCCTTGGTGAAGACGTTGCTGAACTTGGTGGTTTGTACGTAATTGGCACAGAACGTAATGATTCGAAACGGATTGACGATCAGCTGAAGGGGCGCTCCGCACGTCAAGGAGACCCCGGTTCAACACAGTTCTTAATTTCTCTTGATGATTATTTGTTCGAACGTTTTGCAACGGAAGAATTAGAACGTATGCGTCCGAAATTAAAAGCAGATCGTGATGGTCTTATTAAATCAAAGAGTATTTACAAACTAGTAGAATCGTCACAAGTTATTTGTGAAGGAATTAACTATCAAATGCGTGAGTATAATCTGAAGCTTGAAGATGTATTGAACAATCAACGCGATGTTATGTACAAGCTTCGTGACAAAATTTTGCTTGAAGAAAATGTACTTGGTTTCATTGGCAAACAAACAGAGAAATTGCCAGAGCAGATTATTGAAGCATTCTGCTCAGAAGATTTAGACCCAACTGAATGGGATCTAGAACAGCTAGAAATTGAACTGAACAGCGTGTTGATTTCGGATGTAGAATTTGAAACAGGCGATATTCCGGATCGGGATCGGATTCAACATCAAGTACAACCTGCAATTGAGCAACATAAAAAAGACATTGCCGAATTCGAGGATAATGAAGAAATCCAATCATCTGCGCGTGGTATTTCTTTATTCGTTGTCGATAGCTTCTGGAAGGATCATCTCGATACAATGCAACAGCTGAAGGAAGGCATGGGACTCCGTCAATATCAACAGGAAGATCCAGTTACGCTATTCTCTAAAGAAGGGTACGAACTTTTTGAGAGACTGTTCCAGGATATTGAATACGAAATGGCCATTCGAGTTAACAGCTATATTTTGCGTACGACAGAAGATCAGATGCAATCATTATCAAACGAAGGGTTGGATGACTAATGGGATTTAAACGAAAGCTTAAAAAAAATAAAGAGAAGCAACAAGAAAAGGCAGTAGACGCAGAAGAAATTCTTGCAAAGGAAGATACTGAAACTGCAGATGAATTCGAAACAAGCGTCTATATTCCGAATGGTTGGGACGTAACGGATGAGGAACGCTATGTTTACGCGTTCCATAACACAGAAAGCCCAAAGCTGAAGAAGAATCAGATCTCTATCTACAGCATGGAAATGCTTGAACAGCCAGACGGAGGAGCAGTTATTACTGCACTTGTACGGAATTCCGTTGATCAACCAATCAAATTCGAAGATCCGACAATCTTGCTTCTTGGTCCTGATAAAGAAATGATCGCCCGTAAGAAATTTGACCTTAGTGTCCTCGGTGACATTCCAGCATTCAAAGCGGTGCCTTGGAAGTTCGTTTTTGAAGGAAGCGATTTAGAGGCGGATGCTACCCTACCAAGTGGTGACTGGATGCTTGCCTTTGAACTGAAGAAGGAGCACCAGCTTGATTTGGATAAGACATGGGAAGAATCCATTGCAGAAGATACACGCACAGCCCTAGAACAGATTGTTGCAGATGCTCCTGAATTGAAACCAGGTGAGCTTAACTTCATGGGTCTTGAAGCGCAGAAAAAGGATACTGGTGATCTTGTTGTTACGTTCCTAATTCGTAACGGCACAGACAAGAACGTCAATATTGAGCAGTTGCCAATGGGCGTAAAAGACGCAACAGATGAAGAAATCGCACGCGGCGTCTTTAAGCTTGAAGATTTCACAGTAAGAGCTAACACAAGCAAACCATGGTCATTCATCTTCCCTGCTAGCATGGTATCGAAAGAAGATCCTGACCTTAGCCGTTGGCATTTGTACGCATTGCAGAATAATTAATACACGTAGCTATATTTGAATTAGGCTATATAGGATAAAGCACCTTCGATTATGTTACGCTGAGTCGCATTCAGCATACATTGTCGAAGGTGCTTTTTTATATGAAAAATAACACTAAAACTAAAAAATCTCTAAGTTCCTCACAATATTAATATAACTTGATTACCTGTCACCTTTTGGTCCACTCATGTACATAATCTTCGCAAAAACGTCCATCTTAATACAGGAGGTGTTTGCAATGGAAAAAAGGCATACTGAAAAGGAAAACAAAGAACTTTCAAGAGAAAGTACACTGATCCACCCAGACCCAAATATCGGCATGAGCTATCCTGGGATGAAGCAAGCGTCTACACCTGAAGAGACAAAGAAAATGAACAATGAAAAAAGAGAACTCTAGTTTAAATATGTATGTCGTTACTCAGATGACCTGCTCAGGCTTGTAACCTGAGGGGGCTGGAGCGCATCCTATTCATAGAATAGAATTATTTGGTGCCTTTCTCCAGTCTATTAGCATTACAAAAACCGTTCTCCTTATAGATACAGGAGAACGGTTTTTGCATGATTACTGTGGGTTTTATAAGAATGGATTAGTGAGTTTGGCGATTTCAGTTGGCATTCAGGCGCTGCCCCTAGCCACAACACAAAAGCCCCACTCAACAAATGTGTGGAGTGGGGCTCTCATCAGATCAATGTCCAAGGTAAGCTTCTTGAATACTAGTGTCGTTCATAAGTTCTGCGGCTGGGCCGTGCTTGACGACGCGGCCGGTTTCAAGAACGTATGCGTAGTCGGCGATTTTCATAGCCTGACGTGCATTCTGTTCAACGAGAAGGACTGTTGTGCCTTCTTCGTTGATTTCTTTAATAATGCGGAAAATGTCCTGCACGATTAGTGGTGCGAGTCCCATGGACGGTTCATCAAGCAACAGAAGTTTCGGTTTGGACATCAATGCACGAGCGATAGCGAGCATTTGCTGCTGACCGCCGGACAAAGTGCCTCCTAACTGGTCTTTCCGCTCACGCAGGATTGGGAAACGGTCCATAACGCGCTCAAGATCCGCATTCACTTCTTTATCCTTGCGTACATAAGCACCCATTTCTAGATTCTCCTGCACCGTCATTCCGGACAAAATCGCACGTCCTTCAGGTACTAAAGATAAGCCACGCTTCAAAAGCTGGTCAGGCTTTTTCCCAGTAACATCTTCACCGAGGAATTCTATGCTGCCAGATTTCGCACGGAGGAGTCCGACAATTGATTTCATCGTTGTTGTCTTGCCAGCTCCGTTCGCTCCAAGGATTGTCACTATGCTACCCTCTGGTACTTCGATGCTCACATCACGTAATGCTTGGATGTTTCCGTAAAATGTATTGAGGTTATCTGCTTTAAATATGCTCAATTTTCATCCTCCTCTTCCTTGCCGAGGTAGGCTTCGATAACTTCTGGATTGTTGCGGATTTCTTCAGGTGTGCCGAGGGCAATTTCCTTACCGAAGTTCAGCACTGCCATCCGATCGCAAATCCGCATGACGAGTGGCATGTCATGTTCGATTAGCAACACAGTAATACCGCTTGCCTTGATTTTCTGAATAAGATCAAATAAATCATTTGTTTCCTTTTCATTCATTCCAGCAGCTGGTTCATCTAGCAAAAGCAGCTTAGGATCACTTGCGAGCGCACGAGCGATTTCGAGTCGTCGCTGCTGACCGTAAGAGAGGTTATCCGCGAATTCATCTGCCTGCTCGCTCAAGCCAACGAGTTCCAGCAGTTCAAAAGCACGTTTGCTTGCTGCAGCTTCTTCTTGCTTCTGCTTCTTCGTATGGAAGACACTCGACCAGACGCCAGATTGTGTGCGGCAATGGCCACCAACTGTGACGTTCTCCAGCACTGTCATATCCGGGAAAAGACGGATATTTTGGAACGTACGGCAAATCCCCTTTTTAGTTATTTCAAATGGTTTCAGCCCGTTCAGCTTTTCACCTAAAAATGTAATGTCACCAGAAGTTGGTGGGAACATAGACGTAATGATATTGAACATCGTCGTCTTCCCCGCTCCGTTTGGTCCAATCAGGCCAAACACTTCGCCCTCACCAACGCTGAAATTCACATCTGTGAGTGCCTGGATACCGCCGAATCGTTTTGCAATATTTTTCACTTCAAGTACAGCCATTTAGCGCACCTCTTTCTTGCGTTTGGCAGCTTTTTTATCTTGACGTTTGCGTTTGAAACGGTATAACACACGATGGTCGATTACCCCTTGTGGACGGAATGCCATCATCGCAACGAGTAGAACGCCGTAGATCATATAACGATATTCTGCGATTGCGCGTAGGAATTCAGGTACAGCAGTCAGGAATATCGCACCGAATACCGGGCCCCAGACAACTTCACTACCGCCAAATACAGCAAAGATTAGAATATCTATTGCACGGTGGTAATCAAAGTCTGACGGACTAATATAGCCCGTTACATGTGCATAAATCGCACCTGCGAAACCAGCAGCCATCGCACCTTGTACGAAAGCGAGCACCTTGTAGTACGTAATGTTGATGCCCATCGCTTCAGCTGCACTCTCATCCATCTTAATTGCGGCAAATGCACGGCCAACACGTGACTGGCTTTGCCTTCTGAAAAAGATGAAGATAATAATTGCGAGCACAAGTAAAAACAAGAACACGAGCAAACTGCCGAGCGCATTTGATCTAAGACCAATTGAAGATGCCTCGAAGCCTATATTGCGCAGTGCATCGGTCATTTCACGCCCAAGGTTAGGAATACCAGAAAGACCTACTGCCCCATTCGTCATGCTCTCCCAGTTGACGAACACCACACGCATTACTTCACCGAAACCAAGTGTCGCAATTGCAAGATATACCCCTTGCAGACGTAACGTCGGGAGACCGAGTATAAGTCCGAAAATCCCTGCGAGCAATGTCCCTGCAATGATGCCGACAAAGAGAGGCATTTCATATGTGAATGTAAGAATACCCGAGGTATAGGCCCCAATTGCCATAAAGCCAGCATGCCCAAGTGAAAGCTGGCCCGTTGAAAGTGTCACGTACATACCGAGCCCTAGCACGATATTGATCAGAATAAATGTTAGTACTTGCAAATAATATGGATTAATTAATTCCTGGAGCATTATTCAAATCACCGCCTTGCCTCTGAAGTTTTACCGAAGATGCCTTGTGGACGGACAAGCAAAATAACAATGATTGCTACAAATGCAATTGCGTCGCGGTATCCGGATTCACCGAACATGACGACGAGCGTCTCCGAAAGTCCAAGTATCAAGCCACCAACTACTGCACCACGTACATTACCCATACCACCAAGAATGATGATTGCAAGACCTTTCAGTCCCATTGATAGCCCCATTTGCGGTGTTACTGAGTTAAATGCCATGCCGGTGAGGACCCCCGCGATGCCTCCCATTACGGATGCAATGATAACAGTCATCAAAATAATCTTCTTCGTATTAACACCAAGTAAGCTTGCTGCATCAAGGTCTTCCGCACTCGCACGTAGCGCGCGTCCTGCTTTTGTTTTAGAAAGCCAGATTGATAGCCCGACCATCAGAACAACCGCAATTACAAAAATAACAATTTGCACGGCATAGATTGTAAGACCACCAACTTGGAAACTTACTTCTGAAAAAGATGTACGGAATGGCTTATTACCTGCTCCGAATAGATGGTGCGCGAGATTCTCTAAAAAGATCGAAACCCCAATCGTACTAATAAGTGGTGCCAAATGCGAGACACCCTTTTTGCCACGTAATGGTCTTAGTGCGAGTAGTTCAAGCAATAAACCTAGAATACCTGACCCGATAATTGCAACGAGAAATGCAAGTGGGAGCGACAACCCCAAAGTGCTTGTCGCCATAACACCCAAATAAGCCCCAAACATAAAAATAGCCCCGTGTGCCATGTTAATAATACCAAGCACCCCGAAGACAAGTGTAGAGCCGAGAGCGATAACTGCATAAATACTTCCCAGCGTGATGCCGTTGATTAGCTGTTCCCAAACCATGGATGTTCACCTCTATGTGGTTTTGTTCAGCCTATTTAAACAGGTCCAGAGAGAACGATAAACGCTCTCTCTGAGTTATACAACCTATTTAAATAGCTGGAATTTGTCGTCTTTGATGATTAACACATTCGGATCCATAACGATGTCACCGTCTTTATCGAATGACATTTTACCAAGTATGCCTTCGAAATCTTTTGTTTTCGCAAGTTCTTCACGAATCGCATCTGGATCGTCACTGTCAGCACGCTCGATTGCTACAGCCATAACCTTCAAGGCATCATAGGCTTGAGCTGCGAACTGATCTGGATCTTTCTTGTATTCTTTCTTATAATTCTTCACGAATTCCTGTACTTTCTCGTCTTCCTTACTACCAAACCAAGGTGTTGCTACAATCAAGCCGTTTGCCGCATCTCCAGCGATACTAATAACCTCAGGAGAGTTGAATCCGTTACCGCCAACGAATGGGACATCAATGCCCATTTTACGCGCCTGGTCCATAATTACAGCACCTTCGTTGTAAAGGGCAGATGCTAGAATCAAATCTGGCTTCGTGCTTTTGATTTTTGTAAGCTGTGCTTTGTAATCAGCTTGGCCTTGCTGGAATTTCTCAGTTGTTGTTACTTCAAGCCCCTGCTTCTTCGCTTCGTCTTTCATAACGTTGTAGCCAGACTGTGTGAATACATCATCATTTCCGTAAATGATTGCAACTTTCTTCGCATTGTATTTCTCTTTCGCTGCTTTAATTGAAGCTGGAATTGCCTGTTCTTCAGGAATCGAGTTGCGGAATACATATTCCCCGATTTGAGGGATACCTTTTGCCGTAGTTGATGTTCCCATAATTGGCACTGCACTATTCTCAGCAATCGGGCCAACTGCCTGCATTTCAGTGCTCAATGTTGGGCCAATGATTGCAGATACGTTCTCGGAGTTAATCAATTTCTCAGCAGCTGATTGTGCCTGATCCTTTTTACCAGCAGAATCTTCTATAATTAGTTTGATTTTAACTTTTCCTTCATCGCTAATTTCCTTGTTAGCAAGTTTCAAACCGTTTGTAATAGCTTCACCGTAGCTCGCTCCTGAACCATTCATCCAAGAAATTACGCCTACCTTGACTTCCTTTTTGTCTCCAGATTTTGAATCTGAAGAACCGCTGCCACAAGCAGCTGTAAAAATAAGTGCAGAAATTGAAATAATCAGAAATATTAACTTAGAAAATTTCCCCACGATGCAAATCCCCCTTGTTGGTCATGTATGTATGACTATTTTTTAAATTATCCTTCTATTTTACTGGACTTTGAGTCTATTAGCAAGACGTATTTACTAATTTATCAGAATTAAAAAACCTTTTAATATCTAAATTAATTCCATCGCTCTAACAAATAGATGGTAAGGAAATTCTTATGAGTTATTGTGTGTTTCTTGCAACTTCAGACTTCATTCTGGCGCACTTATTCACATACAAAAAAGAAGCATCCGACTGAACTTTCGGATGCTTCTTTTGCTAACATTATGACTCGATTGCCTCTTTGATCTGTTTCACATAGAAATATCTAACGAGTCCGTAGTAAATCACTTGGATGACCAAGAAGCTACCCAACACAACGATGGATTCCTGGACAAGATTATAGTTAAACATCCTCGAAAGAGCGGTGAGTGCAACAGCTCCGTGGAAGAGCGCTACAATCATCGGCGCGAAGAACAATAGGGCTGTCTGGCGGTTGGCTACACGCTTCATTTCAGTTACAGATAGACCAATCTTTGCAATCGCTCGGAATTTCGCCTTGTCTTCGGAAAGATCTGTGAACAAACGGAAATATAAGAAACTCCCGGCTGAAACGAAGAAGACAATACCAATGAACAAACCGATGAAGAGAATTGGTCCAAATTGTTTTTCAATCTCATAGACAACGCTATCCACGGAGAAAAATGTCCCAGGTTTGAAGTGCTCCTCAAGCTTTGCGCCAGCTATACGAAGCTGCTCAGAATTACTATCTTTCTCTGCCTGCCAAATATCATTTCGATGCATACGAACCGGCTTTGGCAATTTACTGTAAATATCATCACTTACAACGAAGTAAGGTTCAAAATTTGGATATCCATCTGACTCGATTTTTCGATCAGGTTTTATTTTTGAGCCATTATCAAGGGTGATACCATTTTTCATAAGCTTATCATCTGTCTTGTCTTGAGAAATGCTTGCCATGCTTTGTTTAGCTGCGACTGCCTCTCCTGATTTCAAATTAAGTTGTTTCTCACCAATTAGCCGAGCAGCAGCGTTATAATCCGAGACTTTCATCACCATAATGCCTTGATCCATGCTTTCAAACGGCGTATAGCGTTCGTTTACAATGAGATGCTTTGTCTTAATATCGCTCTGATGGAGCACTTTCTCTATATAATTAATCTCTTTATCAGAAGTTTTCTCATCGTCATATTTCTGATATGTGTACGTAAACGGATTTGCTTGGACCATCGCCTTCGTTAAATACGAATGTGTGCCGTACAATGCACCAATTGCACTAAAAGCAACTGTGGAAATGATCGCTACCATAAAGAAGGAACGAGCATTGTCCTTCATCCTATAGGAAAGGTCCGAGAACAGAATCATGTTCGTCTTGCGCCAAAAGATCGATTCATTTCGCTTCAGACGACGAATGACGAAAACGCTCAACTGGGTGAAAAGCAAATATGTGCCAACAATTACAACTGCGACAACAGGTAGCAGGGCCATTACAACTTGGGGCCCTTTAACGATAAGCGCTACAGCATAACCTCCGATTAGAAGCAGTCCTCCCAAAATTGAGAGTATAATAGAAGCTTTTGGTTCCCCCTTCGATTTCTTATCACTTTTAATCAAATCAATTAGCTTACGCGTACGCAATATGAATGAAACGAAAAATGAAATAAATAGAAATAGCACTATGAATGAAACAAATGTAAGCAATATCGCCATCCATGGCCAGTAGAAATTCAAATCCTCTCCGATAATCAATACATTTTCAGCAAGCATCAGAATCAATTTGGCAAAAACGAGACCAATTAAGATTCCGCTGATTGTAGCAAATAGTCCGATAAGCATATTTTCCAGAAAGATCATAAGACGGATTTGCCCCGTGCTCATGCCTTGCATCATCAGCAGACCGAATTCCTTTTTCCTCGACTGCAGGAAGGCACTCATTGAATAAAGCACGAAGAAGAACGAGAATACGTAAATAATTCCGCCTGCCACACCAAGTCCAATTAGAGCGTTCTTATTAAAGCCCTCTGTCTGGAATGAAGGATGAAAGGCGAAGATTGCGAATGTGAAAAATACCATCACTGTAAACAAACTGCTCAAGAAATAAGCAACATATAGCCGCTTGTTTCGGAGGACGTTGTTAATCGCGAACTGACGAAAAGTCATGGTCATTCCCTCCCAACAAGGAAAGTGTATCGATAATCTGTTGGAAGAAGCCCTTCTGACTCTCCCCGCGGTATATTTCCGAATATAATT
>Ga0153999_1001144_pt1 | contig 10761 bp, 8 predicted proteins | sample TSNC083MetaG_FD_104675 | JGI IMG/M metagenome (GOLD analysis project Ga0153999, IMG submission 104675) | Attine ant fungus gardens microbial communities from North Carolina, USA - TSNC083 MetaG | ecosystem: Host-associated > Fungi > Mycelium > Unclassified | place: USA: North Carolina, Lumber... | reverse complement strand
TTCCATGCCCACGGACGCCAAAAAGTTGACAACCGGTCCGGCCGGTCCTAACAACAGCTTAAAAACTACTGCAACGGCCACCATATTGGATACATAAGGCAGAAAAAACATGGACCGGACCACTTTTTTACAACGGATCCCTTTATTAACCAAATATGCAATAATAAATCCCCAAACCATAATCAGCGGAACATAGAGCAATGAATAAATCCCCGTTCTCCCCAATGCCGCCAATGCGTATTCATCATGAAAAAATTTCACGAAATTCTGAAGACCGACAAAGCTTGCTTCTTTTATCTTACTGATATAGGTTACATTGGTAAACCCCAGAATTACTGCAAGCAAGAAAGGGGTTCCCTGAAAAATAATAAAACCAGCTAAATAAGGCAAAATGAACAGATACCCATACCTATTTTCCCTTTTCTGGCGGCCAGACGTTTTCTTTCTTTTAACCATTTTGTTCTTCTTTCTTTGACAAGGGTGCTGCCTTACGCTCCGAAAAACGTACCACAACACCCTCAGTTTTTATTGTCCTTGCTCTATTGCTTCTTTGGCACGGGATATAATCTTACTGATTGCGGCATCAATGTCCTGCGCCCCTTGCCCATATAACTGGCCTTCCTCAATGATGATCTGGCTGATTTGCGCAGATCCGGCCCCGATGATTTTCTCGGAAAGTGCGTTCCTGCTGCTGTCAAACCATGCCGCCTTGAAATCCGCCACCGATAAAGAATCAAATTCAAACGGCAATGCCAGACTTTCTTCAATGTAGCCGGCAATTTCCTGTTCGCTCAAATCAACTCTTGCCGGTACCCGTCCAAAGCCCAACGTATACTGGTTTTCAGCCATACAGACGGCTGCTGCAAAAGCGGCTTCCTTATTTTTACTGGTAGAAGGGACTGCGTAACATCCGGGGACCGTTAACGTAGCTGCTGCTTCCCCTTCCGGATAAGGCATCGGCAGCAGACCGACCGTCCAGTCTCTTGGATATTTTTCAAAGTTATTTAAGATCGATGTAGTCCATCCGCCACACATGAACATGCCATACTGCCCGGTAGTAACAAACGCATTCCACGGCGTGTTGGAAGCCTTAAAATCCAGAATGGATGGCTGGATTTTTTCAACATTCCCAAGATGATAGAAAAATTCCAGGCTTTCCTTAAACAACGGATCCTCATAATTCCCCGTGCCGTCTTCTTTATATGGCTGCCACCCTTTTTGCAGCGCATACATATAATTGTAGCAGTCATAATCCAGCATCAGAGAACCATAAATCCCCTTACTTTCGTCTGTCAGTTTCTTGGCCGTTTCAATATATTTCTCCCATGTCCATCCCTCCGCCTCAGGATAAGGAACACCCGCATCATCAAAGATTTGCTTGTTATAAAGAGTGATCCATATATCGCTAAAGGCGGGAACCGCATAGATGGCCCCGTCAAATTCAGGCAGATAGCTTCCGAAAACACCGTCCAGATCATAGCCGCCAGCTTTTGCCATGTCATTTAACGGCGTTAACACTCCGGCATTGTAGAATGACTTAAGGCCAGGCGCCGTATTATAAATAATATCAAGTTCATCTCCTGCCATTAAGCTTACCAACGTCTTATCAAGTTCTCCTGAAGCAGTGTTGGGAATAATGGTAAATTCAATCTCAATTCCGGTTTTCTCTTTTACGAGTTGGATTAACTTAAGATTCTCTTCCCCTGTGCTTGCCGTCTGCGTAGTCGCATATTTCAGCTTTACGCCTTGATAAGGTTTGTCATTTTTTGCTTCGGTCTCTGCTGCCGGTGCTTCTTCATCAGACACCGATTCTGCTGCCGGTGTCATATTCTGTGCTTCCTTCCCATTGCCGCCACATGCCGTCAAGGCAGAAAGCGCAGTCGCTGCTGCCAGACTAATGACTGCTAAATTTTTTAATGATTTTCTCATAATAAAAAATCCCCCTTTTTTTACATTGAGTTTTTATCCTCTGATCTTATTCTAACGCTTCTCCATAAGATTATCCATCGTCTGACTTTTGCTTTTATAGTCAGTTTTTGTCTTGGAACCCGTGCCGTCCATAACTTCCTCTGACAAAATATGCGGGATCCCAATTGCCACCACCGTGCCCTTCCCTTTCCTGCTGCGTATGGCAACGGCATCATTCATGCCAAAATACAGCCGGATCCGTTCGCTGATACTATATAGTCCAATTCCAAACCCCTTCTCCCGTTTCGTTTCCTTCCGGTCCTCCGGATCCATTCCCATCCGTATTTGTTTTCGTACCGTCGCTAACCGCTCTTTATCCATTCCTGAACCATTGTCAATGATTTCAAATCGGATGAGATTGGGAAATACCTTGATCCTCACCCATATCTTCATGACACGGTCAATCCCCTCTAATGCATACATGAAACAGTTTTCTACTGCTGGCTGGAGCATCAGTTTGATTGTCATAAACTCGCGGATCTGTTCATAATTAACCAGCAGGTCAAATTCCACACGATCTTGATATCGGACGGTCTGTATGTTGATATACGTCATAAGATGTTCGATTTCCTGCTGAATGCGAATGACAATCTTCCCATTGTTGATGGAAAGACGGTACATTCTCCCGAGAGAAGCTGCTATCCTGCCGATTTCGGGATGTCCTGCCTCCGAAGACTTCCAAACGATATTCTCCAGTGTATTATATAAAAAATGAGGATTTACCTGTCCCATGACCACTTCCAGTTCCAACTGCTTCTTTTTCTTTTCCGTCTCCACTTTATTTTCGATAAACTGGTTGATTTGACGAAGCATGGAATTGTAATAACTGCCCATTTCCTGAATTTCTCCATCCCCTCTCATCACCACATAAGAATCCATGTTCCCATCATAGACTTCCTGCATGGAATCCCGCAGGATGGCAATCGGGGCAAGAAATCTCTTTGAAATATGCAAAATGATCAAGAAACAGAGCAAAGTACATGCCACCGACACAATGATAACCTGCAAAAATAACGTATCAATGGAATCCGTTACTGCTGCCACCGGATTCAGCGCTATGATCCGCCAATCGGCATTGGATACGGTTCGAACGGTAACCAGATACGGTTTTTTTTGATACTCGATCTCAAAGCTGCCTTCCTGATGATTGTTCTGATTATCTTCCAGCATCGTCATCACTTCCGGTTCCAGACAACCTGCATGGACAGCATCTGTATTGCTGGAGGAAATCAAGCCGCCAAAAGAATCCACAATATAAATCTCCGAAACGATGTCTGCATAACGACTCCAGATTTCTTCCTCCGAAAGGGAAAAAATATGAACGGCATTGACCGCACCAGAATAAAAATTAATGATCCGTCTGGTTCCAATGATGACCTTGTCCTTTCTGGGAGCTCCCGTAACCTCTCCGGTCAGGAAATCATCCTGAAGCGGATGCCAGATAATCTTAGATAAATTCTCTTTATTATACACATCCATGTCCAATATTTTGGCAAGCACGCCTTCCTGCTCCATCAAAGGGTCTTTGAAATTAAGCAGTTCCCCTTCCCTGGTCAGGACCGCACCGATACGCACGTTATTTCCTAATGGATCGCTTTTTCCAAACATCAGCAGGATCCGTTGGATATCTATGTTTTTCTCACTTTCCTGCTCTTTGTAATCTTTTTTCGTATATAAGGTAAATGCTTCATCATAAGCATAATAATCGGATACACGATGGATATTGTACAATATCTGTTCCACCTGTTTTGTAATAAGGTCCACCTTCTGCTCCACATTTTCCACCGCCTGACGCTTCATCTGTTCCCTGTTCTGTGTAAATAAAAATGTCATTACCAGCAAAAGGGGACATAGTACCCCGATGATGATATTAAAAACAAGCTGTCGTTTCAGGCTGGAAAATACATAGTATTTTATCTTTTTCATTCCATCTGCCTCCCGCCGCTGCACACCGGCTTCTATCTGTCTGCATAAAAAGTAAGTTTCCGATATTCATTCGGACTCACTCCATAATATTTTTTAAAGACTTTAATAAAATTAGAACCATCTGCATACCCGGTCATTTCCGCAATTTGATAGATCTTCAGCGAATGATCAAGCAATAACTCCCTGCTCTTTTCCATCCGTTTCTGCATAATGTAATCACTAAAATTATACCCCGTCTCCCGCTTAAAGAGTTTGGATAAATAAGCCGCATTCTTATTAACCTTCTCCGCTGCATAATCCAAAGAAATGAAATTGGAGCAATATTCCTGATCAATGTAATCCTTAACTATCTGGACCGTATTTCCATACAGATCCAAATCAGGGTAAAAAACAATGCTTAAGGAATCAAAAAACATTTTTTGTCTTACACATTTTACTGCCTGCCCATAACCTCCATACAGCCGGCTTACCTGCCCGCAGATATCGCTGACGCCTGCATACAATAAGACATGATAACGCTCCTGCACTTCTGACTGGAGTTCCTGCAGGAATGTAAGAACCGCACATTTCCATTCTGTTTCTTCTTTTGGTATCTCAATAACTGCCGTAAGCTGGTTGGAAAAATCCATACAAAAGTAGGTCCGAAATTCCGTTTTCCGCGTATTACAATAAGCCGCCATTGTTCTTTGTAAATCCGATAAGCGCTCCGGGTCGCCCTCCTGCTGCCGTTCAAAATGCAGATCAAATACAACCATGACACAGTTTTGAAATAATATCCCCAGCGCTTCCATAAAAAAATGATACTCATCGTAGACATAACCCCGGATCAAATCATTGAAAATGCGGATAAACTGAAAGTCTTTTCCTGCCTTCGCCTGATTCCTCAGGTCTTCGATTTCACCTTCTTGTTCCTGCTCTTTATCAAGCAGCTCTCTGGTTTTCATAAACACGGTTTCAAATTCTTCCAGATCTGTCGGTTTTAACAAATACTCAACCGCCCGGTTCTTAATGGCCTCCTTCAGATATTCGAAGTCATTGTAACCGCTCAGTATGATAATCTTGATTTCCGGATAATCCCGGTTTAATTTCTCCATTAAGGCGATTCCATCCATGTGGGGCATACGGATGTCTGATAATACCACATGGGGCGGTTCTCTGCGGATCAGTTCCATTGCTTCTAATCCGTTGAAGGCCTGCCCGATAACGGTAAATCCCCATTGGTTCCAGGGGATTCCCTTGGCCATGCCTTTCAGGATATCTGGTTCATCATCTATTAACAGAAGTTTATACATAAAGAGGTCCTCCTATAAATCATTCAGGGTTGAGAAAACTTTGAGAGTTAACCGGAATTTTGAATTTAACAGGTTTTATCTTAACTTACCGCGGCAAATTAATCAAGGAAAAGAAAATTAGAACCGCTTTTAATTAATCCAAGCTTTTCGATACTGTGCTGACGGTCTGCATTTGGTTCATGGCATTTTTGTTCTGCTAAATATTACAATTCACCCCCGAGTTTCGGGGATTCTTCTATTTTTATCCTGCGCTCTCATTGGCTGCGCCGGGAAGAACGGGGAAAAACCGAAAAAAAATCGGGGAGAAAAGATATTATGCCTGCCTAACGAATACTCCACACAAGAGATTGGATGGGGCTAAGACTCATCACCCGGTTCAGAAACTATGATCTCTACACACATTTCTACTTAAAATAAGGTCTTTTATCCACAATTACTTGATTTGATATACACTCTATCCACATTTTATGGGGATAGAGATATCAATTATTGTTAATTCCTGATTGAGAGGTATCTGAATGACAAAAGTACGATGGTTAGATAAAGAATGCAAGATTTGCGGCCGGCAATTAAATAGCTGAGATGCAAGATTATCCAAAACCCTGGCATATAAAATTCCGGTTTGTAAATCATGCATTGCGATGTGTAAAAGTATGCTCTAGCCAATGGGGAAAACACCCTTTAGAAAATTTAGCCGGCGGGTTTGAATATCTACGTTGGTACGTGGATCAGTTTGTGTATCAAACCGAAGATATTGGTGGAATACAGGTTCGACTTTAAAGCTGAAATACTTAATATCAGAGCGGAATCCCGGCCAGGCAGGGATCTGATGCAGGATTTATCCGTTCTGTGGATCTTTTTTATATACAATGCTTTCTTACATTTTTCCCATCCATGAAAGGATTTGAACCACTAAAACAATTCCTTAACGCCTCTCTAAAATGTCAATTCCCTTTCCTTCAATAAAAAAGTCATCAAATGTCTCCGCAAATTTTGTCGCTTCTTCAAAAAAGTTTCCATCACCCGCTCCAACAATATACAACCCTACCCCCTCTTTTCCCTTACCATAATAATATACGTTATCACCTAAATCTGTGGCAAAAATCAGTCCTTCCTTGATATCCTCTTTAAAATACGGATAATTGTCATCAACATTGATAATATCTATAACATAAACAAAATTTATTATTATTGACGTACCCTTTATTTTTAATCCATAAATTATCCCCTCTTCCAGAATATCCATTAGCAATTTAGGTAATGGTATTTCGGCTAAATCAATAACTTTTTGTATATCTTCTGATGTCACCTCACTTCTCTGCATTTCACTTTCGTTATATAAGTTTTCAAATCGGTTGTTAACTATAGATAATAAATTCATTTTTCTCCTCCCTTACGGACATTTTTCTGACTCGTCGTTACGCTCTTCTAAAGTACTTTCTATCTCTTCTTTCGAATAGGTAAGTTTTTCTAACTCTCCACTTGCAATTTTATCCGCATTATTATCATTTCTTCCCCGATTAACCACTCCTCATAGCCCCTGTTCCCAAGACAGTCGTAACGGTAACGCAGGAATCCCCGTACCCATCCCTTACCGATACAAGACGGTCATTGACATCATACTAGAGGGAGACCTCATGGTAGGTGACCGGATAGTCCACCAGAAGGACCTCCTCCCTGCCATGCTGCTCCCTTGATAAAATAGTTATCTTTTCTTCTTCACCAATCCATGTTAATACTTCAAAAGCTTTTTTTAAGTCCTCTTCACTCCAAGATGGATTATCCCATTGAATACATTCTTTAATGCCTTCTGCTATTTTGGGATTTAATGATTTTGGCATATAGGCTAATGCATCCAAGGTTCTCCAATGTGGAACCTTTTTGTCATTAATATGTGTCATTTTCAGATAGTAATCTAAATATTTCTCTGATGGATGAGTAATTGCAGCTCTTATCCAAAAATGTTCGTCTAACCACTCACCAGTATTGATGTTTTTCTTTAAATACGCTATTATCTCCTCTTCTACATTTTTTAAATCTTTCACTTTTGAAATAAATTCTTTATTTGATTTCATAACATCTGAATATGGGACTACGTAAAAAATAATGGTCTGCGCCCAGAGCAGTTTACAAAAGGCGCAAATAAAAAGGTTTGGTGGAAATGCAAGCAAAATCATAGTTGGGAAGCCTTGATATCCAGCCGAAAAAACCATGACTGTTCGCATTGTTATGGTAATACAGTAATACATTAACTCCCGGTGTAAATGACCTGCTGACCGTTAATCCTGAAGTTGCGGCTGAATGGGATTATGATAAGAACAAGAGCCTGCGGCCTGAAAATGTTGCCACCAATAAAGCATCCAAAGCATGGTGGCGCTGTTCAAAAAATCATAGCTGGCAGGCCAAAATCAGCAACCGGAACAATGGCGCTGACTGCCCATACTGCACGAACCGATTGGTTCTAAAGGGATTTAATGACTTGCTGACTATCGACCCGATTCTATGTGGTGAGTGGGAATACGAAAAAATGTATCGCTGCGCCCTGACGAAGTTACCACAAATTCCGGCAAATATGCTTGGCGGAAATGCAAACGCAATCATAGTTGGGAGACAATGATCTCAGTCCGTCGGCGCGGCAGCAAATGCCCCTATTGCACCGGCAAAATAGTTATACTGGGCGAAACAGATTTGAAAACCTTGCGGCCCGATATCGCCGCCGAATGGGATTATGAGAAAAACACGCCTTTAACCCCTGAGCAAGTCACGTCACAGTCAACTTTGCAAGTATGGTGGCTTTGCAATAACGGACATAGTTACCAAGCTGTCATTTACAATAGGTATCACGGCACAGGATGTCCATATGATGCCGGACATCTTCCCATTGACGGTGAAACGGATATTTAGCAACCGTTTTCCCAAACTTGGCAGACGAATGGGATTATGAGCGGAACAAAGACAAAAAACCGGAGGATTTTACTTGCGGGAGTAACGAAAAGGTGTTCTGGCAATGCAAATGCGGACGCAGCTTCCGAACAGCCATATGCTCGCGTACATCCGGAACCAAATGCCCGCGCTGTAACGGCAAAACCCATAGACAACCACGTTTTGTATGAACAGCTTCCGTTGAGAAACTGAGGGGGATAACACAATGACTCTTAATCAACAAAAACTCAAAAAAATGGGTGAATCCATGCGGGTATCTATCACAAAAGAGCAAGAACGTACAATCCTCGACCGTTTCGGCACAGAACCGAAACCCAATGAGTGGACAGAGCAGGATATTGTAGTTCAAATACAAAACTTCCTTGGATGCAGCGAGTTTGTAAAAACAATACAAGATAACAACGGCCAGTCAACAATATCCTCTGATGCGGATTTCTAACGGCTCTGTCACTGGGTTATCCCAAATAAAAGGGTGTACGCTTCTGTTTCGACAGGAGCGGATATCATGGACGGACTTTATAGTAGGAAAGCGGCGGTAAATCCCGCCGCTTTCCTACTATTTAATATTAACTAATATCGTCTGGCTTTTTATCTTTTAGTAATTTTTTAATATCAATCTTTTTTGCTCGATAAGTATCGTATAAAAAAAGTATTGTAATTGCCTGCAATAAAATACCGCTACTGTTTTGAAGCAACACTCCATAAAAAAACAAAAATAATAAATGAAGGTATGTTGTATTCTTTAGGTTTTCATAAATGTAGTTTCTACTTAGTAAGTCAAACGACTTTATCTTAAATTTGCTATAAATATACGCAAATAATGTGGGCATTAAATAATAGAAGAAAAACACTAATGAACAAACCCACAATAATCTTAGTGCATATGACTCACCAAAGTTATTTGCTAAGGGAATCAACGTGCTGAGATAAATGAGTAAAAGTGCAAAATATATAAATGATAAAGCAAACGATAATATCTTTTTTTCGATTTTTCTGCTCAAATCAAGCAAATTATGTATTGCCTTGCTTATTATTTTTTCAGATTTCTCTAATCCAACATAAGTAAAAAAGTTACTTCCATAAAAAATCCAAAAGGTGACAAATGCCATCAACGGAAAGACAATATATGCTGCAAGTTGATTGGGATTATTCTCATAAAGCATTCTAATATTTTCAAAATCATTAAGTAACGAAAAGGAATAAATGAAAATCGAAAAAAATTGCAGTGGACCTACTATTAAGTAAAAAAGCATACTTAATTGACAATTTTTAACGGTTTTGCATACTGATTTAATAATAGCCGAATCAACGTGTGAATCCGACATTAAGTAATTGGTTATTATTTCCGAATTTTGTTTTATCGTATTAAACGGAGAAACTGTAAGTGGTATGGCAATTTTTTGTTCTTCGAGCTTCATTAATCCTGTAAACCAATATGCAACAATGCACAAAGGAATAAATGGAAAGAAAACAATAAGTATCCCCATGATAATCTCCAAACCATCACCCCCATATATTATCCAGCGCTTACGTTTAATTTTCAAGGTCGTTCCATTCTTTGTATACTTTATTTAAGGAAAACAAGTATAACTGTTTCTTGTTACTCTTTTCAACAATTTCAAGAGACGATGCTATTACAAAACTGACCTAAACAGGAGTGGTTTTCAGCATAATAAAACTTAAAAACGGAAAAGAGTCACTATTTATTTATAAAAGGCATTATGGGAGCATCTTCCTTTGAGGTTGCTCCTTTTTGCATAGAATTTTAACATTTTGCACCATTGAGGAGGATGTAATCATGCGTCAACATTTCATTCCCATAAGAGCATCTCCTAACGGAATCACCTGCGTCACTCCAAAAAAATTAAAATATGAAAGGAGGGAAGGGAAAAATTGACGAGGAAACAAAAAAACGAACAAAACCCTCGATTTTCTATTAATATTATAGCACGAAAATCGCCAAAAATGAACAAAACTCCCGGAAAAATTTTTTCCGATAATGTGGCATATGTGAACGTGCCAAACGATCTATCAAAAGTTAAAACAAAAATGGCGTTCAACCTGACGAAGCGCCAGCTTCCTTGCTGATTCGATTCCCGGAAGCATCATAGGTATAACAGAAAATGGTATCTTGCTGTTTGGTGCTGTCATTAATCTTAGCAAAGAAACTGTAAAAAAGATCATGCAAAACACAGAAATAATAAAAATAGGGGCGTTGCATCAGCAATTTCAGCTAGGAGCTTGGGACAAAAGTCCACGAAGATATATTGGGGAATTGAAGATGGAGAGAATACACAGAAAATATGCATAAATACTGGATTTGTCACGTTTAGGTATTAAAAAAGTGCCTGGCTTATGGTATACTGTTTTTTACGAGAAAACATCCAACCCGAGGCGGCACTTTTTTAAAACCTATCTATAGCATACCATGCTGATTGGAAAATGCAACATTTTTTTTTGAATTTATAAAATTGCCAACCTTGCCTGCCTCTGGATGAGAATTAAACCCGAGGAGAAATGATATGTCTTTAAGAAACCCACAAATAAAAAATCAACTCTATATTTTCCCTGAACTGTTAGCCGACAAAGTGGAAAACAAACCCCATGCGGCACGTTTTTTCAGCTATTTAGC
>Ga0153999_1001143_pt1 | contig 10783 bp, 12 predicted proteins | sample TSNC083MetaG_FD_104675 | JGI IMG/M metagenome (GOLD analysis project Ga0153999, IMG submission 104675) | Attine ant fungus gardens microbial communities from North Carolina, USA - TSNC083 MetaG | ecosystem: Host-associated > Fungi > Mycelium > Unclassified | place: USA: North Carolina, Lumber... | reverse complement strand
TTCAATAGCAACAATCAGATGAATGGCATTCTGATATTCCATCTTGTCGATATTGAGTCTAAAGCCCGACCACTCACGATTATTCGCGGTGATGTAAGAACCAATCTTCATACGCAGTTGCTCAATGACTTCAATAGAGGTGTTGTACGATATCATCAACGTTGTCGTCTCAAACCTATGGTAAATCATGAGAAGGAACTCGAAGCAACAATCGTATAATGGCATACATAGATTTGCTTCGACGAAGATTGTGAACAAGTTTCGAACTCGCTAAAAGCGCATTAGGGGCGATAATCTCCTGCCCATCCACTCGTTTGAACGTTGTGGAAAACAAACCAAATTCTTTCACAAAAAGCACCTGGACTCAAGTGAATAGAGGCACGGAAGCATGAGCAATCTGTGAAAAAAACCTGATCATCGATCATTACGAGGTCACCAACGTCGAAGACGTGCGTCGAAAAGATGAAGATCAGCTGGCGATTGATGATGAAATAAGCTTCAAGACCAAATGCTGAAAAATTCAGGAACACACAGATTCGAATAGCGTCTGCGCTGAGTTTCCAAAGATGAACGAAAACCCTAGGATGGTAGTGGCAAGGGGAAGCAGGGAAGCGAGAGTATTTGTTTTATTAAAGATGAGCAAGCACACGAAGATAATGAGGACAAGTGCAAGGGATATCAGGACAGCGTCTAATTTTGCCACAATAGAACCCACATCCTACAGGATCTGTCATTTCATTAAGAGTGGAAATGTAGTAAATCCTGACTTGCCTTGAGACTAGCGTTGAGGACCTTCCTTTCTCGATAAATTCTTTGTACGCTTTCCCGCATTTCTCGTTTTGTGATGTCGCCATTACCATCCTTATCAAATAGAGCGAATGCTGCATGCTAAGAGATCATAAGAAGGCGAGGAAGTAACAGTAAATTGAAGAAACTCACAGCTTCAGAAGTTGTTCGGAAGTAGGGCTCGAAACCTTTAACGCAGAGAATCATTAGTGAACTATTCGAACATGTACGACTCATTTCTGCACCTTCTACCGTCAGATGTGATCTCGGTGAATCACTGAGAGTACTGAACAACTTGCGAGCAAGTCGTCGGGCGGAGGAGAGGCCACCAACTCGACCTTGATTAAATTTGGAATTCTTCAGTGCGAATTGTCCAATGGCCCCTCCCACTTGATCAACGATAACGCTGGCCATAGTTTTCTTTCTTGAATGCACATCTGCGCTCCGCGCCTTCATGCGCATTTTATTGTCGTTTGGAAAACCTTTTTTATCTGGTGAAGCAGATGATCCTTCGTAGTAGTCATTCTGGCTACGATTTAGCGCCCCAAGTACATCGATGGAATTGGAGGATCCAGGATTTCTATGACCGCGTCGCGGTTGTACAGGCTTGCGCGGATGGAGTACAGGTGCATTCGACAACCGGTCAAGAGCCTTTAGCCCCAGTTGATTTTCGGCCAATCGGTCCGCGAGAGCCTTCTTATGGAAATTGATGGCTACGAACTGTAAGGATAATTTCTCTACAAACAGAATCATGCCAGAAGCAAACATCGCCTTTTGATAAAATGCTTGCTTTAATGCTTTCCTGCAGACAAGAACGAAAAGTCGCCTCACCTGCATTACTCGATTGATAATAACCCAATAAGACGAAGGAGGCTGATAAAAGGCACGTATAACCGACAAGCTGATCCATGCCCAAGCAATATCAAGTACCAGCTTAATCCATACTGTTACCGCCGTAATCAACTAACATAGATCAGCATTTTTGGTGCATTCCAATATATATTTGCCAGTCATCTACCTCTATTTGCGACTTTAGTCGCTCCACCTGCCCCCCAAACAAACGTATAACCAGCAACACGATATGAGGAGTTGCGTCCACCGCCAAGGATGTAGCACATGCAGCTGACCAAATGATCGTGAACCATAACGACCACACATGCACCTGCAACCGCACAGGATTCTCCCTAAACCTCAAATCCACCACAAGCAACGGTGTAATCAGGATAGCAGCACCAATCACACCAACCAAAAGAACACGAATAAACCGTGAAAGTTTCATAAATTGCAGCCAGAGCCACCGCACACGTCTAGCCTTGATGAGATCAGAAGCGTCTTCCTGGCCCTCGCTTTCGTCCCAGACGAATTCATCGGAAGAATTCGTCGCGGTTGTATCAGAGTCATAATGTTGTGCTTGAGCAAACGGAGGCGTAGGAGCCCGAGGAGACGATGAAGGTGCACAATCTTGCTCTTTTAGAATTTGGATAGCGAGAGGACGTGGAGATTTTGTTGGAGAAAGAACGTCCCTGCTCCCCATAGGTCCAACGGTGAGTAAGAGAGAATAAGCAATGATGGAACCTCAGAGAATGGTGATCATGAGGACCGGTCGTCAACGCTTTTTCGGGAGAATTTTCGACCAGGTGGCAGTGGAGCCAAGAAATCTCACGACTGGAAAAAAGTAGATACCCCATCCGTCACTCATGGTGGAGCCACAGTGTCAAATGTCAAATCAGGTTCTCGGCAAAAGTTGATTCCCTGTCAAAGATAGTTTTGGAGAGTGGCTACATCATACACGTAATAGATGTCGAGTTCCGTAAACCTGAGCCAAATAAATTAACGAAGATAATATACTGTGGATATCAAAGTCAAGTAGGTGGCCAAGCCCCAACAGGTCTGGTAGGATCATCACCCCAAACGTCCCAGATCTGTTGATGCCACCTCTTGATCAGAAGAGATATGTTGCTACGAAATATCCCTGTAAATGCCTTTAAATCACCATTCAGAACAGCCCGGACAACAAGATTCCATGATGTGGTTGTGGCTGTATATTGGGTATCCGGGTTGGTGGTATATAGGAATAGGTCTGGGTTGAACGGATCATAATAGTTTGTTAAAAAAAGTTTCCTTGCCTGTAGGACCGATGCACTTCCAACAGATCAGATGTAGGTGGGAACCTAAAAGGACAAGGGTCATACCGATACATCATGAAGGCCAAGAAAATCTGGGCAAGAACCACGAAAAGGAGAAAGAAGCCATTCCTGCTCAGGAAACTGCCAGCCTGAACCTAGATGCAAGGGTTAGACAGAATCCTGGAAAATATCTGCACACGTACCTTCCCCCGAACTTCATGCCGCAGCTGCTTCTCCGCCTTTTGCATGTCATGAGTCAATTGTTCCCTGGATTGTTTCAGAGCACGAGATGTCTTATCCAGTTCTTGAATGCGCAACGTGTCATCCCGGGACTGGCTTGGGCTACAGAAATATGATTAATAGTATTAATAGATTCAATAAGCACGGACCGATCCAATGATTCAATGCCCTCAGCCAATTCTTGGATACCTAGACGCACGCGTTGCAGGGCTTCGACACGAGTCATAGGTATATTCTCCGCTATACCATTCTCTTGGATATCTTCAACGCGCTCTCCCGATTCTTCTTTCATTTCCAGACCGAGCGCATCAACAATCCGGATTCCATTCTTACTCCGTGGGGCCGAAAGCGTTGGGCTAGGAGATTCCTGCCTAGAATCTCGTTTTCGCTCGTTGCCATACGCATCGACCATTCTCACACTGGGAGATCGCTTCCGTTTTCCAGGACTTCGCGGGGGTGGAGTGACAGGCATGACAGGCTCAGGAGTGGTGGCACGCTCCCAATTGGGAGCCAAGAATCCATTGATAGGGTAAACAGAACTGTCGGATTGAATATCGGAGGACTCGTTAACAGAGGACGTAACGTCAGGTTCAAACCGAACTTTCAGGATGCTTTTTCTTGACGAAGCAGTCACACCAGGAGTATTGAGCCATCCACCGGGAGGAGCAGGGGTCTTTGGGGGTAGCGTATTGGCCCATCCAACAGAGTTCACAGGTGTCGCCAATCTCCCTTCATTCGAGATTGCTTTAGGATCAGACTGCGATCTCTGACGTACCGTTGCCGGGGTGAAAGCCCAACCCCCCGGTGCAGCGGGTGTTCGAGGGAGGGCAGACCTAGATCGGGTCCTTGTCTTAAGCAACCCATCATCTGAGGAATCGATATAGGCTCGCTTTAAATCATCGCGGTTTGGCTGGAAGAAAGAAGTTCCAGGCGTAGCAACCCATCCACCAGGAGGCTTGGGAGTCTTCAAAGTCGAGATATCGCCGCGCCCGTTCCTTGGTTCGCTAGCAGATTCAGCATCTATAGGCACGATATTGAACTGGGGTAAGACTTCATCCACAGTTACATCAGCAGATGGAGGTTCAGGTAGGTCAGGAAGGCCGCCTCTAGGAGGAGAGGGCGTTTGAAATTCGAGTTGAGAGCTGGAGAACAGTTGCCGTGAGCGAGGAGGAGTTGATAGAAATGATGGGACGGAAGATGGTTGGTCTGGAAGTTGGAAATTGAGGGGCTCGAGCTCAAAATCTTTGTCTTCGTGGAGATTCGACAGATCTTCATTATTCACGGCCACGGGATGCTGCGGTGCATAATCTAAACTATCTTCGAGCGGAGGTTCATTCATTTGAATTGTAGGTGTCCGCTCCTGTGCCATATAGTTCTCTAGAGACTAGGATCAGTTTTGACTCAAAAGAAGACTTGAGAGCCAACATTACCTTCATCCTCACTGCCAGCCTGATGTATGATGTCTCGAGAGTCGTCAAGCTTTAATAACGATGTTGTGTGCATTGTATCATTGTCGAGAGCTGGAAAAGGTTCGGTCGAGTCCGAAAAAGAAGGAATAGCTGAGGACATCTCTGAGCCATTGTAAGCTTCCGTCAACTCCATGGACTCTTGTAGCTGTGATTGGCCATTGCCTCCTTGAGCTAAAGATGACAAAGACTGTTCTTGTATTTCTTCTGATTCATCCTGTGTGTGGATACTAGAACTAGGCTTGGGAAATTCATCGCGAGACCCATGAATGCGACTTGATGGAATTGGAATACGCGACTTGTGTTGAGAAATCTGTTCACGTAGTGGCGATTTCGAATGTGAAGGGGAATCTGCTGTGTTGTTTGAAAGACGTGAGTGAGGCGATTTCGGGATTGCCGAGATAACATTCCGTCGTTCAATCATCTTAGGTTGAGGATGCCATCGTGCTAATGGTGAATCTGGTCGAGGGGTTATTGATGGGGTAGTGGACTGATGACGACGATCAGGAGATTGCGGGGTCGTTGACGGGGTAAGAGACGGACGACGACGATTGACAGGAGATTGTGGGGTTGTCGACAAGGTAGCGAACTGACGACGGCGATCAACAGGAGATTGTGGAGTCGTTGAAAGTTTGGACGATGAAAGTGAGGTGGGGCGATCAGGGGTGCTTGGCAATGACCGTCCGTGCCATTTTGGGCGTGGAGCATTCCAATTTCTCTCTCGCTCAACCTCTTCGATTTGATGCTCAATATGGGCAGGGGATTGGGATCTGTTTGTCAAGGAGTGATATCGACGAAGGGTCTGAGGAAAATCTACGATAGACGTGGAATCGTTTGAGAGTGCTGAATCTGGACGACCTCCTCCTGATGTTGCTCGAGGGCTTTCACTCAAGCCTAATGATGTCCTGAGCCTAGCGCGAGGAGAATCAACGGAGATGTTTGACAGAGCAGAGCCCGGTCGTGGCGACTCCGCACTCGATGTTCGAGAACGGTGTTCGGGGAAGTGTAGCGAAGGGCTAGTTCCAGTACGAGCGTTCCGGGGGCGTGGTTTGTTCCATTCTCGCTCGCGTTCACGATTACGTTCGTGCTCTAATTCTTTCATTTTTTCAGCGTCTGAAAACCGATGAGCAACATAGTCGGATATGGGAATACCGGCTTACAATCAGAAGTAGACATCGTGCTCGAATGGTCGGAGAATGGAAGAGGAGCCGAGCTTTTACGCTTCATTAGAGAATGTGCGGAACCCTGGAATGGCGCCCGTCGATATCCCAAATGTCCAACTTTTCTATCGATGTCTTGAGCAGGTTGTCGAGCTAGAAATTCAGGTTCTCACAGCTCCAGGATATGAAAATAGCAGGAAGGAATATGACGCACACGTCAATTTGGCAACTGAGGAAGATTGATTTTCATAAGCTGAATAAAGAGTGAATCGAATGAATGGCACGCTAGAAAGCAGCTTACATCCTGTAGACTCAGGAACCTTCCTCGTCGGCCGTATAGTTGGTGGCGTAGTCAAGGCTTTTGAATCCGGTGTTGTCGACAGTGATTTCGATGTGATACCTTCACGTGTACGGTCTAAAGGAGGGTTTTGAGATGGCAAGAAAGAGGAGAGATGAAGACGAATAACATACAATGATTCTGTGAACGGCTGGAAGGTTCATCAGAGCTCTCTGCCTCTCCAAAAACGCGCTGCATCTCCGAGTCTTGATCCAAGAGATCTGAAATCAAGATTAGAAGCTTGACTACGGTATGAGAGGTCCTACTGACTGGAATGCTGGGGAAAGTTAAGGTCTTGTGAAATATGCAAAGTCATGCTGCGGCCATTGTAAGAGTCGAGCGGCTGAAGACGGGGCGACTCATCAGTATCGTCACTGTCTTCAGCTGAGAGGTTGTTGTCAGACAGGGAGTTGCATGATAAACTAGACGAAACATATACCTGAGAGAGATTTCAGAGGAAAAATGATGGTATCACGAGAAGATCGAAGAATAGTATGTTTTTGAGAATCAAGATACTGTAGATCATGACTAGCAGAGTCTTTTATCCAGTGAGGGCGAGATAAGAAAGCGGAGGGACATGTGACTTACGCAGAGAGTGGACGGAGTGGTCGTTGTTCGCGCTTTTCCTCTTTCCCTTCAAATCATACTGATCTCGCGAGTTGGCAGGAAGAACATCACTCTCGCTAGCGGTGGAGTCAGAGTCCCTTCTGGGCCTGCCTTTCTGTGGCGTGTCACCAGATTCTCTGAGGGCCTTGGAGAAGATATCGCGCAAAGACTCGCGTGCATGACTATGTCCACCGGAAGTTGAATCAGCCTCAAAGTCAGATTCGTGGAGAGCAGGGGAGGGTGGCCGGTAGACGGTAGGTGTGGGATTGCCATTCGGGACGAGCTGAATGAGTTCGCGCAGACGTCCAGCAAGGCTTGGAGTTGGAGTGGCGGTTGTGTTCATCCTCGGAGTGAGATTCTCATCCTCCTCCTCCTCGATCAAGGCGCGCATGTCGCTCAGACTGAGTCCAGTCAAATGCGAAGGACAGTGTCCTCACAATAACCAATACTTGATCAGTCACGTGTACATATTATTTATTTCACAAATTTGTAATGTGATGCTCGAGCGCATTCTGCGGTAGTGTACAAAATGCACCACAAGGTTCTATATAAGCACATGTCTGATAGTTCACAAATAATACAGATTATCTGAAGAGAGGGAAAATAGATTAGAAGAAGAAGAGAGAATTATGGAGCTAGTCCAAGCAAATGCTGAAGGGTTGTTAGACAGAAATGAGATGAATTGTTTTACAAGCATTCAATCTTCAGATCTAGACATGAAACGGCTGTAACTGTTCATGATATGAGCCCTAGTTTTCAAAGTCACAATGACCAAAACTCATTGGATGTTGCTGGTGGTAGAACAACAGCAGGTGAGGTACTAGCAAGCACGCTGGTAGGTTATGTGACACAGAACTAGGTGTGAAGCTGGTCCAGTTGATTGACAATGCAATGAGACAAATTTAATTCCCTTTACTTGATTGTTGAGCATTCTGGTCATTAGATTCAGATATGCACCTTTCTTAACAGCTTTCTAGGTGTTCAAGTCCCAGAAAACTTTTTTCATATGCATATTCCAATCTAATGACCAGTATACTCAACAATCAAGTCCCTCCAACAACCACCAATTTGCATATGCTCTCCATTACACAAAGTCAACACGACTTTTCCCTGCTCATCCAACTCCCGCAGTCCAATCCAATCTTCGATGTACAAACGTTGTTCCCACATCGGAACAATCGGTTTTGCAAGCCGATGTTGCCAAGGATAAAGCCTACTCTCGTCTTCTATCGCTTCGGATCCGAACCAGGCGCTTTCTTTCGGCACCACCGTCTTGTCCTCGGTGAACATTACTAGAACCAGGTTGTTCAGAGAAGCCAAGTTGCGTGCGTAGGTCTGATTGCGCCCGTCTTCAACCTCGTTATTGATCCAGGGAAGAAAATGGTTCGCCCTGAGATAACTCTCATAATTATGTGGGTCACGGTAATATTGCGCCTAACGAAATTCAAGTGAGCCTGCTTCCAAGCGGTGAGAGTGTTGTCCTGACCTGAATGAGGTTATTTTGCACCCACGCAGTGTAAACTCCTTTTCTCACGGCTACTCGGGCCATCTGACAAAGGAGGTCATAAGGTCCACACAATGGCAAATCAGAAATGCCCATATGCTGCGAGCCAAATGTTATGAGGTTATGGACAGCTGGATTGTTGTATCTTTCGACATATGCCCGCAAGAATTGTCCACCTGATTTATGCCACTCAGTATTTGCAGAATCCAAGCGAAAACAGGGGTTCGAACCTTGCGAGAAGTCTACGGCATCGAAACCTCTTTGTAACTCAGGTATTGATACGAGTTGTTGCGTGACAATTTCCAATTGCTCGTTGATATTGCCATACTAGGTGAAAACAATCGTTTAGCCGCGGAGGACAGCCAACTGGTCTACATAGACATACGAAACCAGCTTTCCTATCTTCACCTTGGTCCTCGTAAATATAGATAGAATGAATGAATATCCCAGGATGGACTCCTCCAATGAGCTTCATGAATTCGAGCATTCCTGGAGAGGAATGTGAGTCACCTGAACATTTAAAGTTAGCCTATAGGGACAAATCCGAGTGTAGGGATAACCTAGTCCGTGCCACAGGACGAGAGGCCTCAGCGAAGGTAGGACAAGTCCTGCCGCAAGCAAGGACGTTGCGCAGACTTGAAAGAAAACTTGGAATAACATAGTCGTTCGTGTCATTCAGTCCAATGCCATGAGTCACTGATAGTGATGGCTATATTAAGTACTCTGCAACTGTACGCAGTCATGTCCTGAGCTTTACAAGTTATGGGTCAACTCTCTCAGTTCCACATCTCAGGTAGCTACTGCCATGCCTGCCTATTGTGATGACTCGGTTTCTGGAGCGTGAATCCATTGTTGAACAGAACAATCGTATAGTTCCCGTACTGGCACATGTCGATTTGTGCGTCATGCATTGGATTATGGATGAGTTCTAGGATTCAATCAGTTTTATCAAAAAATTCAGCTGCCCTAGCCTGTTCAATGACGTCTGATTCATCATCACGACCTATACTATTTAGATTGTAGTGCATTCCAACGCTTCAACGTTTACTATGACTAGTCCTCATCCATACTATCCTCCGGACTTGACTTTCACGGAATACATTCCTAATACTCATTCACCTATTGTGCTCATTGGAGCATGGTTGGGGGCCTTGTCCTTTGTGGCGATCACCACCTTCGTCTGGCTCGCTCCCAAAAAGTTGTCAATCACTGAACGACTCGTAACCCTTTGGTTTGTTACAAGTAACCACTGTCTCCATGGGTTGACTGTCCGGTACTGAACATCAAACAGGCGGCTTCATTCATTGAGGGTTTGTCATCGTCTATCAGCAAGCTATTTATTCAAGTTTACACAATAGGACACTTCTTTCGAAATCACAAGACCCTCATTTCTTTGAACGATATCATATCTCAAGAATGGAAAGAATATGCAAAGTCTGATTCTAGATATCTTTCGTCCGACTCCTTTCTTCTTGCCATTGAAATGGTCACTTCGGTGAGGTCATCCTTTCCTTCATTTTGAGGCATCCAACTCATTCTCCGTCACCTCACAGCATGTCTGGGGTCCCTTGTGTCTCTACATAGCATTCGCAACCGCCAATCGATTCCCTTCACGCCACGTCTTAACGGTAATGATGTGCTTTGCACATATTTACGGGAATGTCCTTTACTACACTACAACCTTCTTTGAAGGTTGTCCCCACAGTCGACCAGAATTCTTATACTTCTGGATTTATTTCATTGGCGTTAGCACTCCAGTCTGTTGCCTTCTGAATAATTGCATCTAGCCCTTTTGACAAGGTCTATTAGAATGATCAATACAGCAATGACGAAAACAACCAACGACAAAGATGATGGGAAGAATAGGTAACACCCCAAAGATATGTAAGCATGCAGCATCTATTAAACCTGGTCCGATCCACTATGTGCATAACGGGTATCACGAATCACTTAAATACAACACTGCCGCCGAAGAAACACCAGTCAGATCAGATGTCTCCCCGATGCTATACTAGAAGTGCCTTGACAGTTTTTCCAGAACAGAGTGCCAACCACTCTCCAGTAGGCGTTGAAAGGCCGCTTGGGAGTGTCGTGCCCTGAATTGACGGTGACCACGCAAGATTTGTGACTTGACTAGGAGCCGTATAACACATTACAGGATCTGTGATGATCTTCTTTTTAACGTCTGGTCGGGGAGAGTTCAATCTTGAATTCGTATTTCTCTGAGAGACTGGATTCGATTGGGCGTGTTCCAGAATGTCCCAGATCAGGACCTGACAGTCGTCAGCTGTATTAATTATAATCATGAGTAGGAATGCTTGGATCGTCATTGGAATTACATACCGATTGTCGCAAGTAAAGGTTGTTCAACGGAACCCCAGCCAAGTCCATTTATAGGAGCAACATGACCTCTCAGTTCCATCACGGGCTGACCGGGACTGCGCATATCAAGAATCTGTACGTCACGGCCGTCCATATGAAAAGTTGACATGTAGTTGGGATCAAGAGGATTAAATGCAATTCGTAGAAGAGGAGATGAAAGGGGCCGTGTTGTCGTT
>Ga0153999_1001140_pt1 | contig 10793 bp, 16 predicted proteins | sample TSNC083MetaG_FD_104675 | JGI IMG/M metagenome (GOLD analysis project Ga0153999, IMG submission 104675) | Attine ant fungus gardens microbial communities from North Carolina, USA - TSNC083 MetaG | ecosystem: Host-associated > Fungi > Mycelium > Unclassified | place: USA: North Carolina, Lumber... | reverse complement strand
AGGTTGTCTTGGAACTGTATGTTTTTCTTTTTTCATATTGGTAGAGATCACCGAGTAGGGATGTGATTTTTTTTACAGACTTTTAGCAGCTGATTATCATGAAGGTGAGTTTCTATAATCATGGATAGTTGACTCGTTGTCTCTAACACACACACACACATTTCTTTCTGGTCTAGTGTAAAACTTGGCTAGGTTCTAATAATTTCTACCAGACGCTCTGGCGTGTGCGTTGAGTGTCCATTCAATCTATCTCTAGGATGCGTCCAGGCCAAAGGCTTGTTTAATACGATCTATGACGTCTTTATCCCCCGTGTTCTGAAAGGTAGCCTGAGACACGGAAGTGCGAGAGAGGTAAGGGTTTACCTTGGTCAGGTCGTCACCGATTTTGACACATGAGAGACCGTCTACAGAGCTAAGCTTGATCACGATATTCAATGGTTTGTTCTTTTCTACTAATCCATTCGAAAGCGTGCAGAAATCATTGGTCAAAAATGTTCCAATACCGAATGAGACTGCACATCAATGGAGTTCAGAGAAGAATTCTCTCCGTACATTAAGAATGACAACACCTCTCTCGAATCCGAGTTGGTTGCATTGTTCTTGGATCTTGATGGCTTTCTCAACGTCGAGTGAATCAGAAAACACAATGAGTTTTTCACGCAGATTGATCCCAAGATTCTCGCATCTCTCCTTGACATGAAGCGCGAACGAGAATGGATCACCCGAGTCTTGGCGCAGCCCAGTCCACTTTTTGACTCGTTCTGGATTTTGTGTGATTTCCTGATAGGTCAGAAATGAGAAAACAGTGCTGTGTAATGGATGGGAGGTCTCAAACGGACCTGGAAGAAAGCTTGGGTGGTGAAGGTGTCTGTGAGCGCTATGAGCAGGCTAGGCGTGTTGTGATAGACTTCTTCCCAGAGTTCGAGCGCGGTATTATGAGCATGAGTGTATCCTCTCAAAGCGCCAATCTATGCAGCACTTTTGGATGATCAGAATCAAAGATGACAGGAGGTACATACGCCCATAAACCATTCACTAATGACCGTAAGCGATCCTGGTATGATTGGTCAAGATCATACGTACTGAGCTATAGTGCCTATGGGAGTGAGGCTGTATTTGGAAGCAAGATAAACCTATGAATGCTATTTGAGAAGGCTGTTGCGGGCTTAGATGTGAGTTTTGAAGAGAAATCTACGTTACTCGTCCCATTGAAGCGACCATACGAATGGGTGGAAAGTTGCTGCGAGGCACGTGCGAGTGCTTGAATGACCAAGTCTTGTGCACGGAAGGATCTACGTCGTCGAGTACCGAAGTCGCTGAAAGAACAGCCAGCTTGGAGTAACGATTTGCCTTTTTGAAATGCGAGGTCTGAGAAGTGTGAGTGGAGACAGAAGAGATAGAGGTGTTTATGGTAATGTGACCTTGTTGGTGGTCATAGTTCCAGTCTGTGTTGTCGATCTGGAAATATGTTTCGCTGAGGGTAGCCATGAGAGGGACCTCCCACAGGACGGTTTGTGACCAGGGGCCTTTGATTTGGATGTCGATTTGACCGAGTGAAGTGTGCGGGGAGGCTGGGGTGAATTGTATGGAGACTTGATCTGGGTTGAAGCGGAAAGCGGAGAGATAATCAAGGTAGTCTTTGGAGAACCAGGGACATTGAGTTTGCAGCCAAACTTGTTCTGAAGGAGAGAGGGTGAGGTTGGCAAAGACTAGTGAAGAGATGAGTATGGGAGATGATGGGTGGGATATGGATAGGCTGACGAGCTACTGAAGCACGAAGACTCTGGAAACATTCATGAGAAAAATTTATGTTATCATTGCGATTGGTAAAGCGATAGGTGGCCTGCACGTCTGGAAAGTGCTGGAGGATGGCTTGTTGCATTGTGAACTTTGCTAACTAAATAAGAGATCATGGATATTGAGGGACGGACATACTTTATAGAGATCTGTATCGAGGATCGACACTGGCAAGGCGGGGTTGGCCATGGTCAGAGAACAAGGGGGTATCAGCCGGCGATTTCCGAAGATTGCAACTTGATCATGGTGAGTGATGACATATTCGGGGTAGAATATTTTGGTTACACGGGAACAGGGAAGTCGAGTTGAAATACTGAACGAGGATGGGTATCGGTCTGATGGGAGGCGTCAGTATGAGCTGCGAGAGATGAGGATCAAGCTGGGGCAGCAGGGAGAGGCAGACGGATCTGCGGTGATCAGCCACGGACTGACCGAGGTCATGGTCTCGGTCTTTGGGCCACGAGAAGGGAAATCGAGGTCGGAGGCGATACACAACCGGGCTCATCTGCATGTCGAGGTCAATGTAGCTGCCTTCAGTACAGGGGAACGACGAAGGGCCGGACGAGGGGACAAGTAAGTAAGCGTTGCCAACAGTGGACACGGGCTTAAAAATTGTGGGACAGACGGGTGTTGGAGCTGGCAGCGACGATCAAGTCTACATTTGAAGCTGTAGTTCAGACAGAACTATATCCTCGATCTGAGATAGATGTCTATGTTACAGTGCTACAACAAGACGGGGGATTACTGCAGGCATGCCTCAACGGGACAACACTGGCGCTTATGGGTGCAGGCATTCCAATGTTGGATTTTGTGTGCGCGGTGACGGGAGGTGTGCACTCGACGTCTGCGATGCTCGATCTGACCACATTGGAGGAGAACGATGTGCCGCATGTGACGGTGGCGATGATGCCGAGGACGGGCAGAGTGGCGCTGGTGACGATGGAGACTCGCTTGCAAATGGAACGGTTTGAAGAAATTTTCAGGCTGGCAGCTGAGGCAGGCAAGGTAGTGCACCGGGAAATGAAGGCAGCTATGAGCTAACTAACACATAATAAACTATCTCTGAACATGGATGCGACGGAAGCAGGCAAGCCATTTTTTGCCACCGTTGCGATCGACCTTGATGCCCTCTTCTGTGCTGAAGTAGACGGCGTCGAGGACGGGGCCATGGCCCTCTGCACGGAGGGTGTCTGGGTCGACGTACTCAAAGAGAGGAAACTGGGAGAGATGGGTCAGCATCCAGAGGTGGAGGTCCTCGACGTCAGTGATGGTGTAGACGATGCCGCCGACGCGCAGGACATAGGCATACTCGGCAAGGAGTGTCGGTGAGATGATCCGCGCCTTGTGTTTGCGCGTTTTAAAGTGCGGATCTGGAAACAAAAAAAACAGCGCCGACAATGACTCTTTGCCGAAAATATTTGGCAGAAAGCGCATTGCATTTGTCCTCAACACCCCGATATTCCCAAATTTCCCCTCCTCTGCCACCCGCAGCGCCGCAATCCGGTCTTCAACATACGCGGTTACCTGCACCCGCAGCTCCAGCCCAACCACCCGCAGCTCCGGAAACTTCCGCCCGAGTGCCACCAGCAGCCCTCCGAAGCCACACCCAATGTCCGCCCACTCTGCCGCCCCTCCGCCCGCAAACACCGTCTCCCACCTCATCTCCCCCGGGCTCGCCGGATATACCAGCGTGTGATCCGAAAATGGATTCGCATGTGCTCGCTGCCGATAATGTTTTTTCTGTTCACCAAGCTTCACCACTACCATCCCCATTCACCACCACTACCACTCATCTGGGGCAGCAGCGCCATGGCCGTATTTCTGAAATCAAGTCACGTGTCTGCCCTTCCGACTTGTTCCATTCTAAAATAACTCTCTCTCTCTCAATACCATCATGTTAGTTGTATGTCCTTTTCTTTATGCTCGCACATGTGTCACTCACATTCCTTCACAGTCTCGTATTCTCCCATTACGCCTTGCCAGTGTCCGCTACGCTTCCACCTCCCTCAGGGACCGTGTTGCCAAACTCATCCCTGAACAGCTCGAAATTGTAATTTCTCACCTTCCTTTGTCACTCATTCACCCATTCCCTTTCAGGTCAAGGCTACCCGCGCTGCCCACGGCAAAAAAACCTTTGGTTCCGTCCAGGTCGACCAGCTCTACGGGCAAGTATATCATGACCAACTATCTCCTTCTCTGACCTTCACAGTGGCATGCGTGGTCTTCCTGCTCTCATCTGGGATGGTTCTGTTCTCGACCCCGGTACGTTGCCTTTCACCGTCCTTGACTTTCCTTTCTCACTTTTTCATCTCAGAGGAAGGTATCCGCTTTCGTGGCAAGACCATCCCCGACATCCAAAATGAGCTCCCAAAGGCTCCCGGCGGCCAGGAACCCCTTCCAGAGGGTCTTTTCTGGCTCTTGGTCACCGGCGAAATTCCCACTCAGGACCAGGTCGCCGACCTCTCCAGGGACTGGGCCGCTCGTGCCTCCATCCCTTCCTTTGTCGAGGAGATCCTCGATAGATGCCCTCCGAACCTACATCCCATGAGCCAATTCAGCATGGCTGTCACCGCGGTCTGTCTTGTCCCCATAATCTTAATCCGCCATTTTGCTCATCATCCTCCCTCTTTTAGCTCAACCATGGTTCTGCCTTTGCCAAGGCCTATCAGGACGGTATGAACAAGAAGGATTATTGGGGCCCCACTTTTGAGGACTCCATGGATATTATTGCCAAGCTCCCGAATATCACTGCCCGCATCTACCGCAATGTCTACGGTCTCGGAAAACTCCCCGCTATCGACTCTGCCAAAGACTACTCTTGGAATCTTGCCCATCTCCTTGGTTTTAGCGAGAATCCTGCCTTTGTCGAGCTTCTCCGTCTTTATCTCACCATCCATAGGTCCGTTGAATTAGCGCTCTTTTTGGTATTCCATTCATCTTGCATTCAGTGATCATGAGGGCGGTAATGTTTCCGCCCATACCGGCAAACTTGTCGGTTCCGCTTTGTCGGATCCTTTCCTCGCCTATGGTGCCGCCCTTAATGGTCTTGCTGGCCCTCTACACGGTCTCGCCAACCAGGAGGTTCTCGTCTGGCTTCGCAAGATGCAAGCCAAGATCGGCGAAGAACCTTCCGACCAGCAAGTCAAGGATTACATCTGGTCCACTCTCAAGGCCGGCCAGGTGGTCCCTGGCTATGGTCATGCCGTCCTGAGAAAGACCGATCCTCGTTACACTGCCCAACGTGAATTTGCTCTCAAACACCTCCCTGATGACAAAAACTTCAAACTCGTCGGCCAGATTTACAAACTTGTTCCTGATATTCTCCTCGAGGTATGTCGGACCGGATATTGATCTTGTTTCGGTCTCATCATATGCGTAGGCTGGAAAGGCCAAGAATCCCTGGCCCAACGTCGATGCTCATTCGGGTATTCTCCTCGCTCATTATGGTCTGACTCAGATGCAGTATTACACTGTTCTCTTTGGTGTTTCTCGTGCCTTTGGTGTGGCTGCTCAGCTCATCTGGGATCGTGCCCTCGGTGCTCGTGAGTTTTGAGATGATACGTTTGCCTGTCATCCATGTACTTACCCGGTTTCTTTAGCTCTCGAGCGTCCCAAGTCGTACTCGACTGCTGCCATCCAAAAAATGTTCAAGGACAAGTCATAGGCGTCTCCTGCTTGCTTCTTAATATACTCACTTCATGTTATTCACACTAGGATTGTATACCAATCAAATAAAATAGTTCAAGGGAGCCAGGTATTGCAAGGTATTGCGACATGTCACAATCAGCATGTAGTCATTTGAATGGTTATTGAAGACCTTTCAGAGAATAGGCTACAAGTTGTGCACAGGGTGAGGGTGAGGGAGCAGATGTTATTTTTTTGAGAACCACAATGGTCTCCGCTGGATTTCAGATAAGCTGATGTTGATTTTTTTGAAAAAAAAAAAAACCTTGCTACAGCAGCTAGGACTGGTGATATCTATGCATGAGCTGATAGAAATTTGTGGCTTGTTCATACAAATGAGGTGTCGATCACGTGCGTGGTTGGAACCTGTGTTTATTACTTTAGGTACGAGTGAGGGTGGCAATCAAGGGTCATCCCTGCAGGGCCCTAGGAGCAAGGCAAAACCAAGTGGACTGGGAAAAAAGCTGCCTAGTCAAATTTTTACATAAGCTCAGTCAAAGTTACTATGTTAAGTTTGCCATCATCCCCTAACACTCACCATGGTATGTCTTCTCTAGACTCTTTTCTTTTGATATTAGTCCCACCAGACAAATCTAGAGTGAAATACCAGAATACAAAGAAGCATTTGCTCTGTTCGATAAACGTGGTGCAGGTGCAGTTCCTCGCGAGGTCCTCGGTGATCTCCTCCGTGCTCTAGGACAAAATCCAACCCAGAAAGAAGTAGATGAGATTGTCACTGCAGCGCCTCGAGATGGTACGCGTCATTTCTTCTGTCGAATTGCGTAGTGGCTGAACCTGTGTTTATAAAGTTGATTACAAGACTTTCCTCACCATTTTGAATCGTCCAGACGGTTTTAAGCCTGCGGGAACTGTAGAAGAGTTTATTCGTGGATTCCAGGTGTTTGATAAAGAAGGCAATGGATTTATTGGAGCTGGTGAATTGAGATATGTGCTAACACAGCTTGGAGAGAAGATGACTGATGATGAAGTGGACGAACTGCTTAAAGGCGTCCAGATCGGCTCGTAAGTGTCTATCTTCTAATCCCATCATTGTAGCCTTGTTCCAACACATTGTTTGTCCTAGCGATGGAAACATCAACTACGAATCCTTTGTTCGCACCATCCTGAGCCAGTAAATACTAAATCCATACTCCTTGTCTGTTGTTTTGCATGAAGCTGATGTTCATGTTCGCATTCACACTGCCCATTTTGTAGACACTCCAGATGTACATAAAAGCTGAGAATCAGAAACCGAAATTGGGGAATGCCGAGGAGGTTGAAGTGAAATGGAAGATCTCCCGTAAGAATATGGAAAGGAAGCACTGGAGAACAATGACTTGGTGAGCAAGTACACTGAACTTCTGCTTGAGTTCGACTGAGAGGTCAGTATCTGATAATCAACCATGGAGAAATGCTACATGTCTGGATGTGGCTCTGTACGGAATTATCGACTCGGAAAGTCTCCCGAGTGCGATCATTCGGACTTGGTCCCTCTCCAAAGTTTGCCTCAACTGCTCGCTTGGGTAAAATCAAGATACGTCCGATTATTGTTGGTACTACTCACCTGATAGTCGTTGAATTTAAATTTGGTAACTTGTCCCTTGACTAACACATTTCATCAATAACGAAAGAAAACCCAATAATCAATCAAAAATAAGTCTGAATATACTTGGACACTACCTCAGCAGTTCAGTCAAAATCAAGAATGCCTATAGAGACCTCGTCATTATGCCCCATATGTGAGCTCAGCACTGGCTGTCATTGAGGCTGCTGAAGCCAAGTAACATTGTCAACTGGTGAGAGTATACACTGGCATTACAAAGCCAAATATCATCACAAGTTTCTTGTGCCATGACTCTCGGCAAACGCAAAGACAGAGACGACGAGGAAAAACTGACTGTTCATGGGTGCGCAATATATCTATGAGGAGATTATAATATTCTGATCTCAAGTCAGGTCTACACTCTTCGTCTCGAATCTGCCTTTTACGGCCACCTCAGTCGACCTCCAGACTCTTTTCTCAGATATCGCACCTGTGCGCTCTGCTTTTGTTATCACAGAACATGGTACTGGTGTCTCAAAAGGCGTAGGATATGTCTCCTTCTCTATAAAAGATGATGCAGAGTCTGCGTATAACAAAATTCTGAACGAAGGCATTACCCTGAACGGCAGAAAACTACGGGTTGACTGGGCTGACCGCAAGGTAAGGTTCAATGCAATCACGGGCTGATCTCTGGGTTGACGCAATCTTAGTCTAAATCGAAAGATGGTGAAATCAAGATCAAGAAAGAATCCAGACCTCCACCTCCACCTGTCCAGAAAACTCTGTGTGATCATGCTGCCATTCGTACCATAATCATATCTGGTCTACCCCAATCACTCGATTCAAAACAACTCTGGAAAAAAATCCGGAAATACGAGGGTGCAGAAAAAGTTGATTGGCCATTCAAATCAGAAGATGGTACAGAAGATCCAAGCGTCGGTACGTCAGCCCCTGGAACCGCAGTTATCTACTCATGCAGCCTCCAGCTTACGTCCTATTCTCCACACCTGCCGCCGCCAATAGCGCGGCCACCAAACTCCACGCGCATGTCTACAAAGGCTCTCTCCTCTCTGTGATACTCAAAAGACGTTTCGAAAATCTCGCCAAACCCATCCCCGTCACCAATACTTCTGAATCAAATTCCAGAGATAACATGAAAAACTCCACGACTTCTGCGGGAGGATTGGCACCAAGTCATGGCAGCCGACTGATTGTTCGAAACTTGCCATGGAAAATTACTGAACAAGATATCCGAGTAATTTTTCTTCCCTATGGTCCAATATACCGAATTGATGTCCCAACGGCCGAAGTCAATGCGGAAAGCGGAGAGAGAAGTGCTACTGATAGCAGCACTAGTAAACCACGAGCGAAGGGGTTCGCTTTTGTCTGGATGCTGAGTAAGAAGGACGCAGAGAGGGCCATTGAAGGTTGCAACGGCAAACTCGTTAGGGCCGGGACAGCACTAGAGTTGATCTCGGATAAGCAGAAGAAGAAGAAACAGAAGCGGCTGGAGAAGAAGGAGGCTGAAAAAGCGGATGTGGGAGAAGGAATGGAACACGATGACGAGAATGTCAAGGAAGCGGAGAAGGTATATGAGAGAGTTATCTCAGTGGACTGGGCTTTGAGTAAAGATAAATGGGAACAAGAAAAGGCAAGGATCGAACAACTCGCTGAGGAGGGTGAGGATTTTGGAAGTGACAAAGAAAGCGACGATGATCCAGCTGCGGAATCACAGATCGGAGTCCACTCTGGCGACGACAATGATGGCTCACCTTCGGAGGACGAAGAGGAGGTCGATAAAGAAGAACCCGTGAAACCTTCTTTACCCACTACAGATGTCGGCACAACCCTTTTCATCCGTAATGTTCCCTTCGCCGCTACAGAAGACGAACTGCGCACGCTCTTCCGTGCATTCGGTGCCTTGCGCTATGCCCGGATTGTCACGGATCCTGAAACTGGTCAATCTCGAGGCACAGGCTTTGCATGTTTTTGGAACAAAGAAGATACCGATAAGGTCATCGAACAAAGCGATCTCTTGCGTAGGGAGACTACTGGTGACATACCAGCAGTGAGTACACACACCTGCGATTTGTACCTTCGTTAATGCCCAGATTACAGCCCGCCAAGAAAAACCCATTCGTTTTACCATCTATCCTGACACCTGATCCATCATCTAGTCTAGCACAAAGTCTGGTCTTACATGGAAGAACACTCGATGTCGTTAGAGCTGTTACCCGTGATCAGGCTTCAAAGCTCAAGGAAGAAGGTGAAAGAGCCCGACAAAAAGCAGATAAGCGTAATGTGTACCTGCTCAAGGAGGGAGGTGAGGATTCTCCGTTATGGTTCTGCAGTATACTGACACTCAAAATGCCTTCAGTCGTTTTACCCAACTCTTTACTCTCCCAGAATATAACACCATCAGATCTAGAACGACGGACAAGTTCTTACAATGCGCGCCGAGCGCTTCTAAAATCCAACCCCTTATTATACATTTCCCCAACACGACTGAGCATCCGCCAGATCCCCCTCTTTGTCACTGAGCGTGTCCTCAAGCGTCTCACGATCCATGCCGTCCGCACTTTTGAGGTCGAAGTTAAAGAAGGTAACCGAGCTGGCCTAACAACTGACGAACTCACCCGGCCTGTTGAAACCGAGACCAAATCAGTCTCACGCACAAATACGAAAAAGCACAAATGGTTCACTGGTCGTTCAACAGGCATTAAACAAGTCAAAATTGTGCGCCAGCAGGATCGTATTGATGTTATGACAGGAAAGGGTCGAAGCAAGGGCTATGGATTCGTGGAAATGCACAGTCATTCGGATGCCCTTCGTGTTCTTCGATGGGCAAACTGTAACCCCGGCGTTGGATCATTATTGGAACAGTGGTACAAAGAGGAAATGGAGGATCTATTACGGACAGAAAAGCAGAAAACGGAGAAAGAGCGGGATGAATTAAAGATGAAACGGATGCGGGAAGAAATTGATCAGGGGTTCAGGAAGAATGGGAAGAACTCGCTGATTGTCGAATTCTCAATCGAGAATGTGCAGGTGATACAAAGGAGGGGTAGGAAGCAAGACGAAGTTGCAATTGCGAAGGTAGGGACTCAACTTTCAAGTTTATTCTGTTACTGAATATGATCTAGGCCCAAGACATTGTTAAGACAAAGACACGGCGAAGTATATCACAGGTGGAAGAAGGAAATGAAATGCAAGAAAATCCTTCACCGAGGAAGAAGAGGAAAGTTTCAAAATGTGATGACACCTTCAAGAAAGATGAGAAGTCTAAGATTGGAAACCCACTTGGGTCAATCATTGGTAGGAAACGTAAAGAACGGAAGAAGCACACAAAGGGTACTTAGTCAAATGTAATCATATCAGGATATCAGGTGTCAACACGCAGCTCGAGCCAAATTCTCTTCTCCGGTAAATCGATGCCCTTCTCCCTGTTATCAGGTTCCTCTTCCCCTGCCTCAAGATATGGGTGCTGATATCAGATCGAGCCCTCCTGGTATCCGACTGGCAGAGACAAACTCGGAGGCACAACGGGAGGCTAAGGAAGACTCTACTGAACGTCATGAGCAGGAACTTACATTGGCACTAGAATTAGATCGGGAATTGAATTCTTATATTTATGCTGCATGGAGGGTCACCACCAGAAGAAATGCACGATACGCACTTGAATATCGTTTCGTATCGAAGATAGAAAGGAGAAGTAGCCTGAGGCCTCCAATGAAGGAGCCTGCCATGGCAAACAGAGGAGTGAGGAGCT
>Ga0153999_1001136_pt1 | contig 10803 bp, 9 predicted proteins | sample TSNC083MetaG_FD_104675 | JGI IMG/M metagenome (GOLD analysis project Ga0153999, IMG submission 104675) | Attine ant fungus gardens microbial communities from North Carolina, USA - TSNC083 MetaG | ecosystem: Host-associated > Fungi > Mycelium > Unclassified | place: USA: North Carolina, Lumber... | reverse complement strand
CTGTTTGATATTTAACAAACATCTTTTTGCTATTATTACATGAACCTCTCTTTTTGTCTAATTAGAATTGTCTATTAGAATTGAGGGCGTTTTCTATATGTTTTAATAACTAAGAGTTGCGCCAGCAATATTTTCATTGTACTCCGCAGTGCGATTCCCCGGAGAGTTTAATCTCTCGGGTTTCTTTTACATATTTCATAAATAAATTAGTAATCGGCGTTAAGAATTTGTTTTGTTCATTCGCCATATAAATATACCGTTTCAATTCAGGTGTCTTCATCTTAATAATGTCAACATCCAGTTGTTTCAGTACCGGTATGTTGGGCAGCACGGCTATCCCAAATCCTTCTGCAACCATCCCTGCCATAGAACTGTCCTCTTCGATCTCATAAGCCACTTTCGGATAGGCACTAATGCTCAGAAAAAGCTGATCAATCACCGGCCTGAGCCCACTGCTTTTAGTGAAAATGATTTGCGGATAAGGAACCGTTTCGATCAGATCAATTTCTTCCCTGCCGGCCAGCTCATGATCCTTTGGTACGATGACGACCAACTCCTCTTCGGCGACCGGGGTGAATTTGATTTCTTTCTCATCCTCTTTTCTGGAACAAAATGCAATATCAAATTTTTCTTCTTTTAATCCCTTCAAAATATCCGTTGTATTCCCGGCTGTTACATTAATATGTATATCTTTATCCGAATTCACCTCCAAAAACTCCCGCAGCAAACGCGGAATAAATTTAGTACCCAGCGTGTATATATACCCGATGTCAATAACGCCGCTGGTTTCGCTGGTTAAAGACTTGGTCTTACGAACACCGGCATTCAGAATATCCAGAGAATTCTCGACGTATTCGAGAAATACCTTGCCGTACTTGGTAAGCATTACATTTCGGCCCTTCTTTTCAAATAAATATGTCCCCAACTCTTTTTCTAACGTTGAGATTGCATGACTCAGACTCGGCTGGGTTATCGCCAGTACTTCTGCCGCCTTCGTATAATGTTCCATATGAGCCAGCGTTGTGAAGTATTGTAACTGATTGAGATTCATAATAATCTACCTCCGTATTTCTGCTAAATATTTTAACATAAACAATAGATATAAACTATAGTTTTTGATAGAAATATTAATTTGTTTAATGTATCAGGTCATATTATAATAGCATTATAGAAACCGTTATTAAAATAACGATATGGAGGAATTTAGCATGAAAACAAAGTATAAGCAACTTTTCAGCCCCTTGACCGTGAAAACAATGACCTTGAAAAATAGAATTGTAATGCCGCCAATGGGAACAAACTTTGGGGAGCACAATGGTGAGATGAGCTTTCTTCACATTAATTACTACGAGCAGCGTGCCAAGGGCGGTGCCGGACTGCTGATTGTCGAAAATGCCAGCGTGGATTCTCCGCTGGGCTCAAACGGGACGACTCAGCTGCGGCTCGACCATGACAACTATCTCCCGCGGCTGTTTAAATTGTGTGAAAACGTACATAAACATGGCACCTGTATTTCTATCCAGATTAATCATGCCGGTGCTTCAGCAGTCTCTTCACGAACAAACATGCAGCCGGTTTCCGCCTCCGATATTCCTTCTAAAGCCGGCGGAGAAATCCCCAGGCCGCTTACGAAGCCTGAGATTATGACGATTGTTAAAAAGTATGGCGAAGCCGCAAGACGAGCACAGATCGCCGGATTTGACGCAGTGGAAGTCCATGCCGGCCACTCCTATCTGCTAAGCCAGTTCATCTCCCCTCTGACCAATAAGAGAACCGATGAGTTCGGGGGGTCCGCCGAGAACAGAACCAGATTTGCCAAACTGGTGATCGAAGAAGTACGCAGACAGGTCGGCCCGCAATTTCCGATCATGGTCAGAATCAGTGCTGATGAATTTTTAGAAGGCGGAAATACCTTAGAAGATTGTCTAGAATATTTGCAGTATTTTGAAAAGGAAGTCGACATTTTCGACGTATCCTGTGGACTGAACGGCTCGTTACAGTATCAGATTGATGCCAATTATCTTAAAGACGGCTGGCGCTCCTACATGGCAAAAGCAGTCCGGGAGCGATATGGAAAACCGTGCATGACCACCGGAAATATCCGTAATCCGCAGATTGCCGAAGATATCCTTAATCGAGAAGATGCAGATCTGATCGGCATCGGGCGCGGCATGATTGCCGATCCGAACTGGAGTAACAAAGCCCGGAAGGGTGAAGTAGAGACAATCCGCAAATGCATTTCATGCAATATAGGCTGTGCCGGAAACCGTATCGGTGTCAATCGCCCGATCCGCTGTACGATAAACCCTTCGGTTAATGAAGGCGAGGATTATCTCAAACAGAAAGTCAATAAAACCTGCAATGTCGTTGTCATCGGCGGGGGAACGGCAGGCCTGGAAGCAGCCTGTACAACGGCTGAAGTCGGCTGTACCACTTTCCTGATTGAAAAAAACGAAACCCTCGGCGGACTGGCGGCAGAAATATCAAAGATCCCTGACAAGGTTCGTTTGAGCGACTTCCCCAACTACCTGATCCATCGCGCAAAGGCTTTAAAAAACCTCTATATTTTCACCGGACGGGAAGCCGACATAGCCTTAATAGATAACCTGAACCCCGATATTATCATCAATGCCACCGGCTCTAATCCACTCTTGCCGCCGATCAAAGGCTTGCATGAACTTATTGATAAACCGGAAGGAAATGTATCTTCCATCATTCAGATGATTGAAAACGTTCCTGATTATCCGGAAAAAATGACAGGCAAAAAAGTGGTTGTAGTCGGCGGCGGTGCAGTCGGACTTGATGTGGTAGAATTCTTCGCGCCGCGGGGCGCAGATGTCAGCATTATCGAAATGATGCCGGTCATCGGCAAAGATCTTGATCCGGTATCAAAAGTCGGCATTAACTCGCTGATGGAAAAGCATCATGTAACACAGCTCACCAACACGGCTCTGTTGGAAGTAAAGGAAAGCTCCTTCCTGGTTCGCAAGGATGACAAGGAAGAAGAAATTCCGTTTGACTATGGTTTTGTTTGTCTGGGAATGCGTGCCAATACACCGATTTATAATAACATCATCGAAAAGTATGATGACAAGGAAGTGGAAATTCTCAATATTGGCGACAGCGTCCGGGCAAGAAGAATCATTGACGGTGTTCAAGAGGGCAGAAATGTCCTTAATACACTTAATAAGTTAGATTATCTATAGAGTAAAAAGCAGACGCACTATAAGAGGGCAGATAACTCGTGCGAGTTATCTGCCCCATTTGGCTGAACGATTGAAAATGTGAAGATGTCCCCCGCTTTCGCTCCGTTAAGAAGCGGGGAACATCTTTTGTAAATTTATGCAGCTGCCGGTTTATTTTTCATCTTTGCTTTTACATACAACGCCAGCACTACACCGATTACCGTTACCACAACATTTAATAACAGAATCATCCGCGGCGCGGAAGCTCCGTTCACTTTAGTAATATATCCGGCCAGTGTAAGTATCGTATAGTTCGCTGCGCTGGATGCTATCATAACGAGCGATGTCGCTTTCCCCTTATTCGCCGGGAAAAACAATGCGGTGGTCGAAACAGCGAGCTGTAATACACCGCCTGCTGCCGCAAAACCAACTACAAATCCTCCGATTAGACATATCGTAGGTGACTGAACGAAATAGCAGATTAGCAGCATCACGACCGAAATTGTAGGATATATAACTAGGATATTTACTTCTTTTAAACCTTTTTTTATCAATACGGAAGAACACAAAATTGCTAAAATCGTTCCGACAGAGTAATAAGACTGGATGATACTCGGATTGGAAAGTCCGTAAGATGCCCCCAATTCCTGATTGCAGTTCAGCCATAACTGGAACGTCGTGGTACTGGTAAACCCAATTAGTATGGCTGCAATTGCGGTTGGTGTAAACTTCATCTTTTCCTTTACAACCTGCTTCTTTTCCTTGTTGTCTGCGGCTGAATTCCTGGCCGGGAATGGCAGGAATAAAATCAGTGCGCCATCAATCAATATTGCTACCGCAGTTACAATGAATATCGTCTTATAAGACATATTCGCTGCTGCCACCCAGCCAATCATAAACGGCAGCAAAAATTGAGCTACAACCATTGAAAACTTCGTAAACAAATTTGCAACTGAACCCGATTTGGTAAAAATCTCAAGACAAGTCGGGGTTACACAAGTATCCAGGAAGGAGTTTGCAACTCCCCCGAGAATCGCAAATACATAAGCAATTCCCATGCTTGGTGCCATGGTGATCCCGAGAAAATATCCGGCATAGCACAGTACGCCGATGATACCGCTGATTCTCCTGCCAAACCGATCCGAGATGGGTCCTGAAAAAGGCAGGGAAATTAACCGGCCAAGCCCGAGTGCGGCAATAACGCTTACCACCATACTTACATCTACGGATCCGTCCGCCAACTGGGTTGCCCCCCAGGTCTCAGCAAAAGATGATTTATACTGGCTTAAGATTGATACACCGATCCCATTTACGAAATAGGTAAAATAGAGCGCCAGGGCAGTCGGATAAAACTTTTTATTATTCATTTTAATTCTCCTCACTATTAGCTAAAGTACAGTTCCTTAACTTCCTTTGCTGGCATCTCCAGTCCTGTATACAGTTTAAATGCTGCTGCACCCTGCCATAAAAGCATTCCCTGACCACCAATGCACTTACAGCCAGCTGCTTTTGCTTCCTTTAAAAGTTTGGTCTCTTTCGGATTATATACGGCATCAGCCACAATCAGATCCGCTCTGAAAATGCTGGGGTCTTTTACCGGACTGGCATCATCATTCGGTTTCATCCCGACAATTGTTCCATTTACAAGAATATCGCTGGATGCCACTTCTTCTTTCAATTTTGCGGAATCTTCCAGATCATAAACATTTACAACACAATTCGGCACTTCGCTCTTAATCTTTTTAACCGTTTCAAGAGCACGGTCAAAGAATGCATCTTTAATATTGAAAATTGATATTTCTTTCGCTCCATCCAAAGCACTTTGAACCTGAATCGCCGTAGCTGCACCGCCTGCGCCCAGAACGGTCAACTTCTTGCCTTTTACATCAACGCCATTTTCTTTCATGTTGCGGACAAAACCTTCCCCATCTGTAATATGGCCGGTCAGTTTGCCATCATCATTGACAATGGTATTTACCGCGCCGATAATTCGTGCTGCCGGAGATAATTGATCCATGTGTTTCACAACCTCACTCTTACAAGGCATGGTTACATTTGCTCCACGCATCTTAAACGTTTTAATCGCCGCAATCGCATCAGCGACCTTTTCAATCGGGATATCAAATGCCAAATATGCATAATCCAGATCCAGTTTCTGAAAACTGTAGTTATACATTGCCGGTGATCCTGAATGTCCTACCGGAGTGCCAATCAAACCTAATAAACCTGTTCTTCCGCTAATTCTTTTTTCCATCATTCATTCCTCCTAGATTTTTAATGCTGCTTCTAAAGCTTCTCTGGTTGCATCGAGGGCGCGGCGCGCTTTGATCGCATCGCCGACCACATACGTTTCAATTCCCATTTCTTCGAGTTCTTCACCAAAGGGATTATAATTTCTAAATCCCATTGAAAGAACGACCGAATCAAATCCTTCCAGACGTTTTCTGGTGCCATCTGCCAAATTATAGGATACCCCATCCTCATGGAATTCGGCAACCTTTGCACCGGTAACTGATTTGATATTATATTCCTCAAAATCCTTCATCAGGAATTTACGGTGCTCATTAATAACATCCGCACCAACGGTGTCTCTCATCTCTATGACAGTTACCTCATGGAGCTGCTCGCCCAGGAACGCCGCGGTTTCACATCCAACCATACCGCCGCCGACAACAAGAACTTTTTGGCCTGCAGCTGCCTTACCGTCTAACAGGTCGCTGCCGCTGATAACACCGGTATCATTAATCCCCGGAATCGGAAGCACCAATGGTACCGAGCCCGATGCCAGAATTACCGCATCCGGAGCTTCTGCTTTAATCAACTCCTTATCAACTTCGGTATTCATCTCAATCTTAACACCGGCATCCTGACATCTGACCAAATAGTTTCGTACCATATTTGTGATATCGCCTTTACCGGGTGGAAACGCTGCCAGCCGCATATTGCCGCCAAGGGTATCGGTTTTTTCAAATAAAGTTACCCGATGTCCTCGCTGGGCTGCAATTGCTGCGGCATACATTCCCGCAACACCGCCGCCGATCACCATAACTTTTTTGCTTTTTTCGGCAATAGTAAGTTCATCTTCCCGTCCTACCATCGGATTTACGAGACACTCAATCGGTTTACCCTGGAACATGTTGGCTACACATCCCTGAAGACAGGCTATACATGGTGTAACCTGTTCAAATTGACCGGCTTTTACCTTATTCGGCATGGCCGGATCCGCAATGCTTTGCCGTCCAAACGCAACCAGATCCGTGCGCCCCTCTTTTACCATCAGCTCCGCATAATATGGTTCCGTGTAACGGCCAACCGTAATAACCGGAATATTCACCGCCTTCTTAATTTCGGTCACATGCTCAGCACTGAATCCGGCATGCAAACACGTCGGTGCCCACATAAATTCGTCTCGGATATGTACGGCTCTGGACACATGAAGCGCATCCACACCACAGCTTTCCAGATAAGTTGCGATTACGGCACTATCCTGTACCGAAATTCCGCCAAGGACATCATCACTGCTGTTAATTCTGCACAGCAGCACCAGTTTATCCCCGGTTTTTTTACGGATGTTTTCAATCACCAGGCGGGAAAAACGCATCCGGTTTTCAAAGCATCCGCCAAATTCATCAATCCTCTTATTCGTGCGCGGTGAGATAAAACTGCTAATCAGATAGCCGTGCGCCATATGTACTTCAACACAGTCAAAACCGGCTTCCATTGCTCTTCTCGCGGCATCTCCGTACTTTTCGATCAGGTCATAGATTTCCTCACGGGTAATTGCTTCCGGTGTATCTCTGCCGGCATCCGAGGGAATCGCTGATGCCGCTTTGATCGGTGCCCCTGCAGCCTTGGCATTTCCTTCCGGCCCGGCATGCTGAAGCTGTACGGAAATTTTACTGCCGGCCTGATGAACTGCTTCGGCTGCCTTTCGGTAACTCTCAATGGTACTGTCATCAAACAAACACGGCTTTCTCGGACCTCCCTTAGCCTTTTTCTCAACTACAGATGCTTCAATCGTTACCAGTCCAAAACCACCTTCCGCCCGGTTGCGATAATAAGCTATCGATCTGTCACTCAAACTGCCGTCGGGATTCGCAAAGTTGTTTCCCATCGGCGGTACGACAAATCGATTCGGTATTGTCACCGATCCGATCTGAATCGGACTAAACATATTTTCAAAATTCATACACTATCTTCCTCTCGTATGGTTATTGTTTCTTAGGGTAATAATTCCGGCCAAACTTCTGTTAATACTTTAACTGCTGCTTCATATGTAAATTTGGCTGCATTAGCTGCACCTTTTTCGAGGTAAGCATCTGAGATAACCTCAACGCCAACGGCATTAGGCTTCACCCCGGCATCTTTAATCATTTTCACAAAGCCCGCGGTATCTCCATAACCAACACCAGGTGCCAGACGGTCATGCATCGATTCATCTCTTAAAATCGATTTTGCATACGCCCGATCATGTACGTCATTTATTTGAATTGAGACAATTTTGTCAGCCGGAACCATGCCAAGGATATCATAAGATTGATTTGCCCGAACCCAGTGCCAGGTATCAAGAACTAACATTGCATTGTTACATCCCGATGCATCAACCACATTCCAGCCTTTCTCAAGATCCGGAATACCGCTGTATGGCATCGGCTCCACACCAATAATATACTTACCGGCTCTCTGACAGAGTTCCTTCAGCTTCTGCGCGGTATATTCAATAGAATAGTTTTCCATCAGTCCACAGTTAATCTGCGCCACGTCAAATAGCTCACACATGTGGAAGCAAAGCTGCTCTTTGTACTTCTGTTCATACGAACGATGTTCTTCTGCCCACTGCACAATATACTCCACTTCAGTTACCTTCATACCGTATTTTGCAAGAATATCCATGATATCCTTATCAAAGAGACCTTCGTTCAGAGCATCTACATAGGTTTCCGCACGCAGACCGATCCCTTCATACCCTGCGTCCTTTGCCGCTTTTACTCTTTCATCAAAGGTAATTTGATCACCTAATGACCATGAGCTGATTGTAATTGGATGTAATTTAGACATAGTTTTATGTCCCCTTTCTTGTAATGATATTTTTTTATCATACCTGTTAAATTGATTATAATATAACAATTCATAAGAATCCAATTGGTAATACTAGGTGAATCTATAGATTATATTAATACATTCAGAAGATAGCCGATTGAATCTTCTGTTATTCTGTGCTAACATTGATTTGATACCTAAATAATAACGCCAATTGGAAGGATAAACATATGAAAATATTAGTTAAAAACGGCCGGTTACTAAATCCCGCCGACCAAACGGATGCGATACTTGATCTGCTAACCGAAGACAACATTATCTTAGACATTGCCGATCACATTGAGGAAACTGCCGCCGATACCATTATCGATGCAAAAGGCTGTTATGTCATGCCCGGTCTAATCGATCTGCACGTCCATCTGCGCGACCCCGGACTAACCCATAAAGAAACCCTGGAAACCGGTACCCGGGCCGCCGCCAAAGGCGGATTCACCACCATCGTAGCAATGGCCAACACCGATCCGGTCATCGACACATCAGAAAAGCTCACCGCCTTCTACGAACATGCCAAAACCGCATCCCCCATTCAGGTACTGCAGGTCGGTTCCGTAACAAAAGGAATGGCCGGAAACGAACTAACAGATTTTGGCGGTTTAAAAGAAGCCGGTGCTCCGGCACTTAGCGAGGACGGCAAAACAGTCGCCAACGCGGCATTATTCCGTCAGGCACTATTTCAAGCCGTATTATACGACATGCCAATCCTTGATCATTGCGAAGACGCTGATATCAAAGGAAACGGCGCCATAAACGAAGGATTAGTATCACGAAAACTTTGCCTGCCGGGCGTCCCGGCATCAGCCGAAGACACCATCACCGCCCGCGACCTGCTGCTGGCCAAAGAAACCGGCGCCAAACTACATATCTGCCACTGCTCCACGGCAGAGTCATTAGATTTGATCCGTCACATAAAAAAATCCGGTGCAAAAGTAAGCGCCGAAGTATGCCCCCATCATTTCATCCTAAGTGATGAAGACATCATTCCCAACGACTCAAACTACAAAATGGCTCCCCCCCTGCGCACCCGCGCAGATGTTTCCGCTCTAATCGAAGGACTAAAAGACGGTTCCATAGATACCATATCCACCGACCACGCCCCCCACGCTGCCAACGAAAAGACCGCCGATGTAAAATCCGCAGCATTTGGCATCGTCGGCCTGGAAACCGCCGTCCCGCTAACCATCAGCGAGCTGGTCACAAAAGGTCACCTAACCCCACTCCAAATGGCCGAAAAAATGAGCTACAACCCAGCAAAAATTCTAGGCATACCCAAAGGCCAGCTAAACATTGGCGGTGATGCCGATATAACAATCATCGATCCAGCTCATTCCTATACCATCGACAAAGAAACCTTCCTCACAATGGGTCGCAACACTCCATTTCATGGACGAAAGGTACAAGGACTGGTAAAATCCACCATATACCAGGGAAAAATCGTTTATTCAAACTAAGTGGTGCCACACGCACCACGCGAAAGAGCGCCTGAACCGCAGAGTCATCAGAGTCTGCGGTTAGGCGCTCGGTTCCTTTAATAGCTGTAGTTTTATTCTTAGAAGCACAGGCAACGCGTTCTTCACGACTCAGCATGTAATGCCCGCAAAATAGACTGCAGCGTCCCCACTTCCAACTGTCCCGGTGCAGAAGCTTTCCTGATGCTGCCAAAAGTCAGTGCAGAGCCGAATAATTCACCGCTAATCCGGCTAATATTCCCCAGCCACTTCATTGACATGGTAATAAATGGACCCGAGGCTCTTACACGGGCATACTCCTCCGTTGCCGCCAATAAAGTCACAACATCTTTAGAGGTATGCGGCATCACTGCTTGTTTTGGAATATCCGCACCAAGCTGCTGCATTTTCTCCAGGCGAGCGACAATATCTTCGGCCGCCGGTGTCCCTTTAAAATCATGATTTGAGATAATACACTTGACTTGATGCTGATGAGCGAACCGGCATAACTCCTGACAGATTTCATCACCCATCAATAATTCAACATCAATGATATCCACAAGTCCGGACTTAATCATCTCTTTATTCAGCTCGATATAAGCATCCAAATCAACTGGATCTTCTTTATCTTCCGTACGGTAGGTAAACAACACCGGCATATCTTGTGCAGCATTCCTTACCTTTTGGCCGGCTGCAGCCATCTCGGCCGGATTATCTTTATATTCACAACAATCAGCACGCCATTCGATTAAATCGGCCTTTTGTTCTTACGCCATCTCAATTTCCATTACCATTTCCTCTACCTGGGAACCAGTAATCGGCACACAGACTTTGGGAATTCCCTGACCCAGCATTAGGTCTCTGATCTTTACGTTATGCTCCATTAGTTCATCCTCCATTTTCCTTAAGCATAGTGCACTTCTTTCATTTGGTTAATTATATCAATGATATTTTGTGATGCATCAATATTTGTTAAAAAATAAACGTATTTGATATAAATAATACTAACACCTAAATTCGTATTTGTAAATTCTCAAAGTTAACCAAATTATTTGATTTTTTTTGGTAGGATT
>Ga0153999_1001134_pt1 | contig 10825 bp, 18 predicted proteins | sample TSNC083MetaG_FD_104675 | JGI IMG/M metagenome (GOLD analysis project Ga0153999, IMG submission 104675) | Attine ant fungus gardens microbial communities from North Carolina, USA - TSNC083 MetaG | ecosystem: Host-associated > Fungi > Mycelium > Unclassified | place: USA: North Carolina, Lumber... | reverse complement strand
ATCGATATGTACGTAACACTGGCAACCATAGCACTGACTATCCTTATCCAGTAAAAACCTTGGTTCGCTCATGCAATTCCTCCTTAAACATCGATTTAGTTAATATAGCTTGCTTAAAATGCGCTCGTTGCGAGTCTTATGCCAACCCCACATATCGCCTGTTTTAATTTCCTTTATCCATTTATCCCAGTTTGCCGGAATAAACTCTGTCCACTCCAAATCAGGAAGGGTGATACTTAAATCGTCCCTCGCCTTATCATCTACATTAAGTGCCGGTTTCCACAGGTTGATAAAATATATCTCATAGAGGTTCATATCCGCTTCGGTCGTCAATTCTGTATATTCAATCCGGGTAACATTATGTATATCTATCGCCCGGTGCATCGGCTTAGCAAGCATATGCCCTCTAATCCGAGACTGCAACGGCTGCTTAGTCCTACCCAAATACGCTATGCAATCGCCGTAATAAATCCGGTATAATATAAATCCTTTAGGACTTGCCATTTGTGCTCCTTCTCTTTATTTGTTAATTAATCAACCAATCTTTTCCCTATCTCGTATACCACCGATACTGTAACTTGATTTCCGGCTTGCTTATATAGCTGGCTGTCAGAGTTAACCAGTTGCGCTCGATCAAAATAGATATCTTCCCATGCCTGGAGCCGGAAGCATTCACGGGGTGTTAATTTGCGCATTCTGACTTCGTTTGGTAAAACATTGTTTTCTTTGGGTTCCTGCATGATTCCAAAACTTCCACAATGAGTTGTCGATGTGTTTCCGTTGCTTGTCAGGGTGCCACATATTCCATCTTTTCTCAGTTTTTTGTTGTATAAATCGTATACTGCTACTCCGTGACGATCTTGGCTTGTTAGCGTGAACATTGGCTCTCCGTCCTCTTTAAATCGTCTGCCGTTTTGACGCTTGTTCGCTCTGCCTGGTGTGAGTACTGGAATTGCCACCTTGTTTCCCTCGCCCTTGTTTGTTGTTAATGTGGGACTTAAGCCTTTCGGATCAAATACATTGCCATTCATCCCTTTTCCAGATGGGTTAACGTTGCCCACGATCGCTATTTTAGGTTCGTGGTTACCCCCGTTACCGATCCCGTTTAAACAAGGACTAATACCGTCAGTACTATAGATTCTACCGTTTTGTTCATGTCCAAATTGATCGCTTTTAGCAATTACTGCAACACTATTTTCGCTTGTTGTTCCGCCGATAGGAAATACTTTTCCGGTACCTCGTCCTCTAAGATGTCCAATAGTGAACACCCTTTCCCGGTTCTGGGGGACTTCGAAATCTTTTGAGTTGAGAAGCTGGTACTCGACATCGTACCCAAGTGATTCCATTTCAGTTTGGACGCAGGCAAAATCCCATCCGTTATTAGACGACAGCATTCCCTTAACATTTTCATAGATAAGGTATTGGGGTCTATCTTCTTCCAGGAGTTCGCCAACAAGTCTAAACACTTCGCGGACAAGTCCGCTTCTGTCGCCATTAAGTCCCCGTCTTGCCCCGGCAATGGAGAAGTCTTGACAGGGTGCTCCGAATAACCACATGTCTGCTCTGGGCATGTTTCTGGCTTCCACTGCTCTAATGTCATTTGCGTACCATTCGCCATTTCTGTATTCATCCTTCAATATCTCCTTCTGCCTCTCTTTTAGGTTCCGGTTGCCGTCCTTTTTGAGCGGTGCCGGTATGCTCTCTATGTATTTAAGCTGCTCTCGTGTTGCAAGGTGCATTATGGTGTAGCTCATGACTGCATATTTATCAAATTCACAAAATCCTACGCATTTATGCCCTGCTAATTCCATCCCATGCCGGAAGCCTCCGCAACCGGCAAATAAATCTATAAATGTTTTCATAATTTAAGGAGCCGGATATCCGTTACGGTGGCCACCGCCCCGCTCCTTTCTACGTGTTTAACCTGTTCGTAAATTCCGAACAACTAACTTATTAAATGTGCATTTACTTAATTGCTTTGCTCCTTGTCGTGTATATTTCCGATGATCTCAAAAGTATTTATGTATTTTGGGTCGATCCCGCCTTCCCCATAATCTTTGCTATCAAAGTACCACCCATAGTTCGCGCTATCTAAGTTTTCTATCACATCGTGATCTTCGTTCGTTTCAGGGCATGAGTTGTATTTCAGTGCATCTATTTCAATATCCGCGTAGCAACCGTATTCAACTTCCGGATCACCATATTTTTTGCGGTATTCTATGCTCCCGCGCAATACATCCCCCTCAAATATCAACTTTCCGTTTTTATCCTTTAGCCCTGCGCATTGTCCGATAGTCTCTGGATCAACCTTTTCAAAATGCCGCGCCTGCATCCCGAAGTCGTTTTCCATGTAGTTCCCTATCTCTAAAATTGCATCCACAGTCCCTACATCTGGTTTAGATGTATAAGGCAATCCAATAATCCAGTTACCGTTGTCCTCCCGTTTACCTCTAAACAAATATCTATCTTGCATTATTTAACCCTCCTTCATGCGTGTCATATCCACACCTTTTACAGTATCCAGCCATTTCAATATCATAAGACCAGTATCCGGTTTTATGCTCGTAAATCTCCCACTTGTGACCGAATATTCGGCATAGTAACTTTTTGATTGTTTTCATGCTCCTGGCAACCCTGATTTTATCTTTTAGGTTTTCGTTGCTGTTTTCGCCAGGATTCCCGCAGCGGTTACAGTTCCAGTATTTCCGGTCATACACTCCTTCGCGCACGTTTTCTATGAGTTTTTCCGATGTCCCTAATAATTCCATGATCTTTTCCGCTTTCAATTTGTCTCCTCCTTCACTAAAGTTCTACCCGTCCTGTTTTCTTCGGATGTTTTTCTATCAGCCAATTAGCCCATCCCTCAAGTTCTTCTTCCGAAAATTTCCCTTCGTTTGCAGTCTTTTGGCTTATCTTATCCACCATCATAGCCAGCGCAAATCCTTGGACGGTCGGCATTTGGAAATATGCATCAGTTTCCTTGTTTTTTGCTTTTTTCAAAAGCATGTCATGGGTTTTTTGGTATGATTTTGAAAGAAGGATAACCATATTTTCCAGCCAATTAATATACTTTTCGGCTCCCTCTTGTCTCTGCTCCGCATCTTCTATCCATTTATCCAGCACCCAGACAGCCCTCAATAGCTCATCGTGCGTCATGTCAGCTCTTTCTTCTCTGCTTGGCATCGTGTCTGCCTCCTCCTTCACTAAAGTTCTATTTTTTTATTCATAACGATTGCCATTCAAGCACCTTATCGTAGGGTATCTTTTTACCCGCAGCTGTGTACCACTCATCGGTAATCGTCTGGAAATATCCTTCGTTTACACTTCCATCAACAAGTTTTACCAGGACATTTTCAGAGCACGCATGGAAATGTGGACCCTTAAGCGGTAAATCTTCTGATACTTTAATCCATTCGTCCATAATCTACCTTCCTTTGCTTAATTAATAAACCAATCTAATTTTCGCCGTCTGATGTACCAGCAAAAATACTCATAACTACTAAATATTCCAAAGTAAAATTCCAAGTAATCATATACCGCACGACGACTCCACCCTCTAAATAGGAGATCTTGTATAAGGCTATAATATGGATCAAATATACTAACTCTTTTGTTGCCCATCTTTCCAAATCCTTTCTATTTCCAGTTGTAAATTCACCACTTCCTGTTTAACAAACGAGCCATTCCCATGTCGTTCACACAGATCATAGCAATCTTTTTCTAAGTCCGACCAGAACGCGTCCTCATCGGTCGGAACTGCATTTTTGCGGAGAAGTTTCCACAAGTCAGTGTATATCGCATAGTATTTTTTTAATTCATTTTCTTTCATAATTCACCGCCCTGATACTATGTTCGCATTTAAAGCAGCACTCTTCACCGAACCGTCCGTCATAATGGCTACAACTGCTACAATTCTTGCCGGATATTTTAATAACTAAATTTCTGATCGCTCTATATAATTCATACTTCACAAAACCACCGCCTAATTAAATGGGATTTCCAAATTCTCAACATCTACAAAGCCATCTGATTTATCCCATCCAAGTTGTTTATTAACATCATCTTGTATGCCATATATCCTCTTTGATCTTTCGTCATAATCAAGAACATACCCTGCTGTATTAATCTTCCCGAACAATCTGTTTTTAGAGACTCGCAGTCTTCGCTGACTTGACGACAACTCACTATCTTTGCCATAGCTGATAGTTACTGTAGCCAAATTGGTTATATCTCCAGCACCAGATACCTCATCATTTTCATTTGTGGAAAAATTGTTTTTTCTTTTATGTGCTACCAGTAGGATCAAAACATCATATCGCAAAGCAATTCTCGCCAACTTTTTCATAAAAATGCTTTGCTTTTCATACTTGTCAGCATAATGTGTTACATCTAGATCAATCGCTGTCATAAGGTTATCAATTAAAATCACTCTAACTCCATACTGCATAATGACATCCGTTGCAGTCTTTATAATATCCTCTTTTTCATCAGCTTCAACGATCCGGTTATCGTACATAAAAGCCTTACCACGGTACCATTCCCCTATCAGCTGCTTATTAGTTTTAGATATGGATCTGTATTTGTCACCAAACTTATTATCCTGCTCTATCACATGTGCGGGACCGGCTATCTGGAAGTCCATCCAAGCCTTAAACTGATAGTTCGGCAGCTCCCCGCTATAAGCAAATGTTTTATGACCGGCATCAATAGCAATGGCAAGTATCTGACTTGCAAGAGTACTTTTACCTTCCCCCGGCTTTCCTGATACGAGCACCACGCCACCAAATGGTAATCCACCATACAATAGGCGATCAACTTGGTAGATGGAGCTACTTAGCTTTTCCAGTTTGTAAATATCCACATTTTCAACGTCCGCAAGCTCTACTACTCTGTTAACCGGAATTGGAATAGCTTTTTCCACAGCTTGTCTAACAGCAGAGGCTCCATGGTTCACCAAGAGCTCATTCGCATCCTTGCAACCTTGATAGTCCTCTTCACGCACATGCTTAATCAGATTCGGGAACCTCTTCTGAATATCATCAAGCAGCGTCATTTTCCCGTTTTCCATATCACCAAAGACAATTATCTCTTCAAACTGCCGCACCCAATCCCAGCAATACGGAACCCATGTAAAACCCTTTGCCCCGGTTGGTACTGATATGGCATTTGTAAAGCCACCCTCAACAACGCTCAAACTGTCTATCTGCCCCTCTGTTATAACAAGGGTGGAAATATTTGCATCGCACTGTTTCATCCCGAATAGGATAGGTTTACAGCCTTCTTCGCACCATTCTTTGTTTTTATCCTTGTCTTTATCAAAGTCTGTTTTTCTATATTTGACAAATTGCAGGAATCCACGATCATCGTAAAACGGAAACACTAATACGTTGTCATCATCATTCCTGACTGTGATTTCATATCTTTCAGCAACCGCCTGTGATATTCCACGGCTTTCAAGATATCTTACTGCCGGTTCTTTAGGCTTCACGGGTTCAGCTGGTGTTTTAAGCTTTTTGAACTGTCTTCTCGGCTGATAATACTCGTCAATCTGTACTCCAAGGCTGAAATCAAAGTCCCTTGAAAGAGTAAGCATATTGCCGGTGGCCGAACAACTTGAGCGCAAGCATTTGTATTGTCCTGTTTTCAGATTAATGGAAAACGTATCTTTATCTCTACGATCTCCACCATTGCAGTAAGGACAGAACCCGGTAAATCTTAATTCATCACCGTGCAGCTTAACCCTTGCACGTATATGCCGGGCGAAATCATGAGCATCACGCTCCCGGAACTCATACACTACAACACACCCGCTTTCTGCAGATACTTAATCTGCTCTTCATTAGCATTTCCAAGATCAATAGACTGACCTTTGATGATTCCACGCTGTTCAAAATTTGCTCTTACATTTGCTTCCAAGGCTGAAAAACGATCATCCGATTCTGGTGATTTCTCTTCGCTGTTATTTGTCTCATAATTGCAATCCAAATAATCAACATAACCGGAATTAAAGAATGTACTTCCGTGTTTCCAGTATTTCTTTTCCTCCCCCCGCTGCTCTCTAGCGTATCTTTCAATACACCTCTGGAGCTCATCATAACCAATCTTAAATAATTTCGTCTTTTGGGCTTTAGAAACTGATCCTTTACCCTTCTTAATCGGATACAACTTCCAGATTGATTCAAAGAATAATTCGACATCATTAGTTGTCGGCGATGCTAAATCGCCAATAGTCTTTTTATTCTCTTCTCTTGTCTTGTCTTCTCTTCTCTGTGTATTACTGTCTACATTTGGAGGGTTATTGCATACATTAACCGAGTTACTGACTACATTAACCTTATTTTTGCCTACACTTACCAAGAGGTACTCTTTTTTCATCTGAACATCTTCACGCCTGGACACGGCTCTTAAATATCTCTTCTGCACCCCGGAGGACGTAAGTATATTAAGACTATCGAAAAGTTCTTTTGAAAAAATGTTCCTCTTGACACAAGCTGAAACTATTTCTTGTATTAAGTTGACGCTGCCACCATTCAAACCATTCTCTGACGCAAATAGAAGCAGCTGTTCCTCATTCCATTCACAATAGTAGCCATGTTCTCCATATATTTTTTGGAGTAATTTAACGACTATTGCAAACCCTTTAAGTCCAAATTCAGCTTGTATCAATCTCATTTTGGTATCGAGCAGGCAATCCAATTCAAAGTAATCAAGTCCTTCTTTAATTGGTCTTGCCATATTCTTTTATACCTCAATTCCTAAAAGTTCTAAAACCTTTTGCCCCTGCTCTTTATTGGAACAGAAAACAAATTCACAATCATACTTTTTCTGCATGGTATTACATGCCTTTGCCAATGTTGCACCAGTTGTCGCTGCCGGATACTTTCTTATTTTTCTGTATTTAGGCCGGCCATTTCCCCAAAACCCAATCACCTCATTGGAATTTTTCAAAATATCAAGGCGTGGGTTGTGCCACTTATGCAGGTCATCTATGCAAGTTATTCCATCCGCATTAGCAACAAGTATGTATAGCTTAATATTATTATTATTCGCCAATATACACTCATCACGAAAACGGGCATGTTGCTTGCCACATATATTCCCTACAAGCTCCTGAATTGAGGCCTTCGTATCCACTGACACTTTATAACTTCCAAGAAAATCAATCTTCTTTAACTCCTGCTTACGATCTCCTTTTCGCCTTATCACATCTATGACTAGATCGTTAGCAACTATGTAATCACCAACCGGAAGTGGCGCTCTTATCACTTCAATCCCTTCGTTTTTAAAGTAAGTCTGTTTTTCAACATGCTCCCCCTCTTTATTCCCTTTATCCTCCAGCAATATCATCAATATCACCTACCCTCCGGTTATAATGCCGCTCACCATCAAGAAAATCTTCCGTTTTGCGCTGTTCATTCACCAGTGATTTCAATCCATCAATGAACTGTTTGTTCTTGGAAACAAATTTAGAAACCTTCTCCAATCTTGTAACTTTGTCCTTAAGATGCCTTCGCTCCACACGCTCCCTGTGGATTCTTGTAGCAATTTTATTTCTTTCGTCATAATTATCCGCAAATTCCAAGTCATGGAGCTGATCCTGTTGCCGCTTATCATGTTTCCAAACTTCCTGTACCTCGGTTTCATAATCCGATTTGCACTTCTGCAGGAAGTCAATAAATCCTTGGATAACAGTTGAGTAGTCTATTTCTTCATTCTTAGCCACTACATCACCGCCTTACGAAAACGGAAGTTCTTCATCAATACCATCCGGAATATTCATGAATCCATCACTTCCCGGCTGCTGCTGATTTCCCGCTGCAGCATTGTTTTCAGAAGATTTCTTGCTTTCTGCAAATTCTTGTTCTTCAATAACAACTTCGGTTGTATAAACCTTCACACCATCTTTATTCGTATAACTTCCGGTCTGGATTCTTCCGCTGACCGTAATCCGCATACCTTGACGGAAGTATTTTTCGGCAATTTCTGCCAATTTTCCAAATACCAAGCAGTTAATGAAGTCTGCGGTCGGCTCTCCATCACGCTTGAATCTTCTGTCTACCGCAAGTACGAATCTTGCTATTGCTAAGGGTTTTTCGCCCTGTGAATATCTAACATCGGGATCTCTTGTTAGGCGTCCCATTAATACTACTTTGTTCATAATTCATTCCTCCTTTTTTATGTACGGAACATGATATTTTGGTTTATTCACCGCCTTATCGTCAATAAATACATCTGCCCCTATCTTCCTACAATCATTTCCATAAAACGCTATCATTTCCGGAAGGTTCTCATTTATTGCATCAAACCCTAGTCCGAAGTCTGAACACCAGTCAATCGCTGTCTGAAGCCTATCTCCCTCTCGGCACGTCCAGAGAATTATCTTATTGCCCTGTTCGCGCCTTTTAATTAAATGATTTATCAACTTCATATTGGGATTCCCAATGCCAGGCCATACGCTTTCACATAAGGTGCCGTCAAAATCAACGGCATAAATTGTATATTTTCTACTCATAGGTCACCCCTTGTTAATCACAAAACGGTTCTTTCACATAGTATCTGTATTTATTATCTCCAATTTTAGTTAACGTATAATAGCCTGCAAAGTACGTTCCGGCCGAACCCTTTTCGGCAGCCCACTCTTGATAGGTTAACTTCTTAGGTCTTAAAAATTGAGTGCAGAAATGCTTCACCCAAGTTTCACTCTGCTCTTCAACTTCTATTTCATATTCGTACTCACTGTCTGCATATGGTTTTGCCTGACCACATTTTGTTTGATTTACTGTTACTTTGTACATGATTGTTCTCCTTTGATTTTAAAATGGTAATCCTATCTCTATTTCAAGCCCCTTTTTTGCGGTATATACAGGGCAATTCACGACTTTTTCTGCTTCTTCCCGAAATTGACTGGGATCGGCATTATGCTCACTCAAATGAGTTAATACTAAGTTCCTAAGATTTGCTGATTGATTAACCTTCAAAAAATCCAGTGTAGTATCCAAGGCCATATGCCCGGTCAGTACATGATTCCTCTTTGGAGAATCTTGATCAGTTTGATTAAGCAGCTCCTTGGAATAGTTTGCTTCGATCAGAATATGGTTAAGGTCTTTAAAACGGTATTTTACGTATTCGGTATCTGTTACGAATAGCAACTTCCCCATTTCTTTATGCTTAATCAGAAAACCAAAGCATGGAACACTATGAATCAACTCAAATGTCTGAATAAAGAACCTTCCAAGCCAAACTCCATCTGCATAATCAATTTCAGTATTAAAAGGTTGATATATTGGAATCCCGGTGTTTGCGTAATCCTTTATGCAGCCCAGATGATCTCCATGTTCGTGTGAGACAATCAAACCGACAATTTTTTTAACATTGAAATCCAATGCAATTTTGACTTCTTTGAACGATACACCAGCCTCGATTATCAATGCCTCGCTCTCATTTTCCAGTATGTAACAGTTTCCTGAACTGCCCGATCCCAAACACTTCATTTTCATATCATCACCTATTGGAAGCAATCAGGTACTTCTTCTGCTGCTGCAGATTGTTCCGGTTCCTGTGCTTCCGTGTATTCGCCATCAATAACGTCAGGTTCGTCAAAATCCTCGGAATTTGCATTTGACTTAATATCATACTGAGCATCAATAGCGGTAATATCATCACCTGAACGTTCTTCGGCATTCTCAAAGGCCTCCTGTGCAAAGACATCACCATACTGCTGTACGATCTGCTTACAAGCCCTTGATGTTACGGTTTTCTTAGCCATCATATCTGTAAAGTCTGAATGCGTTCCAGATCCTTTCTTATAGCCAAACCCTTTCTTCCATGCTGTCTCGATCTGCTTAATATTCATAACTTCCATATATGTATTCCCATCAGATAATTCAATGATGCAATACGCTCCAACTACTTTAGCTAAATCAATATTACGGAAATCCTGTTTGTGCTTATCAAGAATCTTCCGGCCGTTTTCAATATGATAGGAAAACTCATCATCTTCATAAATAACTTCTGATATGATATTTTTAGCCCCATATCTATGAGCCATGGTCTTGTGACCATGATATGAAACCATGCACTGCAATTTTCCACCATAAGGAACGAAATAGCACTGCTTTTTCTGTGCTGAAAGCCCCATTGTAACCATATCCAACAACGAATTTGCAATACTGCTTTGGCTGCATGTTTCCAATACATATTTATTACTCTTATCTTTCGTTTCTTTAAGGATTAAATATGCTCCATTCAAAGCATTTGTTGGATTGTAATCAGGTGGAAAAGTTAATCCATACTCTTCTTTAGTTTTTAATTGTGCCGCCAGACCATCTATAAACGCATTGTTAACAAGCAATCCTGCTTGCTGTTTTCCTGTTTCGGCCACTTCTTGTTTTTTATCTGCCATTTTGCCGCCCCCCTATAATTTATTTAAAATGCTGTCAAGCAAGTGATCTAAGGCTTTTTCCATGTCACTGTCTGAAATCTTTTGAGCCATTTCTTCGTCTGACATCCTTGAGTTTTTAATAATCTTATTCAGTAACTTTTCCGTTTCTTCCTTTCCAATCCGTTCTTCGAATATTTCGCGAAACTCCTTAATGATACACGTAAGTTCGGACGCTATAACTTGTCCTGTCCCCTCAAAACCTGTAAAACCCCTATCACATTTAATCATTTTCCCTATCCTCTACCTTTCCTACAATTGCTTTAATATTTTCAGTTCCATATACTTTAATCCACTCTCCATCAATAGGCTCGTCCACCACAATCCCATGCTTACCGCCGTCCAGTTCAACTTTGTCACCCGGGGACAATTCCACTGTGGTTTTGT
>Ga0153999_1001130_pt1 | contig 10841 bp, 13 predicted proteins | sample TSNC083MetaG_FD_104675 | JGI IMG/M metagenome (GOLD analysis project Ga0153999, IMG submission 104675) | Attine ant fungus gardens microbial communities from North Carolina, USA - TSNC083 MetaG | ecosystem: Host-associated > Fungi > Mycelium > Unclassified | place: USA: North Carolina, Lumber... | reverse complement strand
AATCAGCTTATAATACATCGGCTTTTCCCTCATCTAAAAGGCACGTTATAGCCTCTATTCTGTCATTTATCTCATCAATCTCGTCTCTATACTGCTTTACTAACCTGGTGGCAGGTATATGCTGCCCTGACTGCCCAAGCATCATTTCTCTTTCCTCGGTCACTTCATCCAGCAGTGATTTGAGTTCGGACATTTTCTCGCGCAGCACCTTCTTCCCCAGATCAATATATTCGGCTTTATACTTCATCTGTTTCTCCTTCCTCATCCGTCCTGATTATTGCCTTTATCAGGCATCCGCATAGAAACGCTATCTGCTCAAACTCCAGAAATCGTCCTGCTCCTTCGTCTAGCATCAGCTTAATTTGGCACGGGAACTCATCGTCTGCTTCATAGTAAATAATCTGCACCGGTATTTTAGGCAAAGCACTGTATGTCCATGTGTACTCACCGGGCCTCCCTTCACCATGAAACTCTGCCCCCAGCCTGTTAAGCGGCTCACATATGCTTTTATAGCTGCTGCCAAATTTTTGCACAAGCGAATCAAACATCCATGACAGATTTCCTGCGGCAAATGAGCTCTGAATAAATCTGCCCGGCAGACAATAGGAAAATACCGGCTCACCGCTTCCTGCGGAGGTAATATAGTAGACCAATACACTTCTGACAATTGGGTCTGAGGAATTGACATCCGATGGGGTAATGCCCGCAGGGCTTATATAGTAGTCCTTTCCCAAAAACTGTACGGTTACTGCCCCATCTTCAGGCGGGGGAAAGCCGAGCCGGGGCGCTGCTTCATTAAGGTCACAATCAGCCAGCTTATGGACAACTTGGTTATAGGTGGTTTCATATCCGTTTTTCATACTTTATTTCTCCGTGTTCTGTGTTCTATAAGTACAATTCATTTTGCTTCCTGTCCGCAAAGGCTTTTTTCATCGCCTGTGAAGCGGCAAGCAGAACCGCCTTGTTAAGCTTTCTGGCATTTTGCGAACAGACGGTAATGCAACGCATACAGGATATGCACTTCTCTTCATCCAGTGACGCCGGATTGTCTCGGGGGATGGCATGAACCGGACATTTTTCGGCGCACTGGCCGCACTTCGTACAAGCCTTGTTTGCCTTTGGCTTAAATGGAACACCGCTATATTCCCTGTACTGCAAATTTCCCGGAACTATAAAATCTTTTATGTTTTTTCTATTCGCTATTAATTTCGCAATTTCTTTTGAAAATTGCCGCAATTCTGTTTCATCCTGTGCGTCAGGGCGCCCCTTGCCATATTGGCGCATAATGGAGTGCTCCGCTACGGCGGCAATGGCCGCTCCAACCATATATCCGCAGGCGCCTGCCTCGGTTTTTAGCTCCAGAAGCGTGTCATCGTATGCCCGGTTCCCAAATACAACAACGAGAACTGCCATAGCGCCATTTACCCGCATCTGCCTCATCCGCTCCAAAACGATGGCGGGAACGCGTCCGCCAAAAGAAGGTACGCCGATCAGGCATACATCTTCTTCCGTAAAGCTGTACGCACTGTAATCAGCATCCACCACTGACAGATCAATCTGTCTGTCTATGGATAATCCTTCCGTTAGAATATCCATTACCTTTTTGGTTCCGCCCGTAGGGCTGAAATACATGGAATAAGTGCTCATACTATAATCTTCCCTTCTAATTTATTTTATGCCCGATCATTTCCGTTTAGCCTTGTCGGCCGATGCTCCATATCGATCGATCAGCCCGGCAAGTGTTTGTTCCGACATGGATTTTTGTATCGCTTGCCGTATCGCGCTATATGGCTCATCCAGCAATTCATATATCTGTCTGCCGACCGGACAGGCGGATGACGGATTCGGATGCAAGCCAATCAAGTTTTGTAACGAAGTAGGGTCAACAGCACTATAAACTTTCCATATCGTGATTTCTTCAGGGGCAAGCGCCAATGTCGCGCCGCCGCCTCGCTGAATGTTCACAATACCGGCCCGTTTCAAACCGCCCAAGATATTTCTAACGATGACAGGATTATTCCCTGTACTTTTTGCTATAACTTCGCTAGTCATTTTGTGGCTATCGGAAAACACAGCAATCACGAGAAGAATATGAAGTGCCAGCGAACATTTCGTATTAATCTTCAAGAGAACCCCTCCTATTGACATTTCTTAGCTGGACTTTATGACTGTACTGATATTATTGTACCATGTAATGATTAACATTACAACTAGGAGGACTATTATTACAGGGTTGTTTCACGAAGGGTCACGAAGTTTATCTTAGTTATGGTACTGATCCATACCTCATCTCTTATTATCCTGCATCACTTTCTTTTTCAAGTTTATTGAAAAAGAGCGCAAAATCCCCCTATAATAATGTCATGTAATCTCGAAGTCATTTTTGATTAGAAATCTCGCACAAAATGGGCTTTCTCAACCCATTATGCGACGGTACATGAAAGTTTATTAGTGATATTTTTACAGTTACCTACTATTTTTATCTACACCCTGGCCTCTAATGCACTCATCTTTGTCGCTTTATGTGTCGGCTAGATACTGGATAGATACCGGACAGGATGCCTATATCCACGGCAATCAGCATCGCACCGCCAGAAAGCCATAACGGTATGGACACCGTCATCCCCTCTGAAAAATACATCCCTAAAAAAGACGTTTCCGATGTTCCGGCATTGATGATCAGCACCACAATATAACTGATCCCAATTCCCAGCAGACCACCCAGTAGACCGATCAAAGCTGATTCCAGTATAAATAAATCGCGGATCCTGCGGATCATCTGCCAGCTCATCATCTTCCTGTCGGCGGATCCGAGGCAATAAGCGGCAGTACCAACGTGGCTGTACCATTTTCTACGGTAGGGGAATACCCTTACAAACCCTGCAGTTTAATTTCTTTTCTATTTGGACTCACGGTTAACTGTAGCCAAAACTCCTCTTTATCCATATTATCCCAGACCGCATTTGTAAAATGCATCTTCCTCAGATTATAAACCATATGGATAACCGCTTCTTTTTCCGAAGCAACAGTCACCCCCAGAACACCATCTAATTCAGGATTTGCCAAATCTATCAGTTCTGCATTCCAATCCACATAAAAGTCCACCCCATGCAAGATGATATCCGGCAGATAAATTCCTTCAGCCTGACTGCTTTCATTTTTTATTGATATATCCACGGCAAATACCCTTTCAGGAGCAGCCTCAATCAACATGTCTCCTGTGATTGCATATTTTTTCATAAATTCCTTTATATCCATATATTCGGCATTATCAACACGGATGGAATACCCATCCAGTATCTCATTACCAACTGAAATGTCTTCTTCAAATGGTACCATCTCGCTAATATTATACTCTTTATCTGTAATTCCATGGACCCGTTCATAATCCTTATTCAGGGCATATACCCGAAAGATATATAACCCAAGTATCACAGCACCTATTAATATAATGAACCAAGTCTTTCTTTTCATATAATCCATCCCCTTTCTGCTTCGTCAGAATCCAATCACCAGCAACCTTTACCAACCAAGTTTATTATAATTTCCGTCTTCTATGACAGGGTTTCAGAACAGCTCAGATTAATCTTCCGTTTTCCATCGTATAGACCTGATCCGACAATGACAACAGGTGTTCTGAGTCATGACTGGCTAACATGATCAATGCCCCACGCTCCTTTTCTTGCACTATTAAATTAGTCAACATATTAATCCCATCTTGATCCAAGGCATTAAAGGGCTCATCTAAAACTAATAACTCCGGTTTCTCCATGACTGCTGCAGCAATCCCCAGTTTTTGTTTCATCCCAAGGGAAAATTTTTTGTAAATACGTTTGTCATCTGGATTTAATCCCACATAAGATAATGTCTCTTTTATTTCCTTATCACTGATCAGCCCCTGGATCCCCGCAATCAGACTCAGATTTTTAGCCGCAGTATATTCGTTATAGAATGCTGGATTCTCTATCAGGATTCCAGTCTTTTGGGGAAAGTCCATATCCTTACCAAGAATTTTGCCGTCAATTGTAACCATGCCTTCCGAAGTTCTTATTAAACCACAGGCCATGCGCATAAGCATTGTTTTCCCTGACCCATTGTGGCCCCGAAATCCATATACAGTACCGGGTTTCATATCCAAACTGATATTGTCCAAAACAAGCGTATTACGAATTCTTTTTATAACTCTTTCAAATGCAATCTGCATATCAATCTCCTTCTATTCCTCTTTTGAAAGGATATCATAGTGCTTAAATCTATAAGTACCTACGATACTTATCAGAATCACTACCCCCAAGCAAACTATAATACCCATAGTTGTATCAAGTCCTCCCTGCATAACCCAACTATTTCTTATCAGCATAGAAAAGTTCCCTAATGCAAAGGGCGACATATCCCAAACCGAAAAGATCAATATAGTAATGGAAACCAGATAGCAGATAACCGGCTTAAAAAAAAGTTCTAAGAATAATTGGATTATACTGATCGCACACATACATACGATCGGCAAAAGCATGATCGTAACCACCACTATGCCAAGTCCGGTTTCAAACTGCTCTTTTAGGCGAAAAGAACTTTCAGCAAAAACAATTAGGACATAGTTGGGGTTTGCTTCCATCGACAGATTTATCCCTGCGATCATACAGTAAACCAAAATAGTCACATATAAAGCCACAAAATATATCAGGCAGTTCAAACAATTCCAGATACATTTGGAAAGCCACCAGGCTGCGCGTTTCTCTGACCGTATCAGCACTTGCATTCCTACCGCCTGTCTGCTGCTGTATAAATAACCCAAACCAGACATAAGCCCCCACATCATAAAACACATCCATGCAATCGGTATTATAAATTGTTCCTTACTGCCTTTTTCGTAAGGTGCAGCCCCTTTTACACAATACATCAGATAATGGATCCACGAGGGCGAATCCTGCATTTTTAATTCCTGCAAGCCATTGTCTATGAAAGCACTGCACTGAATACACATCAATATCCCGAATACGACTGCCGGAAGATAACGCATCCATGTCCGCCATATCCCATTTTTACAATCATACTGCAAAATTTTAAATACTCTCATAGCGACGTACCTTCCAGAAATAAACAGTCGAAATAATTACTATCTGCAGTACTATTACACCGATCACCAACCATGCTGGATTCATATTATCTGAAGCGATATACATCAGCCTTAACGGAGATACTTCAAGCCGGGGATAATTTTTCGGTTTTTTTAATATTGTTATGATCAAATCAATACCAAAATAAACTCCGAAAGGCAGAGCCATTGCTACATATCTTTTCCTTATAAAAAGACCCGCGACCAAACAAAAGCAAGCTATAACTCCACCCCATAAAAAGTCAATTAATATTGCAATAAGAACATAAACCAGAGGATGGGTATAATATAGCACTGATGCAAAAAATCCATGTTCAATCGTTACCGCAAACCAGGTAACACTTGGTGTCAGTGTCGGGCAAATCAGGGCAATTGCCGCAAGGCTGATGATCAGTGGAACCGCAACTGTAGTTCCCCCTATCATAAATGACGCTATGAATTTGGCCTCAAAAAATCGTGCCCTGTTTGTACGGCACAGAAAATGATCGGCCTGACCACTTTCCAGTTCCGAAAAAAACGAACTCCCAAACGGGATGCAGGTAAGCAGCGGCATCAGATTAAAAAACAAGCCGCACCCTAGTGTATAGCCATTGACACCAATCCATTTTGTATAAAGGCTGGTATCTCCATTCCCTCCCGATGCTTTAATAAATTGGTAATGGTCAAACCAATCAAGCCCAACAAAAACCAAACCTATGACCAATGCTGCCACAAACATCCGATTACAAAATACTTTATGTAATTCCACTTTAATTTCTTTCTTCATCTTGTTTCCCTAATCCTAAACTTACAAATATCCCATTTTCATCACCAATACCACTGCTAAACATCAACTGCTCACTTATTTTCTCCTCTGACACTAAATAACCGATCTGAAAAGACGTTTCTTCACCCGGCTGCAGCTCATACGCATATGAATGCTCTGCTCTTTCCGGGAGGCTGCAATAAGCGAGATCATAGTAAAGAAAATTACCGTCATACTTCAAAATATCTATTACATGGCCAACCATATCCGCACGAAATACATTTTTATTTTCATACCCACTTCTGATATTGGTTGCATTGATATTTTGAACACTTATCTCCAGCACAAGCAGGGTAAAACCCTTTGTGAGACTGTTGTCCTGAAAGCATTCGGGATACTCAGACATTGTGCTTTTCTCAATATTCTCCCATACAATATTGCTCTTATTTAAATCAGAAATCAATCTGACTTCATCAACAGTATAAACCAACTGTCCTTTCACTCCCTCATCTTCTTCAAATGACTGACCTATGGGAACACTGTCTTTTTTGATGTCAGACTGTACCGATTCAATATTTGTTTTACTGAAGTACCAAATGATACCCGCGATAACTATGGCAATACCCGTAACCAACATTAATATTTTTCTTTTTTCCATTTGTGATCCTCTTCCTCTGAATTGGCAAAACATTGCACGCAGGGCACATAATAATTATTTATACTGCTTACAACTTTATTTAAAAAGAGCGGGATTTAAGCACCCGCCCATGTTCTAAAATCACTAACTATTTCGCTTATATTAGCATAGTAGTCCTCCCTGACCATATATATATAATGCCGAGGTCAAAGCATAGAATCTCTATGTCTGTTCCTCCATATAAACCGTGCCCCATTATACCTTTTCAAAAAATCGCAAACTACACCCTATTATTTATTATTTAAAAACGGGAGGTTATTTATCATTCATCATTTTTTCACGTCCTCTATACAAAGGGTAGTGTAACGTTTGATATCCTAAAACGGCTCAAACCCAGTAAATACAAGGGATTACGGCAAAATAGCCTTGACTTTACACCTCAAGCTTCTTCCTATGTCATATGGGAATAATATGTGCACTCCCAGTCCAAATCATTGCCACGCAAAAGCCCTCGTAAGACAAAACGCTTTCATAGAAACTACATTTCCAACTGCAGAAGCTTTTATCCCACAAGGGCTCATTCATTCTTTCATTCAATATAAAATTATAATCTCTTCATTAACTCTTCGCGCTCTTTCTCAAATCCTGGTTTCCCAAGCAACGCAAACATATTCTTTTTATAACTCTCCACTCCCGGTTGGTCAAATGGGTTCACACCCAGAATGTATCCGCTCACACCACAGGCAAATTCAAAGAAATAGAACAGCTGCCCTAGATAATATTCATTTTGTTCTGGTATATTCACCCTCAAATTCGGCACGCTGCCGTCAGTGTGTGCTAAGATAGTTCCGTTCATGGCGCTCTTATTGACAAAATCAACAGTCTGTCCAGCCAGATAATTCAGACCATCCAGATCTACCGGCTCTTCTTCTAAGACAATTTCGCAGCCGGACTTCTCCACATTCAGCACTGTTTCGAATAATGTTCTCGCACCATCCTGAATAAACTGTCCCATGGAATGAAGATCAGTCGTCAAATCTACTGACGCCGGAAAGATACCTTTCTGATCTTTTCCTTCACTCTCTCCATAGAGTTGTTTCCACCATTCAGAAATGTAATGGAGGCTCGGCTCATAATTGGCCAGAATTTCGATTCCTTTGCCTTTGCGAAGTAAAATATTGCGAACTGCCGCATACTTCATAGCATCATTTTCTTCAAATCGCTGATTCAGGGCGATTTCTCTTCCTGAGGCTGCACCTTCCATCAGCTTATCAATATCAGCACTGCTAACAGCTATGGGCAGTAAACCTACCGCTGTCAAAACCGAGAATCTTCCACCTACATCATCAGGAACGACGAAACTTTCATATCCTTCCTCAGTCGCCAGGTTTTTAAGGGCCCCTCTGGCTTTGTCGGTAGTGGCATAGATTCTCTTTGCTGCGCCTTCTTTACCATATCTTTGTTCCAGAATTTCTTTAAATACTCGGAATGCAATAGCCGGCTCCGTAGTGGTACCCGACTTTGAAATCATGTTCACAGAAAAATCCCTGTCTCCAATTACATCAATCAATCCCCTGATATAGGAACTGCTAATGTTATTACCCACAAAATAAATCTCCGGAGTCTTGCGGGCTGCCTTGGATATATTATTATAAAAGCCATGTCTTAGAAACTCAATGGCTGCTCTTGCCCCCAGATAGGAACCGCCAATACCTACGACCAGAAGAACTTCCGAATCACTCTGAATCTTCGCAGCTGCTTCCTTCACTCTTGCAAACTCTTCCTTGTCATAGTCGACGGGCAGATCGATCCAACCAAGAAAATCATTTCCCAGTCCGGATTTGCTGACCAATGTCTCTTTCGCCGCCTCGGCAATTTTTTTCATCGGCTCAATTTCCTGTGCGCGTATGAACCCTCCTGCTTTGGCATAATCGAATGTAATTTTTCCTGCCATAATCTCTTGCTCCTTTTCTCTTTATCCTATTTCTACGTAATATTTTACCAAATTACCAATTAGGAATCAAGTTAAATACTCTTTGATCACATCCCGCATTATCTCCTCTTCTTCCGGTGTCAGCAGGTGGGAGAATTTATTTCCACTGGCCGCAGTCTGCTTGATACCTTCCGTAACCTCGGCAACCAGCTTGTCCTTCTGCCGGGTGTTAGCTCCTGTTTTGGCCGGGAACTCTACTTGTGGGTTCTCATTTTCCATATAGTCAGTCAAACTATCGATAATCATGTCTTCTTTGCTGCTAAAACCAAGGAATTGCCGGAACAGCAGTGTCAGCGAAAGGCTGCCCACGCCGGCCAGAATATACTGATACCGGGATAAATCGGTGTAGCCATAGCGGTAAGTGGCAAATACGGCGCCGGCCATAATTAAAAACGATACAAAACTTAAATAGCCTGTCCACCGCTTTATTCGATAAACAAAAACGCCTAAGCTCTTACCCGCTAACAGCTGAGTCCGAATAAATGCTTCTGCGTTTTGTATCCTTTGTTGTTTTGCTAATTTCACTTGATAGTTTTTTGTGAAAAGCTTCATCCATTTACCCTTTGGCGTGTCCATACGTCCAATATCCCCGATAATCCGGTCATAAAATGAATTAACGATCAGAAGACCGATTACGGCCAAAGCAGTCGCGCCTGCGATTGCATAAAACAGCGCATGGTTGTCTAATAAATTTTTAAACATTTAATGTTACCCCCTTGTTTTTGTATGGTCATTATATAGCACCCGGAGGATTTTGGAAACAAAAATCGTTCGACAGATTCTCGCTAAAACTGCAGGCTATAGTTTTCCTACCATATGGCTTACCAGTCTGACACTGTGTAAAATAGCCTGTTTTTCAAATGTCGGATAATCGATACTGGCACTGTCATCGGCTTTATCAGAGATAGCCCGGATCACTACAAAAGGAATCTTATTCAGATATGCGGTCTGAGCAATGGCCGCGCCTTCCATCTCGGTGCAGTATCCATTAAAGGTATCAATAATCTGCTTTTTTACTGCCCCGCCGGCAATAAACTGATCACCACTGACTATCCGACCCATAAAAACGGAAATATCCGGATTCATTTCTTTACAGGAGTCTTCTGCCTGCCGGACTAAGACTTTATCAGCAGCAAAAGAAAGAACTTCCATCCGGGGAATCTGCCCTATCGGATAGCCAAACTCACGGGCATCTACATCGTGCTGAAGCGCATCAGTAGAAATCACGATGTCTCCTATATTGATTTCATTCTTCAGTGATCCGGCGATTCCGGTATTGATTATACCATCCACCTGAAAATCATCCGCCAGAATCTGGGTGCACACTGCCGCATTTACCTTTCCAATACCTGAACGGACTACTACCACGTCCTTTCCATTTAGCATCCCTTTATAAAACTCCATTGAAGCCTTAGACTTTACCTGAACATCCTCCATCTGCTCCTTTAAATGTGCTACTTCCTCTTCCATTGCGCCTATAATACCTATTTTTTTCAATCCAAAACCCTCCTTTATGGAAATTTTTATCTTCACCCTATATGGTTTTCTTTATGCTGCTTGTTTTATACGCCCTGCATCCAGCTTGAATTGCCGCAATACATAGATAAATGTATACACCGCCATGATACCTGATACAACGGGGGCAATTGCACCTATTATCGCCAGCTTATCCGGGCAGAAGCGAAACGCCAGATAAATCATCGGCATGCGCAAGAGTAATGCGCCGCTGCAGCTGCTGATCATAGTGAATACCGTCTGGCCACGGCCGTTGAGATAACCATTCAGACAGAATACAACGGTGACTACCAGATAATCATAGCTGCAAGATTTGAAAAATGGTATCCCTGTTTCTATAATGGCACTGTCTGATGAGAAAATCCCTATCATGGTCTGAGGTGATATCTGTGCCCATAAGAAGAAGCAGCCGGATGCCAGCACTGCAAACAGTAAGCCAGCCCAAAGTGCGGTTTTTGTCCGCTTCCATTTTCCAGCCCCATAATTCTGGGCAGTAAATGCTGCCAGCGCACTTGCCACTGAAACTGCCGGAAGCATGGCAAATACATCATACTTACCGGCTATCCCCACCGCCGCCGCCGCATTTACCCCCAAGCGGTTCACCACTGCTGTCAGATATAAAAAGGATAACCGAACCATGCATTCCTGTAAGGTAATGGGGATGCCTACGCGAGCCAGTTCTTTTAGCTTTCTTTTATCCATACGCAGGTTCTTAAAGGTGAACTTAAAGATGAACTGCTTATGGTTCAGGTATAAAATGGCACATACCATACTGACACCCTGAGCGAAAACCGTAGCAATTGCTACACCCCTGACCCCCATGTTCAGGTATTTT
>Ga0153999_1001129_pt1 | contig 10844 bp, 12 predicted proteins | sample TSNC083MetaG_FD_104675 | JGI IMG/M metagenome (GOLD analysis project Ga0153999, IMG submission 104675) | Attine ant fungus gardens microbial communities from North Carolina, USA - TSNC083 MetaG | ecosystem: Host-associated > Fungi > Mycelium > Unclassified | place: USA: North Carolina, Lumber... | reverse complement strand
TCAAACTATTGAAGGAACAAATGGGGAAAATTCAGCAAATGTAATTACACGAGGAAATTTGGGGAAAATCGATCCAACTGACCCAGAAACTCCACTTCCAGAAGTGGATGACCGTTGGATCAAAGTGACACTACCTACAGCAGTAGTATTTGAATCAGATTCAAATGATGCAAAAAAAATCACTTCAGTAAGCAATTATGAAATCAAAAATGAATCTGGTCGTCCAGTTAAGGTAGATGTTGCAAAATATGTTATCAATGGCGGAGATGGCGTTGATGCATTATCCGAACTAAATATTAAACGTGGAACTGGATATGAATATGATTCTAGTGAAAATGCTATCAATGAAAGTGCTACTTCATCTGTAAAATTAACTAAGGCACAAGGTGAAGGAAATGACGCAATTAATCAAGAACTTGTTCGTCTTGCCAATAATAAAGGTGAGATTGGTGGAAAGACAAGTGCTAAAACTACGACTAATTTTGAATTCACTGGAGCAATTGATACAAATGAATTAAAAGAAAGCAAAAACTTCGTTGATTCCAATCTAACATTTAAGTTTACTGCATTACGTATGGATGGAAAAACTGTCGAAGAAGCAAAGTAAATCATTAGGTAGAGGTGGATAGATAATGAGAAAAATAAGTATGTTAGTTTTGTTAAGTATCTTTTCACTCTGTCTAACGATTAAACCTTTAGGTGTTTATGCGAGTCAGTTTTCATCGATTCCAGTAACAGGTAATTTAGATAGAGTTGAACAAACAACATCTGAAAAACCAAAGGAAAAAGAGAAATTAAAAGAAAAACAAACTATTATTAAAGAGACAGTACTACCTAAAACTGGGGAAAAGGTTGGGAATAAAATTTTTATTTTAGGCTGTCTGGTAATGGGAACTACAATAGTAGTGATTTTATATAAAAGAAAAAAGACAACTGAATAGTTGTCTTTTTTCTTAAAGGAGAAGGATTCAATGAGTGTGTCATTATATATAATATTCACCTTTATTGCGTTGTTTAGAGTAATTGTGTTGTATATTTCTAAACAGAACGAACAAGAATTACTCAAATCAGGTGGTAAAGAGCATGGTAAGACTGTTTCAAAATTATTGGCGATATTTCATACCTTATTTTACTTTTGTGCACTATTTGAAAGCATCTATAAAAAAGTTCAGTTTGATAGTATTGGACTTATAGGCATATTAATAATAGGGCTATCGTTTTTTATATTAATTAGAGTGATACAAATTCTAGGTAAATATTGGACAGTAAAACTTATTTTTGCAGATAAACATATATTAAATACGAGTTGGTTATTTAAACATGTGAAACATCCTAACTATTTTCTCAATATTATTCCAGAATTGATAGGTGTTACGCTAGTTTTTCATGCTTGGTATACTTTATTAATCTTTTTGATTCCATACGGAGTTTGTCTTGGCTTGAGAATAAGAGAAGAAAACCAACTGTTAGCTAATCTAAAATAAATTTATTAAAGGAGGAAAAATGGACTATTTCAGTGTTTTATATGAAGAAAAAGAACGAGAACTCCCCTTAGAAGATATTGTGTTAAGGGTTGAAAAAATAGATAAATATGATATAAAGCTACTCAGGAAATTAATGATACGAACTATGGCTAAAGTGAAATATGACAAAAGAATTGGTATAAAATATTCTTACAAAGAAACGGGTGTAAAAACAATTTTTTATATTAAATGAATTTGAATAATTTAGAATCTTCAAAAGAAAAATTCTGGTATTAATAATTTGGTTTCACGAATCAACCAGAAAAAAAAAGAAACACGAACAATTACATAAACTCTTACTAATTATTCGTGTTTCTTTTTTTCCTTTTATCTATTTCATTTTTATGTTCCATGTACCCAAAGCCGCTTATTAAAATGTATAAAAATTATTCTCTAATTTTAAAGTTCAGACATAAAAAGATAATATACTTTTAAAAGTATGGTATTGTTTGTAATTAGTTGAAAATATTATAATATTTGAGAAGGAGATGTTATAGTTATGGTTAAAAATAAATTATTTATTTTAGTTGTATCTTTTTTTATAGTTGGAATATTCTCATTAGCAGAAATAGCAAATGCTACTGAGAGACCACTACCTAACGGCACATATAGAATATTGAATGATAAGGGAGAGGTATTACAAGAAACAAATGGTGACCTTATTTGGGCTACTTGGGCGGGAAATGATAATCAAAAATGGACATTTTGGTATAGTACAAATTGGCAATTTCCAGAAGGTTATGTGATATCTCCTTTATCGAAGAAATCAGGTTGTATGTATTGGAATTTAAATTTAGGGTAATACTGTTACTTGGGATAAAATGAGTAACTCAGATACAAAATATAGTCGATTTTGGACAGTAAAAAAAGAAAATGGTACGAATAACTATTCAATTAAAAATTCAGGATACTCTAGGCCTAACTTGGTAACAACCAATTCCGGAAAAACTATAGAGGTAAGTGCCGATAGAACAGAAACGTTTACTATTGATACAGAAATGAGTCTGCCTACGAATCAGTATTCACTTGTAATTACATCGGATCCCCAATATCCTTGGACTGACAAGACAGATGATGGAATATCTGAGCCCGAAAAAGTTAAAGAGTCGAGATCAGAAGAATTGATAAGAGCACAATACGAAAGTGTGAATGAATATAACGCTAAAAGTGGACTAAGAAGTTTAACTATGATTAACGGTGATATTACAGCGTTCGGTCACAATTATCAATGGAATAAAATGAACAATCTTTTTCAAATTCTAGATCAAACGTATTACTATGGATTAGGAAACCATGATATTGAGAATAACCAAAACGATTGTTTTCAGGATGGATGTTTTAATACTTCATTAAATCATCTTAGAGGTCACGTGACTCAAAATCATAATATTATTGATTTTGACTATAATACTGTAAGTAGTCATGGATATTCTATAGAAGTGGGAACAGGATTAACTTATGTGCAGTTGAATAACTATCCTACAATGAGCTATACAAGTAAGTATAGTAAACATGGAATTTCTCCCAACTTAAGTTGGATTGAGAAAGAGTTCTCTAAAGCAAGAACTAAAGGACATAATATTATTGTAGGGGTTCATAAGCCTAATGATTGGAAAACAGGACCTAGCCCAGAATTCATTTCTTTACTCAATCGTTATAAAGTTAAGGCTGTATTTGCGGGACATTATCATAAAAATATTGGAGAATTTAGCTCATCAAGTTACTTTGGACAAACACCAGTATTTTTATCTGGAAGCGCTTCCCAAGAATCCTATTTAATTGTAGAAAACGATATGAATTATTTGAACATTTATCAAGTTTTAAAGAATGATTGGAAAAATAAAGAACTTATAAGAAAAATACCGCTATCTAAATCGTAACAAGAATATTCCATAATTTCTTTATGATATGTTGCGAAATCATCCAATAAATATTATAGAATTTTCAAGAAGAATAAATGCTACGTATCTAATGAAAAAAATTAGACTAACTTTAGATTATAAGTGTTTTGGCTCCTATAATGTAATTATGGACAGAAATGTTCGATATACTACATTATAGGATATTTTTTATTATGACAAATAAAAAAGAAAAACAAAGTATGCGCCAGAAGTAAAAGATTCAATACTTATGCCTGATCAGACCGTCAGGTCTGCCACTTCACTTGCCAAAAAATATCAAATGAGTGTGTATCAATCGGATGAAAATGGGTTAAACAGGTAAGCAAAGGTCAAGATTCTAATATTATTTCATCCAACAAGCGGAAGTTAATCAGGGAAAATAAGAAGATAAAATAAGAATTTGATATTTTAAAGCGAGCAACGGTTATTTTGGCAAAAAATTCATAAATAGAGGGAGACAAACTGTACTAAAGGTCATTCGTCAGAAATAGAAAAGGCCAACACACTGAAGGAAAAAAGAGAGGGAAACAACACATTAAACAAAGAAAGTAATTACCAGCAGTATATTCTCTCAAAGAAGGCTTCCACTAACATTCCTTATCAAAAAATAGCATTAACAATATCATCCATTCTAAAGGGTTCAGGGCGCCCATTATCTAATAAAGAGATATACAACATCTTAGCAAATGAAAAACAGATTCAAATAGTGTATAAGAATTTGACGATAAATATTTTGCCTAAAATGAACAATGATTCAACAATGAATATTGAAAGAGCCTATCGAGGATATTGGCGATATAGACTGAATTCATAGTAAATTATCCTTCTTTCGGAGCCTTTCTTATTTCATTTTAAGGAAGTGAAACTACTATGGTGTTTCAAGATCAAAAAATAGAAGCTCAGTTAACGAAATATTTCAGCAAAGTTATTTGTAAAGTAGCTTCCAATTATTATAAGAAGAAATTTCATTATGCTGAAAAAAGAATATCTTACTGACACTATCTTGGAAAGTATGGAAGGGCCTGCTCATTTGAAGAGGATACCATACAGTCAATAATGATGGAAGATTCTGAAATGAACCTTTTCTCTTATGAAGATATAGTTGAGTTTGCATTAGTGTTAAATGAAAGAGAAGAAGAATTTCTAATTGAAAAATTTATTTTTGAAAAGACGGATTAGTAAATTGGTGAGTTATTTGGAATTACTCGACAAGGTGTTACAAATATGAAGCTTCGCTTGTACAAAAAGCTAAAGGAAACATTATCTAATAAAAGATGACACATATTAAGTTTGGAGTGCTTAATATGTCACTAAAAAACCGTATTTAAGATGGTCGAAGGAAATGGTAATGACAATGAATGAAATTAAAGAGTATGTGAAGATAATAGCTGAAAGATACGAAATTCCTGTGATATATGTGTTTGGTTCTTATACTAAAGATTAAGCGAAGGAAGCGAGTGATATTGACTTTTTGGTAGGCTTTACTGGTTTGCCAGAGAAATATAGATGGTCTGTATATAGTGATTTTTTTCGATGAATTAAAGAAAGCCGTTGAACAACCAATTGATACAGAATACCAGAAAGAGTTTTACGATACTATAATTAAGGAGAAAGTTAAGGTATTTAAAAGAGAAAAATAGAGATATTCGTGTTCTAAAGGGAACATTGATTTATTGCGAATATGTAAAATCGGCACTCAATCGTTGCAATAGAAACTTTGAAGTTTTCTCTCACGATAGAGTGTTTTTTCATGCAATCAGTATGTCTTGCATGCAGGAAGGATAACTTGCAACAGTCTTTTTTCCTGTTTACGAAGAATTTTGTAGACAAGAATTAGCACGATTACAAAAAGAAGGTAGGTAATTGGTAAAATATACGGCATATATTTTTCTGCTTTTTGGTTATTCTTTAACAAAAAGCAAAAATTATGTAACATCAATTATTATCCAAATTACGTAAAAAAATAAAATATTTGGATAATCAAATGTATCATTTATGTGTTATGATCAAAAAGAAAAGGCTTCCAAATTATTCTAATTTTTTTATAAAGAATAGTATGTTGGCTATTATAGAAAGCGAGGAGTTAGGAATATGAAAAAATTATTTTATTTATGCTTAGCTGCTATAGTACTTGGTGTCAGTTTAACTGGTTTTACAGATCAAGCATTAGCAAAAATTTCTATTAAAAATCAATTAATATCACAAAAAGTGAGAGCTTCTGTTAGTACGTGGGGAACTGGGGGAAATACTTCAATATACACAATTGAACCTGGAAAAACAGAGAGCTGGAAGCGCTCAGATCCAGACGGTGTATTAGTAGTTAATCATAGTGCCAACAAGACTTATTTTATGAGCTCGTTTGAGTCTGTTGTTGCTGAGTATGGTTCTGACGATACCCAAGTTTTTCAAACAACTTATGGTGAGTTATTTTATCCGATTAATACTGATGTACCTTCCGGTACAAATGGAAAAATTAAGGTGAAAAATAATAGCAATGCTACTATACAAGTAGCGATAAACAAATGGGGATCCGGGAACGGAACATATTTTACTTTAAATCCAGGTAATTCAGAGTCTTGGTCTCGTAACGATGAAAGAGGCTATATTATGGCTATAAAAAATGAAAACAACTATAGAAAATATTATTATATAAAACCTGGAAAAGATATAGAAATAAACTCATTAGGTGAACCAACTATTGACGGAGTCAGAATACAACAAATTTTCATGCCCGGAAAGATGTAAAATTTTACGAGAAAATTCACAATAAATAAGGCTCACAGGTGTAGGTAAATGTAAATATTCAACTTTCGAAATCAAGGTAAAATTTATCAATGGGTGCACCTATGTTCAAAAGTCTAAATATGAAGGTTCTGTGATTCAAATAAGTATCACAAAAAAGTCGGCTCTTTGTAAATTAATGTTGGTAAAGATAAATTGTAGAATCACTTCAAATCCAGAGGAAAAAGTCCTTTGGATTTTTTATTGTATGTTCGGAAGCAATTATGCCTTGAGTCGATTATGGATATCCATAACAATTTTATTCATATAACATTTATCCTATATTGTATAATTTTAGGAAAAAGAAAATAAAAGTTATTTTTTTCACATGTATAAACATTTATATGTATTATTTTTATAGGTTAAAAAAACGAATATGAAGATTAATTCACAATATTCATAAATTTGAAAGGTCTATTCCTTTGTGATATAAAATAACAGTATCAAGAAAAATTGGAGGTATATCTTATGAAGAAAAAACTATTTGGAAGCTTATTTATAGCTTCGAGTATATTGGGGGTATCATTATTAATGAATACTGATACTGCATTTGCCCATGGATATGTAGAAACCCCGCCGGCACGCGGATATCAAGGAATGCTTGATAAAAATAGTCTAGGTTGGACTGAAGCATTTAATCTATATGGTAACGTAATTACTAATCCACAATCGTTAGAAGCACCAAAAGGATTTCCAGCACAAGGACCAGCTGATGGACGTATTGCTTCAGCCGAGGGTGGGCTTGGACAGATTAATGATTTCGTACTAGATAATCAAACAAGTGATAGATGGAAAAAAACAAATATTAATACAGGAGCAAATACATTCACTTGGCATTACACAGCTCCTCATAAGACAACCAAATGGCATTATTATATGACTAAACCTGGTTGGGATCAAAATGCACCATTAAACCGTGATGAATTAGAGTTAATTGGTACTATTAATCATGATGGTTCAACTGCATCGAATAATTTGAGTCATACAATTAATATTCCAGAAGATCGTTTGGGTTACCACGTAGTATTGGCAGTTTGGGATGTTGATGATACTGCTAATGCATTCTATAATGTTATTGATGTTAATGTTACAAATACTGGTATCCCAACATTACCAACAAAACCTACAAATGTAAAAACAACAAACGTTACAAAAAATGCTGTTTCATTAAGCTGGGACTCTCAAACCACAGCAGAGAAATATAATGTATACCGTAATGGTAATAAAGTAACAACAGTAAATGGTAATACATTTAATGATACTAATTTGGTAGCATCAACAGAATATAAATATGAAGTCGAAGCAGTTTCTGCAAGTGGACAAGTTTCAGAAAAAAGTGATGTTTTGAATGTTAAAACTTTAGATGAATCTGCACAAGAAAAACCAACAGCACCAAGTGGACTACATTCAATGGGGGAAACCGAAAATTCAGTTTCACTTATGTGGAATAAGTCTTCACATACCTCAAGTATTAAAGAATATCAAATTTATAGAAACGGTACTTTGATTGCTAACACTGAAAAAACAATGTATGAAGATAAAGGGTTAGCAAGTGACACAGAATATAAATATACTGTTAAAGCAGTAAGCAAAGATGGACAAACTTCTGATGCAAGTAATGAATTAACTGTTAAAACCAAAGCTGAAGAAAATATTACTAACCCTGAAGGATACAGAGAATTCAAACTTGGTACATTTACCAATCCAGAAGTATACAATGCAAAAGAAATTGTTGTTTATAAAGGTAAGTTCTACGAAACTTTAGTTTCTCACTCAAACTATGGTGATTCAAACTGGGCACCAGATGTAGCTGTAACTTTATTTAAAGAGATTGATGCGCCTGGTGTAAGCCCAGAATTTAAACCAGAATTACCTGAAAATCATTTAGGATTATTTAGAGTAACTACTACTAATGAAAAAAATAAAGTAACTATTCAATTTAACAAAACAGTATTAAATAAAGAAGATACCTATAACGCTAATGTATATAGAGATGGTGCTTTAATTGGAGAATTAGTGACTACTCTTGGAAACTCAAGTTTTTATGATTTGAATGGTGAATTAGCTTCAAGTATGAATCGTTCTCAGCCAAGAATTCGTGATAAGAATGTAGAAGCTGGCAAGGAATATACTTACCATGTTGTTATGAAAGATTCTTCAGGTGAGGAAATTTCTAAGAGTGAAGCATTCAAGGCGTCACTATAAAGTTTATTACAACTTAGGATATTAGTACACAATCAAAGTTAATAGCCCTTAAAAAGATCTTTAAGGGCTATTTTTGTCATATAATATTGGTAAATAGAAATTGTAGAACCATGTCGAGTCTAGAGGAGAAAAAACTCTGGTTTTTTTATTTGGTTTGTATGGCTTGTTCTTGTAGGACGAGAATCCACAATTTAAAATTATAAAAGCTACGAAAACCATAAACTTTCCGCTTTAACACTTTGATATGATTATTTAGACACTCCAATTGTCCATTAGAATAAGAATAATTCAAGGCATGATGAATCTGTTTTTGTTACTTTTTAAAAGTTCGTAAAGTGGTTTGATAAGTAGTTGGTAAATGAGAAACACTTTGCGTAAGGCTAGACATTAAAATACGTTTGATTTCGTTTATGGAATGGCATACAAAAAGTCTTGACACATTCAACGCTATAGGAAAGCAGCTTGTCCACAAGCTCTGTTTCGGTTAGATAAGCTTTAAGGGAAGGGCGCCAACGGCGGTTTAAACTATTCAACTTTTCTTGATTTTTTTGTAATAACTTCCAATATTTTTTGATTTGTTTTCCTTGTCGTTTTTAAGCTAAACCTGAACTTTTTAATAGGCTGTTTATCCATGTAATTTGATGGTTTTGAAAGGTCCGACCGATATGCTGAATGATATGGAAGCGATCAATGTTGAACTTATCGTTAGGAAGGCATTTCTTCACTAAAGAAACGTAAGGTGCGTACATAACAGTGACAATAAATTGAACGCTTTCCCGCACAGACAGTGGAGAACAATTAAAACAACGTTCTAAATAAGACAATTTCCGGTTTTCAACAATATCAAATAATTTTCTTGTTTGGCCATTTAAAATGATAAAACTCATTGCATCAGAAACCTGACGAACGGATTTAAATTCATCAAGTTGAAGAACCGTTGATAAGATTGTTTTATCCGGATTCAGTGGTTGGTAAAAACGTTTCAGCACAAGATAAACAGAAGAAACAGAAACATTTTTTGGCGCGCGATTCCTGTCATGAAAGTATTTTCTTTCAACCGTGCAGTAATAGCCTCTTTTAAAGATTGACTAATGAAGCAGTGCTTTCTGCAATGCTTGTATCCGCAACAAAAGTTCGTTGACATGCATGACATTTAAAGCGTTTTTTTCAATTCAAGATACGTTTTGAATTCTGCGACTTCATTCAGTAACAACCGTACGGTTGTCATTTCCCTTTTATCAGAGCTTACGGACTGTCTCAACCACTATTAAGGTATGGAAACGATTTAATGAACGGAGTACGTCGATAACCCCTTGATATATATTTAGGCATTAACTCATTCAAAATTTTAGCACTATCAATGTATGCAGGAATATTCCAAATTTTTTTGTAAACCTTGACTCCTAGAACATGACCTAGATGACCATGTGTTGCAAAAATTGCTTTAGGAACACCTAAAGCCTCTGCATACTTAATAACATCTTCTGCTAATTCATTAAATCCAGTATCTATAATGAATACTTCCTTATCTGCATTTACATCTCCTTCAGAACTTGAAAGTACATATACTGATTCTGTTAATCGAATTACATCCATAAATTTTTTTGTCATAACAAATCTCCTTGATTAGAATATCTGAAGTATAAATCATTAGAGTTACTATCATGCATTAGGTTATTATATGACTCATATATTGACATTTAAATTCACTTAGAAAAGAGGAAACTATTTGTTTAAAAAAGTCTCTCCCGAACTATTTCATCAATTTTTAGAGAATAAAATTATTCAACATAACAAATCGAAGGTATCTGTCTCTACGAATAGCAGATATAATGATAGAATCTGTTATGCCTATGAAAAAAATTTTAAATACAAAGCAGGGATATCGATTGAATGTTATTGGGGAATTATGCACATTAATTATCTTTGGGTCGATGAAAGTCTGAGAGGAAAGAAAATTGGCAAAGAACTTTTGAGTTTTGCAGAAAAATTAGCTATTGATAAAAATTGTATGATTATTTATCTTGAGACGTTTTCTTTTCAGGCTCCAGAATTCTATAAAAAAAATGGATTTGAAGAATTTGGTAAATTAAACAATATACCCGATGAAAATTCTACTCTTTATTTTATGAAAAAAAATTTAAAAGGATGATTTATCTATGAAAATTTTAAAATATGAAAAAACTTTAAAAGAACTCTCTCTTAATTGAATTGAAAAATACTTTTCTGTTGAACCTGAAGTTTTAAAAACCATAAATAATGTTGAACACTAATTGATAATGGGGCGATGATTCTCTTTATTGTGGAAAACGATGTTTGGGAAATAGGAAAGCTTGCTACAAATGAAAATTATCTAGGCAATGGTTCAGGTAGCAAAGTATTTGAGGCTTGCATACACTATCCTAGAAAGCACGGAGCAAAAAAATAGTACTTT
>Ga0153999_1001128_pt1 | contig 10845 bp, 13 predicted proteins | sample TSNC083MetaG_FD_104675 | JGI IMG/M metagenome (GOLD analysis project Ga0153999, IMG submission 104675) | Attine ant fungus gardens microbial communities from North Carolina, USA - TSNC083 MetaG | ecosystem: Host-associated > Fungi > Mycelium > Unclassified | place: USA: North Carolina, Lumber... | reverse complement strand
GATATTTACATATAAATATGGGATTGTAGTTACATTTTAATTAAGTCTTTCTGTCTTTCCCTCTTTTCCCCTGCACTCAATTCATTTTGCTGCGACAATATCCTGCCTTATTCAATCCACCTTGGCTTCTTTTCCAACAGGGATAGTAATCATGTCATTTATTTTACTTTAGGCTTTTCTCAAGAAGCCTGTGGTTTTTGTTTGAGGTCCACACTGCACACACAAAGTTAGAAAATACACCGGGAAAAAGTTCAGTCTTTTTCCTATTTGGGCCATTCATATGGTGCACGCGCGCGTCGATGATTTTGTCTATGTAATCTTTTTTAACCTGTATATTGCCTGAGTGCTTCTTAATCTAAGAAGTCAACGTACAGAGACAATACCTTGACTGGTTTCCAAAAAGGACCCAACTGTCAAGCTGAATTTATGGAGGTTTTGCCAGGATCGATCGGTCGTAGGTGGGTAGTCACTTGCTCACGAATCTTTATGATACAAGGTTGAGAATGTACAAGGGAGAATACATGCAGCTATCTCCTATTTTGAAGATTTTCTCCCTTTTTTTCTAAAGAAAGGTTAATGTAAAGTGATTGACCTAAATGTTGTTGAGTCAGTTATATCTCGTAGGTCGATGAGGTAAACAAAAATCCGCCACTCAAATCATGGTCTGGACTCATATTGTGCTTCGCACTCATTTCTTTCCCTTCTTTATTCATTTGAAGAAGGGAGGGAAAAAATCAAGATGGAGTTAAGGTTTCTCCGAGCCTCCCTTCTTTTCGACCAGCACGTTATATAAAAAAGTACACTGCGTTATCACCTAAACCCAGACCTCTATTCAGATCTATCCATACAATTCAGAACTCACAGTGATTCCATCCGTATTTCTTCTGGTATTCCATCCAAGTGAAAAAAGACGTTGCAAGTTGAGCTGCAAATTCTAAGAGATATAAAGACGTGTGGTAATATAACAGAAGATACTCCTATCATCGTAAAAGGGAATGTGATTAAGGTCGGAGCAACAAGATTACGAATTGAGCGATAGCGACGATTGTGAAATGCAAATAAGACGTCCAAGTCCCACCAAAAATAGAGAGAGTGAGGCAGACAGCAGAGGGAAGAAAAAAAATTCAGTGGGTAATACAAGATGTGGGTGACAAATGATACGACAACAATAGTCACCTTTAATCCTTTTTCACTTTTTTCACTTCCGCGCTCACTTTCGTCAATTGCATATCCTCAAGCTCCTCGAGCTTCTCTGGAATATCCCCCAACCGTTGTCCAACCTTAACTTTCTCCCCAGCACCGACGACAAACTGAAACTCGCTTGGCGCCTCGAATACCAGTACAATCGTACTTCCAAGACAGAAACCACCCATCTCTCGAGCACGTTCTAATGGCTGTCCGCGAAGTATAGGACTAGCCATCGAGTACACAGCTTCCGAGTAAGTGCCAACTGGCGGTAAATATCCTCTCTCATTAGTTCTCAGATCCTTGTCGAAATTGATTTTGATCGACCCCACGTTCGTAGCACCGACAGGAACCATAGAGAAAAAACCATACTTCCACCGACCGAGCAACGAGACGCGTTCATTAAGTATAAAAAGATTTTCAAGTCGTTTAGCAATGTATGGGGAGACAGAGAAAAGTTCGCCTGCAAAGTGACGCCGCTTCTCAACAACCCAGGCCGCGGGGGAATGAAAACGATGATAATCTCCTGGGGCAAGGTAGACAACAGCAAAGAAGAGGGAATGACCTGGTCGAAGGGATTTAACGGAGCTGGCGGAAAGACGACGTTCCAGAGTGGGTTTGATACCCATTTCGCGCGCGACGTTGGTATCGTGTTCAAGCGTCTTTGTCATGTCACGATCAGGCTCGACGACACTGGCGTCTGTCTGGTCGCCAAATTTGAGAGGTTTATTGTTATTATAGGAGGTGGGGTCATCGGCATTAGGTGTAGAGGTGCCACTAGTGGAACCGATGAGCTGGTCGAGTGAGTATTCGATGCCATTCAAGTTGGCAAATTCTTGATGGTTGATAGTTTCTGAGTCTGGATTGTGAAATTGCACGAGAATACTGTCCGGGCTGCCGGGTCGTTCGACGCCCAATAATGCATCCAATGAGTATGTGATTCCCTTAACCTGCTCAACCTGCACAGGACCTAAGAGCTCGCCTGAATCACCTCCGTTGATATCGACTTTGCCAAAATGAAGCATGCGTCCGTCGGCGGGTGATACGAGGAGGGCGTCAGCCACAGGGCGCGAACCTGGTTTGAGTCTGCGATAGAAAAAGTCGCCAAGGGAGATATATGTCGGCAAATCATACTCAGCCTCTTCCAGATTGCAACCAAAAGTATAGGCGAAAAGTTTGAAACTGTAGGGACGGAGCCAGACCGGGAGTTCGAGAGAGTTAACGTAGCCCCAGAGACGGGACATGCTGCGGAGGGGGAGTGTGCCAAGAACATGTACCTGAGAAATTGGATTTCAAATAAGAGAACATTGGATGCAACAAGGATAAGGATGAGTGCTGACCTGCCAGGGACCTTTGAGGCGGATAACTTCTTGACCATTCTCGTCGACCTGGACCTCGGCTGAGGACTGTCTTGACTTTCGTTTGAGCTGGATGACAACCAAGAGCAAAGCGCCGACAGCAATGGGTAGGGGATACCATTTTGTCGGTGTCTGCGTCCAGGCAGTCATCAATCTACCTGATAGAAATAAGAAAAGGGTAGGCGGGTGACTAGAGATCAGACATAGTACATACGATACAACGGAATGCCAGTTCCAGACGGCAAACCGCCTCCAAGGTTATTAGATGAAGTACCTTCTGCGCCATTCTTTGTCGTCGAGTATGCCCGTCGGATTCCGAAGCGAAAACGTGAGCCCCTCACCGACCGTAGCAACGCACAAGTCTTATTTGCTCCATGTGCCCAGCACCGGCGAAATGCTGAGGGTGCATGTGCTGGAGAGGCATTGGGCACCCTGGAAGCAACATACATAATTTCGGTCCTTGACTTCAAAAATGGACTGAAGTGATCTGTAAATTCGGCCGTGTGAAGTGCTAGTATTGGTCAGCGCACACTACGCTACATAGTGGAACTTGTTCCTCTCGGCTCTATCTCGCTCCAAATATTCAGCCTCAACCAGGTAATCCACTCTCTGCTTAATCAATTCAACCTGCGGGGCGAAATGGCTCTTCACCGCCTCAATCGTTGCCGTCTTGATTTTCTCGTACGTCATCGTCTTGTTTGCCTTCATGATGCGCACGATAGCCGCATCAAGGTACATCTTCCTGTCGCCTTCAATTGCTGCATTTGTCTTCTGAGATTCTTCGAGCTACAACAAAACATCAATGCCGAGGGCGTACAAGTTGGTGGAACAAATACATACCGAAACCTTCGCCTGAATCGAGTTAATGTGGATCTTGGACCGGGGGTCCATAAAATCGGCATTGAAACGGAATACATCGTCATCATCGACATCTCTGCCTGGCGGAACCTTCTTCAGCACCTTCTTCTTGCCACAGGCGAGACTCTGTAGTGTCCTCCGCAATTCAGCATCATCTTAAACTCGATTAGTCAAAGCTTGTCGAGGAAAAATACGGCAATCACTCATTTGCACGTGAGCTTTGATATCCTGAAACGATACTTCGGGCAGCTCATTGAACAGCAGCAGAACCACAGCTTGGAACAAGCTGACGGATAACTCCTTCACGCTAGTTGCAAATCTTGCCTTGAGGATCGCAGTTCCAAGTCCGTGGTTCCAGTCTAGTTTACGGCCAGAATGCTTGCCTTGGTAGTATTTCGAGAACCTAGTCAATTGTTTCTGCATCTGCAGAACAGGGTCAAGCGAATGGACGCAAAAAAACCAGGATATCTTACACCCAGGGGGAGATCAATATCCTTGAAATAACGGTTGTCCTTGCTGCTAGTCTTTTTTTTGGCATCGTCTTGCGATGTCTCATCAGGCACGCTATCGTTGCCTCTGAAAGGCCACGCGCTACGTTGTAATACCATGACGTTCAGCTTTCTATCAGGGTTATCATCACCCAACTTGGAATGATAATCAGCCATATTCTCCTTTGAAAGCGCTAGATCCTTGAACATGTCTTCACCCATACCAAATTCCGGATCGTATTCTGATCTCCTCATTCCTCATCAGCAGGAATTCCGTGATAACAAACAAATTCAAAACCCACTCTCTTTCATCTTCTTCAGCATACTGATCTCAAAGTCGTTTGATGCGCTCTTGCCCAGCAGTAGACGTTTTGCCAAGCTCCGATGATAGAACGTTCTGAATACATCTTTATCCTCTGAGAAACGATATAGTTCGAGGACGTTTGTCAAAGTGGTGTCAAAATCAGTATCAGTACTCTCTCCTTGTCCCTTTCGCATCGCTTTATCGAGGTATTTGGCGATCATTTCTGCAGGCTTGCTGCGGCGCGCTTTGAAACCCATAGTGAATGCACTTCTCAACGCATTTGAAAACATTTGGTCAGGACATTGAGGAGGAGATGACGTCGAATTGGTGGTGGTGGTGGAGGCCTTCATCAAAAATGCCTGATCAGTAGTATTGATTGCAAGGTGTCTGAGCTTGAGGAGGCGATCAACCATCTCTTCATCGTGTTCTGTGTCTCCAACGATATCTACGACGCTTGTCTGCGTGTTCTAAGCAATCGCTTCATCCACCAAAGTTTGATTTAGACTCACGGCCACATACTTCCGGAATGCAGAGCACAAGGTTTTCAGGCCATCAACTCGTCCGAAGAGATTGTACATGGTCTGTAAAGGGGTTATGTCACCATCCTCTATGTACGTTCCGACAGCTACAAAGCCATATCAATTCTGTTTCATCCTGGGGCTGAAAGGACGCGTACTTTCGTTGGCAAGCCAATCTAACTTATTGTTCCAAAGTGCCCTTTCTGTGGTCTCTCGGAGAAGCCCCCAACTGCCCACAGGAAGAGTCTCCTTGTTCCTTTCTATCTCCTGCTTGATCCTGGCTTGTACATGCTCAAAGAAAGACCGGGGATCCTTCTGCTGCTCTTTTGAAAGTCGCTCGGACTCCGAAGAGTAGTAATCATAGGTGAGCGAGACATAATATCGCTCAAATTTCTCGTATTGACCGTGACTAACGAGCAGATTGATAAGACGAGGGATTTCGGCACGAAAGAGATGGGCGGCTCTGCAAGGGATAAAGTTGACGGAACTAGTGATAGGCAAAACACGTACTTTGAGTTCCGCTCGCTCTCAATCCAGTCCTTCGTTCCTTCATAGATGTTTTCCAAGACTGTTGGATTTCCAAAGACCAGCTCCCTGAGAATAGTATTTGCTGTGGAACGAATTGGCTTCAGAGGACTATTTTTTACAATGTAGTCTTGATCCAGATATGCCAGCAATGATACCAGTAAATCCTGGACAGCTAACTTCAGAGAAGAGCTGTGAGAGCTGTTGAAAGGACTCACAACTCTTGTTTCAAACGATGTACACGTTGACACAAAAAGACCAATCCACTCAACTGGTCCCCGGCCTTTCCGAGTGCATTCTTTGACAAGTACGTTGACATATCTCTCCAGCTCCATCTGAAGGACATTGTATAAACCGTCACCACGCTTTGCGATACTGACAACTGTGCGACAAGCTGAGTATATCGTTTGATGAGTAGCGGGCATAAGCTCCGCTTCATCTGGATTTAGTATGACACGTATGCAACGACGCAGAAGAGAGAGCTCTTTATCGCCAGAGGCAGGTTTGCTGACTGCACCACAGCAAAATCACCACGAGACCAGGCCTGGAGAAGATCGAGGACTCACCGAAACCATGTCCATCAAAGTGGATTGTAACCGATCCACTTTTTTTGAGCCCAGGAACAAGTTTCTGCGCAACTGTGGCTTGGGACCTGGAAGCAGAAGCAGAATCAGAGTCGGTGTCCAAGCGAGGCACTTTTCGACGAGGAGATGCCGACCCAGTATCATTTAGATAAGTTTGAGAGACAGTGTGTTTCAATTCTGCCAGACCTCTTGAAGTCTGTGGGAGAGTCAAGAGAACTGATATACTTGCCATCGCTAATGAGAACTGAGGCTGGGTTACCGCCACAGCTGGATGTATCACTATTGTAGTATATTTGTTTCTATCTTAGAACATGGTTTTGGACACAGTCAGATACAACCCATAAGTAAATCAGACACTCGTACGTCGTCCAGGACTTACCACCACATCCAATGATCCGTCATGGTCATTTAATTGCAGAACAGTACCATCTTCATGTCTGGCTCGTACTCACAGCAGCAGTGCCCAAGGAAGCGTCGTGCTGAGGACATCTGCTCGTCTTCCCCTTTGGAAAGGAACCCGGATTCACCGGTCAACTTTGATTCCGACATTTCAGGATCTGTAAATGTGTTGCGGCGTAGCTCAGTCATCACTGGTTCTTCGCTTCCCGAGTATGTCGAAAGGCCGACAAAGAGAATGATTTCGGCAAATACATTCCCAGATAACTCAGGAGGTTCGTCGGAGGTTCATGTTGAGCCACCATCGCCGGAGAATGGGTTCAATTTTCGACAGAGTTTGCAGATTGATATGAAAGGCTTGGTAGGTGACGCTGTCGGCAATGTGAGTTTATTTTCTATGGCAACTTCATCAACGGACCAATAAATTACAGATGAGTATCAGTCCATCCTCTCGAGACCTCTGCCTTGCTGCGTGTGTATATCTTCCCCAAAAAACAAAGGTAACATCGTTGATTTTCCTACCAGCCATCGTGGTCTTTTCATCCTCGACCTCGAGTCGCCACTCGAAGTACCTCGATTTCTTCCGCAGGGAGGTACATGGGACGTGGCAGATGTACAATGGAATCCTCATCCACAACGTGACAGATTTATCGTCTCAACTTCCAGCGAGAAACTGTGCGCATGTTTTGTCTTTATACTTCATTCTTACATTTGTGATTATCTAGTCTCATATGGGACCTTCTTCTTGTCGGCAAGACTTCTATTGCCCACATTCTCAAGTCGCATTGCCGTGCTATCACAGACATCAATTGGCACACGACAGAATGTGACATTGTTGCAAGCACTGGAATTGATTCATGGATCTATGCTTGGGACTTGAGGCAATCGCCTCATCGTCCGATTTTCGGTGAGCGCTATCAATTGTCAGGTGGTAGATCTAAAGGACCGTTTAGGCCTTTCTGCATTCAAGTGTGGGTGATTTTACTTATGCCTGGCAGCCAACGGTCTTGTGCTGAGCCCCCATTTTTTCAGCCGGTGGGACACAGGTCAAGTGGAATCGCAGGGATGGAAACATTCTCGCTTCTTCACATGGAAATGAAGTCCTCATATGGGACAGGCGGGTACGTTCCCTTCTTTTTTAATCTTTCATTGACCTATCGGTCCTCATCCTTGCACAGAAAGGCTCAATTCCCATTTGTCACATCGTCGCACATGACGCCAAAATCTACGGCATCGACTGGTCTCATACCATCCGGAACGAACTTGTCACCTGTTCTCTTGGCAAAACCATCAAAATCTGGGACATTTCCGATAGTCAATACATCTCTACCAAGCCCTTGGCCATGTCCTCTTCAACTAACTTCTTGACCAACAACCCCCAAAAAAATCAAATCCAACCCAAATCCACCATCAGAACCACATATCCGGTATGGCGGGCGTTGAACTTGCCTTTTGGTCAGGGTATCTTGAGTTTACCTCAGAGAGGAGAGACAATGCTGGAGATGTATGCACGAAACGATGCTGAGAAGCCGGTTGAAGTCTTTAAAGGACATGTAGATGTTGTGAAAGAGTTCGTTTGGAGGAAAGGTGGACACGGTATGTTTATTTTCCATTTTCGCTTCAGAGATCTGTGTGCTTAAATAGACATGGTACGCTGCTAATTGGCAGATGAGTTTCAGCTCATTACTTGGTCGAAAGACAGAACGCTCCGTTTCTGGCCCACTGATGATGATATTCTCCAGGTGTGTCCAATTGATATTTACACGCTTCACAAACGAACATCAACTTTTTTTCATATAGAAAGTTGGACACACACCAGATCCGACGGCCAATCTTGGTCGTTCGCGTCTTTCCAAAACCTGTCTCTCTACCATTTCATATCGTAACCCACCAGAAGATCAATTTAATACTACCAGTACCTCCCCCACTTTGGTTTTATCTAATCCGATAGGTAACAGGCCTATTCTCGCGGAAGTTCGGGCTCCGCTTCCTCCTCAGCGACCATCGTTGCCTCATGCTTACACCGCGGGGAGTACAAACCCGGTCGTCAAGCCACATGTTGGGTCTGCTGCAAGGGCAAGTGCGCTTGAGACATATGTTCCAACAATCAATAGAAAATTTGGCGGTGAAGAAGCTTCCCAGCAGCAAACTACACTGTCTGCATTACTCAGCCCATCAACCGGAGGTTCGTGTATCTCTCTCCCGCAGCACGCCAGCACTATATCAAAACCTATCCCTCTCAACCCACCGATCAGCGGTCTTAACCAAGAGAAAGGAAAAGAACGCGGAAGAGGAGGGACAATGTCCAGGGGTAATGTCAGTAAAAGCGTAGCCCGGATGGATGCATTTACGTGGTTGTCAAATGTCAAAGTGGGTGGGACGACAACTAGGGAGAGTAGTAGTGATATCACAAGTGGCGGATATGGTGGGAATAGTGCATCCGGACCGTCTTCTGGGGTAGGGTCCAAGTCAAGAGTGAGAAGTGGGCTGGATTTGGCTGGACAGATGCAGGATCGCTCCCAGTCCCAGATACAGGAAATACAGACAGTTCAAGATTGTGAGGGTCAGGATAAGGAGACAGGCGATGGTGATGGTGGTTCCACAAGAAGGGGCCCAGAAGAGAGGGTTAAAAGGAGGGAAAGTCAGAGTCAGGTGAGAGGGAGAGTTACACAAGTGCAACAGCAAATGAAGCAGAAGGAAAGTCAAGATGAGAGTGGCAAAAGGACAAATATGAGCCAGAGTCGAATTTCGTCTGAAGACAAGAAAGAGGCAGACAACCAGCCCTTACAAGATGAGTGAGTGTCTTTTGGAGGTATTTCGGCAAGGCTTGATGATGATTTCAGGATAACTTCTGTCTTGACAAAACTTGCGTCGTCAAAAATCAGACTTGAGAAGGCATGTGCACACGATTCTCACAGCCGAGATATAGGCATTTATCTCCTTTAGCATGACCTCGCCAAAAAACGAACCTGCACGCTCGGTTTACACGGTCCCTGGGGTGAACGTTCCAGCGTTTTCATCAGAGTGACATTCACCTTCCCTCGTGAATACCCCCAGTCTCTCCACCCAGAAGGAACACCTACAATTGATCTCGAACGTAGCCCTCTGGTTTCTATGAGAAACCGTGCATTCATGTTGAAGCGCTTGAAAGCGATTAGGGAGCATAAAAGACCATGTCTGGAGAGTTGTTTGAAGTTCTTATTATTTGGTGTGGAGGAAGAGGAGCTGGGACTGGATCCAAGGGGAAGGCAGGCTTACGTGGATGGTGATACTTCGGACGAGGACTTTACAGTTGCCGATCTTAGAGGGATGGAGGGCAAAGGCAAGAGAGTGACCGTTTCACTGTTAAGCCATCATAAGAATCTGGCGGAACCTACGACCATCCAGGGTGCCTTCGGGCCGAATGGTAAGTTGCTTTTGTTTTAGGGGTAATGCCGAGATTCATCGTTTGTCTGGAGGTGAACTGATATGTTTCTTTGGTGCGCCCACACGTCTCGTGTCAAGTAAAGGTGCAAAGACAACCGAGTCAACACCTCAAAAGCAGTCATCGGTCCACCGATCCGTGACAGGGGCAGATGAAGATTATTTAGCGCAGCCAACACAGTCTACGGAGGCTTTATTATTTTCCCCCTCTGCATTTCTATCAGAAGCCGTTCGATTACTTACTCTTTCCGCTGTTGATCGATCAGACGTGCCTGATCCCCGAAAACAAAAGGGAGAAGATATGGGGCAGGCCATGACAGATCTTCTGACGCTCTCTCGATATCAAGGTCGCCGAAATGTCGCAAGAGGGGGGGCTGGTGTGCAACGAGGTCCGACTTCAGCTGGTGATCAAATCGCTTTAGTTCAAGTGCGCAGGAGCATGTTGTATACATCGAATACCAGCTGGCTAGATGGACCTGATAAAAATGTTGCTGCTGGATATGTCTTTGAGGCGGATACATTGACGGAAATGTGTCTGAAGAACGCGATAGTGGCGAGGAACTGTGAGCGATATGATCATGAAAGGGTTTGGAAGACGTTGGAGGTGCTTTTCAAGAGTACGAATGCGCTCGGAAGATGGCTGGCTGTAGACTGCGAGAATATGGCGAAACAAGTGTTTATGAAGATGTGAGCTCTCTCTTTGTATGTGATATATTGACTAAATTATCAAGATATGATGATTTTGCGAAGAATAAGGATGTTCAAATGTTAGCTATGCTTGCTGTCTTGATATTGCAGGCACCCACTACCCCACCTCCACGGGCTGCCTCGCAACGGCCGCATATAAACGCATTGCCATCATCTATTCGCAGTCCAAAACCAGGTGTTCTGGATGTTTTCACCATCACTCAAGGACTTAACCAGCAACCGAACTCACCTGCAGTTGGTCAACAACCATCTCCTATTGTGCCTGCGCTTGCACCTTCACTTTCGTCGTCGTCATCATCTCGTGGTTCTTGGACGAACATTTTCAGTACTGGGAGACAGTTCGTTCAAGATGCTTTGAATCCCACTTCAGTTGTACCAACGGATCTCCCTTTGCAGTCAGATGTACATTCCAAAAATTCTGGATTTGTTAAATCCAGACATCCCGATTCACCTTCGTCACCTGGGACCGGACCTAGAAGACGAAAAAATCCAAGATTG
>Ga0153999_1001127_pt1 | contig 10845 bp, 13 predicted proteins | sample TSNC083MetaG_FD_104675 | JGI IMG/M metagenome (GOLD analysis project Ga0153999, IMG submission 104675) | Attine ant fungus gardens microbial communities from North Carolina, USA - TSNC083 MetaG | ecosystem: Host-associated > Fungi > Mycelium > Unclassified | place: USA: North Carolina, Lumber... | reverse complement strand
TTCAATATACGCATGATACCTAGTATTTATCAACACGACACAAATAATACTTTTTTTGATTTAAGATTACAACCGCATCAAGAAGAAACTATACAATTAGAAATAAAAAATACTTCTAATGAAAAAAGTACTTTTGAGATAAATGTAAATCAGGCTTATACAAATAGTCAAGGATATATAGATTATTCGGATGCGCAAGAGTCAAAAAAAAATTCATACCCTATAGACATAAATAAAATAGTTTCATATCCACATGAAATAAAATTAGAAGCAAACAGTTCCATTAAAATTCCAATGCAAATTAAAATGCCTGAAAATCTATTCAATGGCCAAGTTTTAGCAGGAATTAAAGTTGTAAAAAAAGAAAAAGAAAAATTGGAAGATACAATACAAAATAAGTATGGATATATATTAGGTTTAAAGATTACGGAAACGGATATCGAAGATCACAGAAATATCGAGTTAAAGAATGTGGGTCCGGCAATTACTTTTGGGAAACCAACAATTGTTGCTCAATTAGTGAATACTTCAAAAGATGCGATAGGCCATTTAAAATATCATGTCACTATAGAAAAGAATGATACTAAAAATACAGTTTTAGAAAAAACATACAATAATAACATGGAGTTAGCACCAAATTCAATGTATCATTTTGCAATCGAATTACAGAATAATCTAGCATTACCTGCAGGTAAATACAAAATGAATCTAATTATAACTGATAAAAAAGAAAATAGATGGTCTTTTAATAAAGCTTTCTCAATATCGAATTCTACAGCAAAAAAAGTCAATAGTTTAACTAGAAAAACACGAAAACATAAAGGTTACTTATGCTTATATGCTATAATAGCTATAATTTTGGTGCTATTTTTATTGAAATATTTAATGGTTGATAAAAAAAAGGATCGACATAATTAAAAATATAATAATTTTAATTGAAAAGTTGAATGTGATATTAGATAAGTTCTATATATTTTAGTAGGAATAAAAAATGTAAATTAAGAAAAGAGGATTAATAGTGAAAAAAAAGTACAGACATCTTTTTACTTCTGTTGTTTTTCGTTCAGGTATAAAAATACCGACAAGATTTGCTATGTCTCCAATGGTAGTAGAAGGTTCTAGTAAAGATGGACATGTTGGAGAAGATGATATAAATTATTTTTCTAGACGTTCTGAAACAGCGTCCATGCTTATCACAGGAGCTACTAGTGTAACAGCCAATACTAATGCTTTTGGTTTTGGGCTTGCAAATTGTGATGATAGTTATATTGAAGGATTGAAAAAATTAGCAAACACAATGAAAAAGGACGGTGCGATAGCTGTCATGCAAATTTTTCATCCTGGCAGGGAGGCTGCATTTAGCTATAAAGAAGGAAAAAAGGCTTATGGACCAAGCTCAATAGAATTTTCTTTTTTAGATTATCCAGTTACAGAATTAAAATCTGATGAAATCGAAAAAATTATAAAAGATTTTGGAGAAGCGACATTACGTGCAATTAAAGCTGGATTTGATGGCGTTGAGATACATGGAGCGAATCATTATCTTTTACAACAATTTTTTTCAAGTACTTCTAATGCTCGAAAAGACAGATGGGGAGGTACATTAGAGGAACGTTCAGCTTTCCCGTTAGCTGTTGTCGATGAAGTTAAACGTGTTATAAAAGAAAATACTGATGGATCATTTGTTTTGGGATACCGAATTAGTCCTGAAGAAATACACGGAAGTACTATTGGATATACCTTTGATGATGCTCTATTTCTAATAAAGGAAATTGATAAGAAAAATATTGATTACTTACACATCTCTCAATTTGGGCCAGAGGGTTTTAATAATTCTCCGAAAATCGGTATTTACAAAGGTAAAAAAATTGCAAAAATCATCAGGGAGACGTTAGATCAAAAAACTAAAATACTTATTGCTGGAGATATTACCTCAGCAGATAAAGCACTTAAAGCTTCATATATCTCTGATATGGTTGCATTGGCATCTGCAGCTATTATAGAACCTGATTTTGTAAAAAAAATAAAAAACGGGGAGGAAAAAGAACTTTCAATGAATATCACAAATCAAAAAACAAATCTAATGCTTCCTCAAAATTTCTCTTTAATAAAAGACGCTTTAAAAAGCAATGGATCTGTTCCTAATAGTACACTATCTCTTTTAGAATAAATATAGTGCTACTAAAATGTTTAAATTAAAGAACATAGTACTGATAGTTTGTTTTTTGTAAGTTAAAAATATGTTGGAAAGAAAAAAATTATTTTTGTTATGATATATAAAATCAACAAAACAAAGCTATTACTATTTTTATAATCTTAATCAATAAGTGTTGATGATTCGAAAAAAGTGGAAAGGTTTTGGAAAATAAGTTCTAAAAGCTATAGAATGAAGGCTGAAAACCTCAAAAGTCGTTTTTGAGGTTTTCGGCCTTCATTCTATACTTCATTTAAAAAAGGTCTCTTTGGCCCGGTGTACACATAACCCTCTAAAATCCATATAAGAGATTTGAGCTTTATTTTTTTGTTATTTAATCCATAGACGTTTGTTTATGGGCTTTTTAGTCTCTTCACCCATTCCAGTTTAAGAGTATTTTGTTAAATATAATTGCATATGCAGAACTTATCAGTTATGCATATAGAATTAGGTTGTGATAAAATCAACTCATACACATGTGCAAATATTATATGCAAATTAAAGGGGTGAAATATGACGAAAAGCTTTATAAAGTAGAGAAACTTTAACATATGAATATGGAAACTTACGATTGGAGAAATTTTAATCATGAAAAAAATTTATATAGTGAGTATCATTCTTTTGTTAATCAATTTATTTGTGCTAGTTGTTGTGCCAATAATATTTGTACTTATTTTTAATTTATTTCCAAACTTAGATGGCTCCGAAAATGGACTAGGAGCATTCCCTCTTCTTTGCGTTATTTTGGGGGGATACAGTCTTTTCTTTACTATCCCCTTTGCTATTATTGCAGCTATCTTTAATTTTTTATTTCACTTGATTAAAAATAGGAGAAAAAATAAATGAAATATGATTATGCAAGAGTTTCCACAAATGAACAAGAATTAGCTTATCAATTAGAACAATTTTGGAAAATGATTAAGCGTTTTAAAAGTTTGTGGTTTGACAAATTAGACATTTAAAGATTGAAAGGATTTTAGTAATGAGAGCATTTATTTATCTTATATTTTATTCTATCAGTGTTATATCTATCATAGTTAGTTGTGTAGTAACTTATTTCCTTGTACTTTTATTTACAAAACCTCTTCTTCCGTTGCTTACTAATTTAGAACAATCCAGTCAGTTAATGAAAGATTATGGAGTGACAGGCATTTTTCTATTTTGTATACCACTTTTTATTTTCTTATTTCAAGTTATGCAAGATTTTAATTATCACATAATACATAAATTGGGATTTTGGGCTAAAGCAATACCCAAATTTAGCAGAAGAGGCTTCACAATTCCTGATTTTTATAATTTGTCAGTGCACAGTCACTCTTTACAAGAAAAGGCAAAAAAATCTAAATATTGGTTTAGACTTTTCGCTATATCTAGCTGGGTTTTCAGTACAATAATGATTGAATTATTTTTAGTGTGCTATGGATTGATAGAAAATAAATATCATGTCAATTTACATCCAGTTATTGTATTTACTTTAATAATGTTGATATTATATTTATTCTTTTGGGTATGGGAGCGACTTCAAAAAAAATTACAAACAGAAATTGCATATGTGGAAAATGAGAGAGAGTTTCTTTGTAAAAAGGAGCAAAAAACATGAAATATGGTTATGCGAGGGTTTCGACAAATGAACAAGATTTAGCTTATCAATTAGAACAATTACAGAATGCGGGAGCAGAAGAAATTTATAGCGAAAAATATACGGGAACAACACGTGACCGACCTAAACTAGATGAATTACTTTCCATTCTTTCAAAGGGGGATGAATTAATTGTCACAAAACTAGATAGACTTTCACGTTCTGTTCAACAAGGAACAGCTTTAATTTCAGAGCTACAAAAAAAGGATGTTGTCGTTAATATTCTCAATATGGGAAGAATTGATAAGTCTCCCAATGGAAGTCTTATGTTGAATATGTTTCTAGCCTTTGCGCAGTTTGAAAGAGATATGATTGTGCAACGAACGCAAGAAGGAAGAGAGTATCAAAGGCAACATAATCCGAATTATCGTGACGGGCGCAAACCAAAAAAGACACCGCAACAGATTCAAGAAATACTAGACTACTTAAGCAATCATACGTACACAGAAACCGCTCGATTGTTTGAATTGGATAAATCAACTATTGTGAGATATAAACAAAGATATGGTCAAAAAAATGACAATTAAAGGTAAATTTAGGAAAACAATGTTTTATCACCTTATTGATAAGGAGGCTTAGAATTTGGGCGTGTATAATTTAACTTCAGCGGCACAGCGAAAAGCTTTATTATCTTTAGATAAATTGTCTCAGGATGAGTTTCAGGGATATTTTAGCTTTTCACGATTGGATGTGAAATTTATTCTCTCTCACAGAGGTGTTGAAAACCGATTGGGAATCGGCCTGCAGTTATGTCTTGCTCGATACCCAGGAATTTCTTTAAGTTTGGTTGATAAAGTATCAAATTCTTTAATTGAGTATGTTGCTGCCCAACTAAAAATATCAACTATAGACTTAGATAACTATTTAAGTAAAAAAAATACCCCTTTAGTGCATTTAAAGGAGATTTGCAGACAATATAATTACTCCCTCTATTCTTCAAAAGCAGCAGATTATTTCAACAATATTCTCACTGAGGCGATACAAGAAAATAATGATGAACTTTTTCTAATTAATTTAGCTATTTATCGATTAAGAGAACAACGTATCTTACTTCCAGAATTTTCTGAGATTGAATGTTTGATTTCAACCATTCGACAGAATCATGAAAAATATCTCTACAAAAAAATAGTTGAACTTTTATCTGTGGATCAAAAAGAACGGCTAGATAACTTACTAGTAGTAAATTTGGATACAAAAAAATCTAAGCTAGCCTGGTTACAAGATATTAGTGGAAAACCCAGTAAAGATACCATTCTATCAATTTGTGACCGGATATCAGTTATTAAAGAAATGAAACTAGAGCAGTTAACATTTTCATTTACCAATGAGAAGTGATTAAATCAGATAGCAAGATTAACAGAAAGGTATCGCGCCTTTGACCTACGTAGATTTGAAGAAACAAAAAGATACGCTTTACTTGTAGCTTATTTAGTTCGTTATAGAAAAGCTCTAGTTGACTTAGCAATTGAAGTACACAACAAAATTGTTCAATCAATTAAACGAAGTGGCCTACACAAGAAAAACGAAGAAAATAAAACAATAGGCGAGCAATCTAACCGCATGTTAAATCATTTTTCACAGGTTATTAGTATGTTGGAGCACGCAATTAATAATGATGATTTTAAAAACTTAGCTCACCAATTAAAACAATCATTCGATTGGAATGAGCTAATTGATGAAGGAAAACAAGCAGCTCTAATTGCTAGTCCAAGAAAGAAAACTTATATGGATCTAGTACAGTATAAAGCTCAATATATTCGAGGATATTTACCAAGACTAGTAGAAACACTTGATTTCAAGTCACCCAGAATGAATGATGACGGATTAATTAATGCGCTCAGCTTAATTAGTGTATTGAAGAAAGAAAATAAACGAAAAATACCTGCAGATATTGAATTGGGTTTTGTTAAAAAGCCATGGCAATCTCTCGTCAAAACTCCAGATGGTTCAATTGATCGTTCTTATTTTGAACTAGTTGCTGCCACTGAATTAAATGATCGACTTCGATTAGGAGAAGTTATCGAACCTCAAAGCGTCTTACACCAGGAACTAGGTAATTATCTTGTGGATCCAGATGTCATGATGGGATCCCATACAATTCCAAACACTTTTAAAGAATATTTATCGTCAAGAATTGACGTTTTAGAAGAACGATTAAACGCTTATCAGAAACTTGGAAAATCGTTTGATAGACTTACTATTACTAAAAAAGAAAAGAATACTCCTGACGAAGCTGAATATTACAAAGAAATAATATACAAGCTACTACCAGATGTAAATCTTGTCGAATTACTCATTGAAGTTAATAACTGGACAGGGTTCATGGATGAATTTGTCCATGAAGCAACCCAAAATTTAGCAAATAAAGAGGAATTAGAAGTATTATTTTCTACATTAATGGCTATGGGCTTAAACATTCGCTTTCAAGATATGGAAAAATCTACGCATATTACTTCCGCTCAAATGGCAAATGCTAAACAATGGCGTATGTCTCCTGAGTCTTTCAAACGAGCACAGTCAGTATTAATTAATAAGCAAATTACTTGTCCTTTTAGTGAATTTTGGGGTGATGGATCAAAAGCTTCTTCAGATGGTCTTCGCATGCAGCTAGGCGTTTCGTCTATTCATTCAGATTTCAATCCTCATTACGGAGATAAAAAAGGGACAACTATCTACCGTCATACTGCAGATAAATATATTTCGCATTATGTTGAAGTGATTGCAACAAACCAACGAGAAGCAGCTAGTGCTATTGATGGTGCCATTGGACATGATACGGAATTAACTATTGAAGAACATTTTTCTGATACAAACGCTTATACTGACACTGCATTCGCGTTATTCCACTTGTTAGGATTCAAATTTGAACCACGAATTAGAGATATCGGTTCAATGAACTTATATACAATAAAATCTCCTGATCAGTATAAAAAAATGCAATCTTTAATTAAACGTGGTGTCAATTTAAACTTAATAGAAAAGTATTACGATGAAATTAAACAAATCGCTTATTCCATTCAAACAAGAAAAACTAGCGCTAAAATAATTTTAAATAAGCTTGGTTCTTATGCTCGAAAAAATAAAGTGGCCCATGCGTTGAGCGAATTAGGAAAAATTGAGAAAACTATTTTTTTGTTAGAGTATGCGATTAATGAAGATTTACGAAAAGTAATCACCCAAATGCTAAATCGCGGAGAACTTATTAATGATTTAGCCAGGGAGTTGTTTAGTGGTCAAAGAGGAAAGTTTATGGAAAAGGATTTTGAAAAGCAACTTCAAAGTGCAAGTGCTTTAAATATCCTGATTAATGCGATAAGCCTTTGGAATACTGTATATTTGCAAAAAGCGTATGACTATTGTAAAACTAACAATCCAGAAATAACGAACTATTTAGAGTATACGTCCCCTATAATTTGGAGACACATTAATTTGTTAGGGGAATATAAGATTGATTTAACTACTTTACCTAAAGAACTTCGCGAATTAAACCAAGGCAAGTAAAAAGACTGTTATTTTTAAAATGACAAAGCAACAGTCTTTTTACTAAGGTTCGGTGATAGTAAAAGACCGTTAAATCAATAATATAATTTCTTATATGGATTTTAGGGGGTTATGTGTACGTCGGGCCTTACCAGACGTCTAGTCTAAGAAAGAAGTTTATTTGAATAATAAAACTATATTAAGTTATAACTCAATATAGTAAAAAAATCAATTAATATGTTATAATTATTTCAAAAAAAGAAGGTGTCCTTTGAAAAAAAATACTATAATTGGTCTGTGTATGCTAGCCATACTCTCTACATCTATTTTTTTACTTATAAAAAAAAATCAACAAACAGATACATCGATTTCTAATGATTCAAATCAGTCAGTAATTGAATTTACTGCCACTCTTACCGAATCGCCTAAGCAAGTCGATCAAACTGATAACTATTATCTTTCATTCGATAATGTTCAGGCAGATGATAAAGAGAGTCAAAGAAACCTTGTAACGTTTAATAACGGCGGGAGATTAATTACCACTTTACCTGCAGACAAAAGAGTCAAATCAGGAGATAAAATAAGAGTAAGAGTGCACAAATATTTTGCTACAACAAATTCTATCCCACCTCAATTGATTGGGAATAGTCTAGTTTCCGTTTCTTTTTGAATTACTTAGAATAAATGGTAACTAGATAGTCGAAAAGAAGGACAAACTAAAGCGGTTTGTCCTTCTTTTCGGTGCATATAGAGCTAGCCAGTGTAAAATTAATTAAGAGCCTGAGTAATAACTTTTGAACAAATAATATAAATTGTAAGCATAAAATTTTTACAGTTTTATTACTTTTGCTATGATTATATTGTGACAAATTTCATATGAAAGTAGGGGGGATCGTTGAGACGAGAAAAAAAAGTTTTATTTAGTTTGATTGCTTTAATTTTTGCTACCTTTTTATTTGCATTACTTGTTCATTACCAGTTTGTTTACCCATTAAGTGTCTATTTTATTAAACCTGAGGACTATCCTTTCATAGGAAGTTATCTTCCTTTTTATCTTTATTGGGGTAGTATTGTAGGAATGGGAATGATTGCCTTAGCCATTATAGGAATTATTTTTAAACCGACAGAAGTTACGTCGATTAAGTTAAGCGAAGGAAAAGGCAAGCTAGAGATTAAAAAAAGCGCGATTGCAGGTATAGTGCAAGCACAATTATCTCAATCAAACTTATTAAAGGAATCAAAAATAAAGGTGAAAATGTACAAAAGAAAAATAAAAGTGCGTATAGTTGGTAGTACAAGCGACAATAAAGAAGTTGTGAGACAAACAAATCAGTTTATTGAAAGCATTGATACGTATATCAAAGAATTTATTGGTTTGGACACCACAATAAAAACAGAGGTGGTCTTTAAAAATATGACTCGTTCAGATATTAATAAAAAAAGACAAAAACGAGTCGTATAAAGAAAGAGGGTAGAATGTGAAGGAACTACTGATGGAGTATAAATATCCGATTATTGGTGGATTGATTGGACTAGTGTTTGCTATTCTGTTTTTCACTGTAGGTTTTTTCAAAACAATTCTTGTATTAATCATGATTGGATTAGGCATATGTATTGGAAATTATATTAATAAAAATGATTTTATTGGAAAATTTTTTTCCAAATAAACTAAAAATTATATAGGAGTGAGCAATATTGGATAAAGTAAAAGGAAATACAAACGTAGAGAATAAAGTAGAGGCAGTAAAAGGTAAGTTAACTTATGAGGATAAAGTCGTTCAAAAAATCATTGGGATTTCTTTGGAAAAAGTAAATGGACTACTTACTGTTGATGGAGGATTCTTCTCTAATTTAACTGGAAAATTAGTAAATACCGATAACGTTACATCAGGAGTAGATGTTGAAGTAGGAGAAAAGCAAGTAGCAGTAGATTTAGATATCGTAGCAGAGTATGGCAAAGACATCCATAAAATTTATAACGAAATGAAAGAAATCATTACAAAAGAAGTTAAGAACATGACTGGATTAGAGGTAATCGAAGTAAACGTAAATGTCGTAGATATCAAAACTGAAGAGCAACATGAAGAAGATTCTGTTAGTCTACAAGATAAAATGGGCGACGCAACAGAAGCTGTAAGTAACTTTACTAGTGAACAAACAGATAAAGCAAAAGAATTAGCTTCAAAAGGTAGTTCTAAAGCAAAAGAATTAACGGAATCTCGCGTGAAATAAATTTACACATAAAAGATCAAAGTGAGAATCTTTAAATAAAAGATTCTCACTATTTTTTTAAAGGAGTTTGTAGATGGAATTTTTAAATATATTTTTGAAATTATTGATAGGGTATGCTGCCATTGTGGTTTACTTTCATATAGTAGGTCGTTCCGCGATGGCACCAGCAACTGCTTCAGATCAGGTGCAAAATTTCTTTTTAGGCGGAATGGCCGGCGCGGTTATATTGAATTTTTCAATCAGTCCCATGTATTTCCTTATTATTTTATTCATATGGTTTTCAATTATTGCTGTCGTTAATAGATTAAAGTTGAGATTTAGTTCAGTTAGAAGTTTAGTGGAAGGGAATTCTATAGAACTTTATGCAGATAATAAGCCAAATAAGCAAGGATTTCTAAAAGCAAAGCTATCTGCAGGAGATTTTATAACACTATTGCGAAATCAAGGGGTAACAAGTATTGATGATTTAAATAATGTCAGAATAGAAGCAAACGGTCAGTTGTCAATCTCTGAAAAAACAGAAAATTCATTCAATAAGTACTTGATTGTTGATGGTCAAATTAATCACACGGAACTAAGTGAGGTAAATAAAAATGAGTCTTGGTTACGAACAATAATTGCAGATAAAAATATCGAAATAAAGGACATTTTTATCTTAGAGTTTAATACTAATAATGAAAAAGTGACAGTTATAAGACGCCCAGAATAAATTAATAGTTTACTCTTGAATAGCAATAAAAATACCATAAAGATTTCTTCGATATAAACCTTTATGGTATCTTTATTTTTTTAAGCAACCTGTCATTATATTAAACCCAGCAATCTTAGCTAATTCATCATGAAATAAACTGTAAACCACTCTACTCACATTTGCAGATAATTGACCCTGAACACATACAACAAGGTTCGTAGCTTCTGTACAACGTATATTTCGATAAGTTTTGAATATTATTTTCAGAACAAAATTGTCTTTAAGCCTAACTCAGCATGAAATGTTGGATCGCTTACAGTGTGAATTTTATTTTCACTTTTAAATACTATCTTGTTGTTTTTCACTAGTAAAGCACCAAATGACTCGTTACCATGTTCAGAAGCAGATTGTGCTAAGCGAAGTACATATCTCATAAATTTCTCGTCATCTAAATATTTCAAGACATAGTGCCTCCTTATAAATTCAAAATGCTAATAGTTGTTTTATTACAGTAGTAACTCCGCTTGATAGCTACAGTGTGCATATTCTGTATGGGCTACAGGAACTTCTTTAAAGTTGAATTTTTCGTATATATGGATTGATGGCTGT
>Ga0153999_1001124_pt1 | contig 10850 bp, 10 predicted proteins | sample TSNC083MetaG_FD_104675 | JGI IMG/M metagenome (GOLD analysis project Ga0153999, IMG submission 104675) | Attine ant fungus gardens microbial communities from North Carolina, USA - TSNC083 MetaG | ecosystem: Host-associated > Fungi > Mycelium > Unclassified | place: USA: North Carolina, Lumber... | reverse complement strand
GTGCTACTTTCCCTCTCTTGTTCTATGGCGTCGCTGTTCTTGCCACGCTCTTGTCGGGCTTCTGGGTCCCAAACCAAATAGTGGGGACAGATATGTCTCAAAGCATTTGAGAACCATCTATATGACCAAAATCTCGGCATTTCCAAGGTTAGTTAGTTGGGCTCATCTTCAGAAATAAGCGTATATCTATATCTGTCCCTAAAGATCCATCTTCTTGCTTTAGGGTCGGTATAAGGTTGTGAAAATTTCGATATATTTGGTGGACCGGGTGAGCTCTATTACTAACAGGCTAAATGCTGGACTTTTCCGCTCATCTAATTCGGTCGGTCTACGTGCTGGCTATCGGGTTCCTGACCTTAGAGATCCTGTAGGGGCCACGGAAGGCGAAGTCTCATTGTCTTATAATCTTATCCGACCAGCTGAAGTTCACTCATCCAGTGGGAGAATTACATTGATACACGTGCTCTCAAAACCAGGAACACAACAAGTTTCTATTTCTCGTTCCGGTTGTCAACTTTCGCTATATATATCCATTGTCTCTGCCGCACCATCGGCAATCTTCAGACTCGGGGTTTGCTCATCCTGGACTCTAAGCTCAAAGAGCATATAGAACGTTTACTCTCCGGAAGCCGGAAGCCCGTTCTCATTTAGCTCAATCTTAAGCATATGGTTTCCTACCTTTCTCCGTAATCTATCCGTCCATTTCCCTTCAAGATGGTGCATGCTTACGCTGTATCCAACCGGACATCTGAATCGCCAAGATAGATTGCTAAGAGAGAGAAGAGGGGGCTTGATTGGACTGTATTTGATATGCGCCGCGAAAGACTGATTTTTTGTTGGGTGCTTCTAATCATCTGTCGTGTTGTCAAATCCTATTTTTTTTGCTGTCGAGTGCCGAGAAAAGCGATGACTTCGAAATTACTATTATTAGGGCTTGTAGGTCACCATCAAGGGGACAGGGTGATATTTTTCCAAGCGCAATTTGATGTACCGCGTATTGGTAACTTTTGGATCCAGGACGGTTTTATCGACTACGAGTTCACTCTTTCGAACCAACCCAGAACTGCTGAGAGATGCTCTGACATTTGTGATTGGAGATTCATATTTGCTTTCCGAGCTTCTGTGAACTTGGTGTTGGAGACTGTCCGTTTTTTCGGGATGTGCCAGGAGGGGATATTGCTTACGCACAATATTAGTTTGTCATATCTCTCAAGTCTAAAGTCAAGTTTATGAGGCCCAATGATGCTCTGGATTAGATAAAAGACGTACGAACTTGTCAATTAGTGAAATGATCATCCGCGACAGGCATGCGACTGATCACTACTATGTGGTCTCAGCTCCTTTCCTTCATTTTCAAGTAGACTACAGAGAGTATTGCCCTTCTTATACGATGGACAGTCTTGGTCGAAGAGACGTGATCGTATATTTTATACATAGTTCTTCATAGCCAAGCTTGTGTTGTATCAAGATCAGTTAAAACATGCCAGAAGCCCGATCACTGCAGAACGATAAATTCTCTCTGAAATATTTATCATGAACGACGAGGTACGAGAGAAGGTTGATTATGTTGCGTAAATACAAAAATCAAACTGTTCTTTCTATCACGATGAAATTTCACCCACTCTGGTCAATAGAATGAGTTCTGTAGACCGTGGATCATTATTGATATTTTTTGTAACAATCACGAGACAGATGTGTGAAAACTTGACTTTCGGGTCATCGGTGTATAATCTCGAGTACTACACTGAAAATACGTTAGGGTCTCAATTTCTGATGATCAAATACATCATCTTATGATGGTAGTTAGAGATAAATATAGGTAGTTGAGACGGGACTGTTGCGCGTTTGCAACAAGTCTTCGTCCCCTTTCTTGCTCTATCTCAATTCAACACAAACACACCACCAAAAAAGACAATGATTGCAGCTCCGTTAAACTGTGAGTGAAACGCAATAGATATCTCAGACATCACCGCAAGGTCGACAACTAAATCTAATACCTGAAACACAATAAGTATTGGCTGTAAATATTCAACAGCAGTGTAAAGAGAAAGAAGCTCATCTCAGATGTCACTGCAAGGTTGATGACTGAGGTGTGCAATAACGGTGAATTCCTATATATACCACTGATAATGATGCCAGCTATTTAGGTAAGAAATGGAAAAGTATCAGTGGAATGCATTTCAACAGTGGAGAAGATGGTCGCAGTTCCGTTATACTGTAAGACAATAATTGCAGTTCCATGAATACTGCAAGAGGACGGTCATAGTTCCGGTAAACTGTGAGATGATGGTTTTACTCGATTGGTTACTCGATGTGTATATTTCTGCTAAGACTTCATTATACATATTTTCGGATGTAAACGTGCTAAATAACGAGTTCGATTTTTCAGATGATGGCCAAATCAACTAACTTGGTTTGACGTTAGTAGTTCGGTTGCAATATCTTCAGTTTTCTGTACTCCAAAGTGATTCAGGCACACAGCAATTTGACTGCAAGTTTCTAAAAAATTCTGGTCTTGATCGCTCAATACTGGCAGACAACACAGATAATCAGTTTAACAAATCCCGCCTGTGCCTTCAACCAGCTTCTACTATTGGCATCTTGAAGGAGAGTCTTGCGTGTTTGAAAGATCAGGAACAGCCGCGGCCTCGTGCCCATCTGCTAGCCCTGATTCAGCACCATCTTTTTATTGTCTGCAAATCAGTCAAGCGATGAGGGGGTGACTTATCAGATGGTGGGCTTTGGGCATTGTAGAGCTCATGATTTATCAAGATCAAGAGCATCTGACTTTGAGATTGTGCCGGAATGAATTCTGCAGTACTCGAACTAGTTGAGAAACAAGTGAATCGCAAGCAGATGGCCTGTGGGCAGTTGAAAAAAGAAGTGATTTCTCAGGAGTAAAGCTACGTTGCTAAAAAGGGAAACAAGAACGTTGTTTATCCCGGTTATCAAAATCCTCTCTGATAAACCTCCCTTTATTACGTTTTTTGAAGATTTACCAATAACGGGTGTCTCAAATGGCGAATTCCCAGCTGAAAGTCAGAGTGGATCCGAACCTACCCTTCCCTCAATGAATTCTTGAGGACGAAGTACCCCTAGATCCATTTTCTGCTACCAATCATGGTGCCCGGTCACCACATCTCAGTATCATCGGGGTATTTCGATTACATAAGTTCGGAAGAACACGATTATTCTGTTCGATAGGCAAAGCAACCATGAATGGTAATGGAAGACTCATATCGCACCCACACGGACAGCATCTGGAATCAACAAACAACTTCGGCCTTCCAAACAAGCTGTAATCTCAAACCAGTCTTCCCCTATCGTTCATTCTTAGTTTTTCTGAAGCCCTTGATTCCTGCCAATATGCTCGGCCAACTCAGAGCCCGTAAGGACAACAACAACTCCCTTCCAGGTCTTCTAGCACTGTCTTGTCATACTTTTTTTTTTAAAAAAATCAATTTATTACACGGGGCGCGTAGGCAGGCCGTGGTAGATACATTGTACCTACTTATATAGTCAAATTGTCTTGTCATACTCATAGGCCAATTGTGAGTCCTCTCGGGCCGAACTGTGCTTATTTCAGTCTCTTACGAAGTGTGTCCGCAACGGATGAGAAATCGATGTCTTTTTAGGCATTGCATACGGATGTTGTTAGTCAAGATACCTGATGCCTCCAGCCAGTAGGGATGACCGGTCCGAGAAGGCTTCATCTTAGAACAAACTCAGATATTCCATATCAAACCAGCTCATGGAGGATGTGGCGCGAGAGGGGAGATGGTGTTGAAAGACACATCACCTATGTGTCAGAGATTACTTGCGAAGTAAGTGATCAAGGTAGATTCTTACAATGATAATATGCCGTGTGATGCACATCATGTAGTAACACGGGACTCTTCGAAGTCCCACTATTCCTCGAGTGTGATTCTAAGTCCTTTACCGCTTTTCTGACACCCTCTGTGTGTCCTATAGAGCTACGCAGGTGAATACCCTACCTGCTGCTGCCCCTTGCAATCCTGCTCTGGTAGCATACCTCTTTCCAACAGATGTTGTTATATAGTACAACCTGCTAATTATAAATTTAAAAAAATAGAATTAATGTATACTCATTGCATGGGTGATGCAGCAGGAGGCTCGTCCTCAAATCCCTCTTCGGGTAACTTTCCAACGGTCTATCGTCAACGGTAAGCTTTTGTCAGATAGGGGGAGACCTATTCCCGACCTAGTGTAGGCATTAGATCTAGACAAGGATTCTGCATGGAATTTCACTCCTACGTGATGGTTCGTTTCTGAGGTGGTCTCTGCAGACCTATTGTCACTGACTAAGGTTCTCTGCATTCATAACCATGTCAACAGAGATTCTCTCAGGTCGCATAAATTTCATGTCATATTCCATGAGGACATAAGGAAAGAAGAACATAGAAAATTGATGAGATCACTGAAACAAAAGAAAGGTATTGAAACACTGATACATCTAGGATAACGCCTTCGACAAAGGAGCCCTCTTCCCGGCTTTCACTGGTCGTGTCTGTGACGGCTGTGGAGGTAAACTCTGTGTTGACCTACCACCCGCAGTTGAGCTCCGGCTTCTTGGGCTTGATGTCCTCACTTCATCCAATGATCTCTTCTTCTCTTTTCGTTGCTGTGTCGAATTCCCAGGCGGGTCCATAGCATCCTTAGGGACTTTACGCGCTTGGGTGAAAAAAAGCTTAGCTGCTCGTGTAGAAATATTTTCGATGAAGTACGTGTTGCCTAGGCTGTGATCAATGAGGGGTTCAAGGTAGGATACAGAGCATGTACCTCGAGGAGCTATGAACATCCCACCCGTTGCTACTACTTTACTAACTTCATGAACTTTAAAGTTCACGGCTCCCTCAATTACGTAGAAAATCTTGCTCAAAGATCAGTAAAAAGTTCCCCAAATTGAAACAATGGACTTCACATATGTATTGTCTTTCGTTGCCTTTGTTGGTTTGCGGCATTCGGGAGGTATCAAGAGTTGGCCAGCCGCAACAAAATCAGAGTCACCGAAGACCTTCTCGAAAAGCCAGTCGCTATTAGCGGCCTTGACTAAAGACAGTCGGTTTGTCGTCCATGCCAATCCTAAGAACCGAACTTTAGCACATACAGGGAGTTATAAGGCAGGACACATACGTCGCACGACCAAGGCTTGCTTGTCCAAGTCATAGACTTCACCAAATGGATCTGTTGCATCATCCCATCCTTCTTCAGGATTATGTACTACCGTTGTGAGCTTCTCGTCTGCGGTTTTACTTCGCGCACGACTGTATCCACGTCTTTTATGGCTGAGGGGTAGTGGTTTCTGGATTGGTATTCGAATTATCTCCTTGATCGTCGGGACGAGGATAGGACCAGAGGATTGTGTCCGGCCGTATACAACCTTTTCACCTCGCCACCACTCTAAAGGTTTGTAGCGTTCGCGTTTACTCCGTCGCACTCCGTTCCGAGGAGGTTCTGCGATTGTGAGATGAACTGGGATGCTACCTCGGTTTTCCTTCCTTTGCTTCCTTGTTTCATTTTTCTTTGGCTTTTCTTGTTCCTCAATAATGCGCTGTTTCTTCCTCGGAGGCGGTGGAGGTGTCTGCTCTTCTTCCTCTGACTGTTCAATTTCAAGGTCATGTAGGCCTTGTGCTATTTCCTCCTCCACCTCCAAGTCCTCATCTTCCACGTCCTTCAGACGAATCTTTCGTTTCTCCTTAACTACTTTCGGTGGTTCGTCTGATTGCTCTGTTTCCTGTCCTTCTGTCCGGTGTTCCTCCTCCTCTTCCTGGCTATTGAAGCCTTGATCAATCTGAGCGAAACTTCTACGCCTAGGTGAGCTGCGCCGAAGTGCTGGTGATGGTGTTCGAGGTGGAGGGTCTTGAGGACCTAAGTCACCATTGAGGTCTGTTGCTCCGCTGACGTCAAAGTTGCTGCCGTGATCTAATGGTTCATTATCTGAGTCCGTATCAGATTGTGAGGCAGTGAAAGTATTTGATAAACCAGAAGGCCGGGCCCTAGCAGAACTGGATATCGATATGCGTTGTCGTGGTGAAGGAATGTCGTCAAAGTCGACGTCCGAACTTCGGGCAACCGGCCGCAAAGATCCAGATCCACTATTATTTCTGAGAGTAGGTGAAGATGGAATTTGTGCGTTAGACAAGTATCGCATTGGAGCTCAAGTAGAGTCAGCACGTTGATGACCATGAAGAACGATGGGTACATACTATCGACTATATCCATAGACATTTCGCCATCTTCGTCGTCCAGTTCTGGTTGTTGTATTGTTGGTACAGACTTCTTCCTCTTCTTTGGTTTAGGTGGTGTTCGTTTGTCGGCCTGTTGTATAATTTGATCAAACGGCTCGAAACCGTCGGACGTACGCCGAACATGAGCAACGGCAATTCCAGTCTTCTTGCCAACCTCTGGATTATCCCCTCTATATGGGATATGAGCCTTCTGGATACCGCGTCGGGCAGTGCCAATGCTACTCTTTCTCGCAGGAGGAGGCATTTCAAATGGAGCGAGCAGTAAGCTCAGCCTGAGAAAACAATCAAAGCGCGATATTTGGCTTTATCCCTGAGTCCAAAGACAATGCGTCACGCGTTTTGCTTTTACATTGTATCTTCTGGTATGCGCAACATTACAACATCACTTCGTCGTTGGACCCGCAACTATACCAAATATCATAGTCCCCGGAAAGGAGATAAAGGTATTATTGTCATCTGTCTTGGATGCCCCCTCATGTTTTCTCCAGTCGTGGTTGGTATGTCCGGCGGTGTCGACTCATCCGTAACAGCCTGCCTTCTGGCAGAAAGAGTTTGTGGATTCAAATGATCTCTTCTCTAGTGTTCAATTATCAGCAGGATTATGATCTTTCCGCAATATTTATGAGAAACTGGGATACTCGCGATGAGACAGGATCAGACCGAGGTAGTTGCGAGTGGGAAAAAGACTGGGAGGACGTTCAGAGGGTCTGCCGACAGATGGACATACCCTGTAAAATGGAAAGCATGCCTTAAAGTCTGAAAGCTTGTGCTAAGTTTATTTCTCAGATTGACCTCACGAAAGAGTTCTGGAATAATGTCTTTCAGCCTGCATTACATCTCTGGGAAACAGGGGCCACTCCAAATCTTGATGTATGGTGCAACAGGTTAATTTAAGAATACCTCTTTTCACTATAACTGATTTTATACAGGGAAATCAAATTTGGTGCTTTGCTGAACCACCTTCCCTTAACGTCTTCGGGGGAGACATGGCTCGCAACAGGTCACTACGCTACCAAGACCTGGGCGAAAACCCCAGGAGGTTTGGATCGACCGCAGCTTCACTGTGCATCAAGTCGACACAAAGACCAGTCGTATTACCTCTCATCAATCTTAGAGTCAAGTTTGCAACGAGCTCTTTTTCCATTAGGTTACCTGGATAAACGGTCAGTTCGAGATTTAGCCAAAAAGTATCAATTACACAACGCAGAACGAGATGAGAGCATGGGCATATGCTTCGTCGGTGAAAAATCAAGATTCAGTCATTTCCTTGGTGAGCTCTGATCAATTCACCGGAATGTTCCCAACTTCTCTCAGCCTCCTATCTGTCTTCTAGTCCAGGCCCAATGGTTGATGAAACTACAGGAAAGGCTGTCGCGCAGCATAATGGTATATGGAATTTTACAATCGGAGAGTGCGCACGTATACCAGGCTTATCGGAAAAAATGTTTGTTTCGGGGAAAAATTTCGCTACCAACACTATCCACGTCGTCCCTGGAACTGATAACCCTATGTTGAATTGTATGACTCTCCATGTGTCTGAATTTTACTGGATATGGAAGGATTCGCCGCCGGCGGAGCTTGATTCTACGTCTGGTTTTCGTGCTAATGTCAAACATCGCTATCGCATGGAGCACGAGGCTTGCACGGTGTACAGGTGCGTTAGTCTTCTTCCTATCGAGAATAACCTCACCAAGTGTATGGGAAAACAGACTTCCCAGCAGCGATCAGATCAAAATAGATCTTGACAAACCCAACAAATCTGTCTCCCCAGGCCAGATCGCTACCCTGTACACTGATTCCTGGTGCTTAGGTTGCGGTATCATAGAGCGGACATCATAATATATATCTGTCGGTGATTTACCCCTGTTGCACTTCCCACTCGTTACAATACAATGAATTTAACACCATTTGTCCGACATCAGCGCGATCTGGGGTTCAATGTGTGCCTGGGAATGTGCTAAACATTTACCCCATGCACCTTCTGTTCTGTGAAAACAATCTTCCGAGTGAGCGTTTTGGCTTTTCTCAGCTACATTTTCTCATTTTACTCTTCCAGATCTCAATGCCCTCTCCGATATATACATTGCCCCCAGAGCTTCTCCTTATGATCTTCAAGTTTGCATGCTTCATTAATAACATCAGCGACACTCGCACTACTATCCGCCTCTCACACGTTTCACGTTCATGGCGTAACATCTGCCTTGCCTCACCCGTACTATGGTCTCGTATCGCGTACCACTCGCCGTTTGGGTATCGCCACAATTACATTGCGCTACAGAAAGTCATGACATACATCGTACGCTCAGGGAAGAGCCCTTTAGACCTTGTTCTCGAGCTGTACTCGAAAGAGGATGAAGGTTTTCAGATTATCTGTGAACACTCTTCGCGATGGAAATCTTTGTTCCTTCGGTGTGCACAACCCCTTATGCCGATCATAAGCTCGTATCTACGCAAGACACATGTCCCCCTTCTTGAATGCCTCTGTGTCGAGGAAGTCCCTACCGGGCCTAATCGGGAAGAAGACTCTTCCGGACCATCACCTGTTTCCACAGGTCAAGGTCCTTTCAGCATTTTTTCTGGTGGTTCTCCGAGTTTACATTCTTTGGAACTTGGTAACGGAGCTGTATATTTCATGCGTCCAGTCCACCTCGAAACAATAACAACTTTGCACTTTCGTAGTGCATTCAATGATCTCGAACTTACACCCTCAGAAATCCACGCACTCCTTACCATTCCGAATCTCACCACACTCACCATCCTCACCGAGTTCTGGGAACTTATAGCAGATGTTGCGGACATTTTCCCGTCTCGCATCATCATGACTAAGCTTCGTTACCTCGGTATAATTGGTCAATATGGAAGCGATTATGAAGTTATGCGGGTCTTTGCTACAATTTCATGTCCCGCTGTTGAGGTGCTCACATTACAGAATGTTTGCGGCACCAGTTTGTATGATCCGCCTGTCGATATCGAATGCCGCGAGCCCGAAATACTGACGAGGCTACATACCCTTCAATTAATCGACAACTGCGATATTTCCACCGCCCTACACCCATTCCTCGCTCATATGTGTCAGCAAATTCAAGAAATCATTTTTGATACTGGTGTTTCTGATTTACCTGCTATCGCCAGTGTACTGTTGCCATTGGCAGAAGACGGAAGTCTTCCAATACAAGTACCTCTTGTATTCCCCGAGCTGCACACGATGATAATCAGATCGGTAGACAAAATTGATGCTCAGAACCTCATGGTGTTGCTACCTGGGCTAGCAGACCAAGAGAATGGCATTCAACGGGTTGTTCTTGGTTCAGAGCTTGCTCATGTTTGGATGAAGAGTGGACATGGGGATTGGTTGAAGGAAATGAAAGTAGAGATCCACATAGAGGATATCATCGATTCAAGAGCACCAATGTGGAAAAGGTCGAACAGAACACTAGTCTGGCAGCCCCACAATGAGAATGATGAGGTGCTGTCAGAAGCTGATTGACACATGTAGGACAAGAAGATTGGATAAATCAATTCGGGATCGCATAATGAGAAGAGATATTCATATGCAAAAGCATGTAGCAATTGATAGCATGATAGCTCTAATGCGATAACATTTCAAAATTTGGGGCAGATCACAAGAGAAGAATCTCAATTTTGATACGAACTTTTCACCCCAGATACGTATAGTAGCTTGGTATCACCCTCAACGCCTCTTCAACGTACCATAGCCTCTCTGTCTTCACATTCTTTTTCTTTTTCTTGTTAGGGTCTTGTGGCTCTAAGTCTTCGATGCGAGCCAATTGTACCCACGTACACAAGCACCCCATTCCAACGGAAAAGAGGTCAATATAGGCAGGATCAATGATGACACTGATATCATCTTTGTATGGATCAAATGGTGGCAAGGTACCTGTTACGGGGGCTGAAGTGGATTTGGTATCCTCTGCATTCTCCACCTTAACCAGGCCACGAGACGATTCTAAGATTCTGGGCATGGAGAGGTGTGATTCCTCTCCTTTGTTCCAATTTACCCATGGTTCGAAGACAATGATACCAAATGTTCTCTTGACAGTTCCTTCAACTGCGTCGGCGCTTGGACCTGTGGTAACGGGGGACTTATTCATGTTCATTGAAGGAGGAATAACAGCTTTTATCCTGCGCACAGAAGATTCGATGATCCCAGTTGCATGCGTGAGTGGAAGCGCAGTAGGACCGAGAAAGGGAAAAAAACCGAGCGGTTGGAAGATATCCCAGTCATTCTCGGGTTCCAGCATGTCGTCTGCGCCAGTGGCAGGGACTTCCGAGTCAACTTCAACCTCTCCATCCTCGTTCACATTAAGAGTTACCAGTGTAGGGCTCAGTGCCTCGCCATTTTCGTTCCAGGGACTTTTATTCCAAGGATTTCCGTCGTTACCACTTTCCGGAGTATCTGTTGCATCGGTCGAATTACCCCAGCCCGAAACAGTCACTTCTGCGGTCGGTTCAACATTTATTTCTGCACCAATATCTTCTTCTGGGGAAACACCTTTGAAAACATACACCTCTGCCTTTGTTCCCCAGTTCACTTTACACGCTCCGTGGAAATCATCTGGC
>Ga0153999_1001122_pt1 | contig 10858 bp, 11 predicted proteins | sample TSNC083MetaG_FD_104675 | JGI IMG/M metagenome (GOLD analysis project Ga0153999, IMG submission 104675) | Attine ant fungus gardens microbial communities from North Carolina, USA - TSNC083 MetaG | ecosystem: Host-associated > Fungi > Mycelium > Unclassified | place: USA: North Carolina, Lumber... | reverse complement strand
TCTCGCGGAATCAGACCAGCGTAGCAGTAAGTTATTTATGATCGTCTATACTAGTAACTGCGGTCTGCAAAGCAAGCCGTTTCCATAAATTTTTTCACATCAGCAAGGCTATCGTAGTTACCAAGAGCCCACATTAATTTCATAACACATGCTTCGGTTGTCATATCCGCACCAATAATGGCCTGCTGCCTTGCTAGTTTCTGTCCAACTTCATAGATATCGAGGTCAATCCCTTCATAGATACACTGGGTCGCAATCACCACCGCTAACCCTGCTTCCACCAGTTCATGTACTTTAGAAACAATATCATTGTCCTGGCTGGGAATACCGCCGATGCCAAAACTCTCGATAATGACACCTTTGTAATTATCCTTAATAAAATCAAAGATTTCGGTGCCAATCCCCGGAAAAATTTTAAGTACTAATATATTCTGACATAGCTTCGTGTTAATGTGAAATTGTTTATTTCCTTCCGGGCGGAGCTTCTCCCAGTGATCTCCATAGGTCAAAGCCTGATTATAAGTAATTCTTCCCAGTTTGATTTCAGCAATAACCGGAAAATTAATACTGCTAAAAGCATCGGTGCTTCTGGTTTTCATTTTCATCGCATGAACACCGCTGATAATCAAACTATCAAAGGCAACATAAACGCCTGTGATATCCTCACAGGCAAAGCGAATTGCATCGGAGAGATTTATTTTTGCATCGGTATATAATGCTTCGATCGGAATCTGCGAACCGGTAATCACAACCGGTTTTTCCAGATTCTTCAGCATATAGGACAGAGCTGCCGCGGTATAGCCCATGGTGTCGGTACCGTGACTGATAACAAATCCATCATAAGCATCATAGTTATCCCGGATCGCCTCTGCCATCTTAACCATTAGAGAAGGATTCATGTTGGTACTGTCCACACTCATAATGGAAATACCCTCCAGATGACAAAGGGACTCCACCTCCGGAATATAAGATAAAATCTGTTTTGCATCGATCGACGGAATCAGTCCTTCACCAGTCTCTCCACAAGAAATGGTGCCGCCAGTTGCAATTAAAAAAATTCTTTTCATAATAACCCCTTAAAAATATCTGATAGTGTACTGGGGTCCGCTTTTCCTTTTAATCTTTTCATTCCCTGCCCAATCAGGAAGCCTAATACTTTTTCCTTACCGCTTCGATACTCTTCTACCACCTTCGGATTGGCCTCAAGGATTTCTAAAACAATTTGTTTCAGTTCATCTTCATTGCTATTCATCGTCAGATTATGATCCTTTACATACTGCTCCGGATCAATGTCCTCGGCAAAAATTTTATTAAATACTTCTTTTGCCGTATTAATATTAATCGCCTTTTCATCTACTAGTTTTATTAGTTTTGCCAGATTAACCGGAGAAAACCGAATTTCACCTTCTTCTGCTTTATTTTCATTTAACAATCTCATTGTTTCACCCATCAGCCAGTTTGACACTTCCTTGGGCTTATTACAAATCGCAACGGTTTCTTCGAACATATCGGTAAACTGCTTTGACGATGTCAATATCCCGATATCATAGTCCGGAAGATCATACTCCTGCTTATATCGCTTCATCTTCTGCGGCCGGAGCTCCGGCTGTTTCGCAGCGATTTCCTGAAGCCACTCATCGGAAATATGCAGCGGCAGCAAATCGGGATCGGGAAAATACCGGTAATCCTGCGCATCTTCCTTACTTCTCATAGAATACGACTTTGCTTTTTCATCATCCCAACGGCGAGTTTCCTGACGAACACTCTCACCGTCTTCTAATAAGTTAATCTGCCGTTCCTTTTCTGCTTCGATCGCCCGCGCAATCGCTTTAAAGGAATTCAGATTTTTCATCTCCGTTCTGGTTCCAAATTTCTCTTCTCCGGCTTCGCGAACCGATAGATTCACATCAACCCGCATCGATCCTTCTTGTAATTTACAATCCGAAGCACCCAGGTATTGGATCACAGTCCGAAGTTCATCTAAATACGCAATGACCTCATCGGCACTACGCATATCCGGTTCCGAAACAATCTCAATCAGAGGTACCCCTGAACGGTTAAAATCAACCAGGGTACAGTCTTCCCACTCGTCATGAATCAACTTCCCGGCATCCTCTTCCATGTGGATTTCATGGATACCAACCATTTTACTTTCACCATCAACATCGATTTCAATATAACCATTACGGGCAATCGGAAAATATAATTGTGAAATCTGATAGTTTTGGGGATTATCCGGATAAAAATAATTCTTCCGGTCAAACTTGCACTCCTGCGTAATCTTACAATTCGTCGCCAGGCCCACCGCTATCGCATACTCGACAACTTTTTTATTCAGAACCGGTAAGGCTCCCGGCATCCCGGTACACACCGGACAGGTATGGGTATTTGGTTCGCCGCCGAAATCAGTCGGACAACCACAGAATATTTTAGTCTTTGTCGCCAGTTCTACATGAACCTCAAGGCCAATTACTGTCTCATATTGTTTTGACACCTATTCTCGCTCCTTTCGTTCATTCACCGTCGGAAAGCTGCCTCTTCCCTGTTCATAAGCAAATGCTGCCCTGATTAATTTCTGCTCTTGAAAACAATCTCCAATCAACTGCATGCCAATTGGCAGGCCTTTTTTATCAAATCCGCAAGGAACTGATATTCCGGGCAGTCCTGCTAAATTAACCGAGATTGTATAAATATCACTCAAGTACATCTTTAAGGGGTCGGACAGCGATTCACCCAGCTTCGGAGCCGTTGTTGGTGCCGCCGGTGCCAGGATTACATCATATTTCGCAAAAGCTTGATCAAATGCTTCTTTTATCAATGTTTTCACTCTCAGTGCTTTCAAATAGTAAGCGTCATAATAACCCGACGATAATACAAATGAACCCAACATAATACGCCGTTTTACTTCATCGCCAAAGCCCTCTGATCTGGTTTTCTTATACATTTGATGAAGACCGATTTCCTCACCATCTTCACAACGGAAACCATACTTAGTGCCATCAAATCGTTCCAGATTGGAACTGGCCTCTGCCGATGCGATCGTATAGTAAGTAGGGATGGCATATCGAACGTGCTGCAAATCAAATTCTTCTACTACCGCTCCCTGCTCTCTGTAAAAATCAGCCGCCATCATAACCGCATCTTTCACTTCGGGATCCAAACCATCGCCAAAGTAATCGGAAGGAATCCCAATCCGCATACCTTTCACATCTTTACAAAGGGCATCGGTAAAACTCGTATCCGTTCTCATAACCGACGTGGAATCCCCCTCGTCATATAAGGATAAGACTTCTAAAATCGCTGCACAGTCGGTTACGTCTTTACACAGCGGCCCGATTTGATCCAATGATGAACCATAGGCAATCAAACCACGTCTTGAAACCCTGCCATAGGTTGGTTTCATCCCCACAACGCCGCAATAGCTGGCCGGCTGGCGAATGGAACCGCCCGTATCCGAACCCAGAGCATAGAAACATTCCTGCAGTGCAACAGCTGCCGCCGAGCCGCCGGATGACCCGCCTGGTACATGGTTCTCATTCCAGGGATTTCTGGTGACGCCAAAGGCGGATGTCTCCGTCGTTGACCCCATCGCAAATTCATCCATATTGGTTTTGCCAATGATCACAGCACCGGCTGCTTCCAGGTTTTCCACCACCGGAGACGAATAGGTGGGTACAAAATTCCCCAGTATTTTCGATGCACAGGTGGTCTTAATTCCATTGGTACATATATTATCTTTCACCGCCATTGGCACGCCAGCCAGGGGACTGGTACATTCGCCCTGCTCAATCAATTTTTGAACTTCGCCGGCCCTTTTTAATGCGCTTTCTTCATCATAGGTTATATAGCAGTTGTATTTCTCTTCATGCTGCTTCACCTTCTTCAAAATCTGCTCTGTTGCTTCTATTGCGGTGATTTCTTTCGATCTGATCTTCTGCGAAAGCTCAACTGCCGTTAAATCCAACATTTCTTTACCCCTTCCTTAATCGAATGTCTTAGGCACCCGGAACATGCCATCTTTCCTGCTCGGTGCATTTTTCAGAATGCTCTCCCGGTCATCGCCATTTACCACGACATCCTCGCGGAATGCATTCCGGTCCGAAAACAGATGACTCATCGGTTCTACTTCGGTTGTGTCTAATTCATCCAGCATATCAATATAATTCAACATCTTCTGCATATCCTGTTTTGCCTGTTCCTTTTCGGTCTCCGACAGGTCAAGTTTTGCAAGGATTGCAACATATTCGATAATTTCATCCGATATTATATTTGCCAAAACCAATTCCTCCTGATTAATCTCTAATCTTAATATGAACTTCCCGCAGCTGCTGTTCTGTTACCTTACCCGGCGCACCGCACATCAGATCTTGTGCATTTCCACTCATCGGGAATGCGATTACCTCGCGGATATTTTCTTCGTTGCGCAGAAGCATGATCATGCGATCAATCCCGGGTGCCATCCCCGCATGCGGCGGCGCACCAAATTTAAAGGCATTATAAAGGGCTCCAAACTTGGTTTTCAGCACTTCTTCATCATAGCCGGCAATTTCAAAGGCTTTTTTCATAATTTCCAAATCGTGATTCCGTACTGCTCCGGAGGACAGTTCAATGCCATTGCAGACAATGTCATATTGATATGCTAATATCTCCAGCGGATCTTTGGTATTCAGTGCTTCCAGTCCTCCCTGAGGCATTGAAAAGGGATTATGGGTAAAGTTGATCTTTTTCTCTTCCGCATCATATTCATACATTGGAAAATCATTTACATAACAGAAGCTATACGCATTTTTCTCAATTAAATCCAACCGTGTACCTAATTCGGTGCGAATCATACCGGCATAATAGTTTGCCTTTTGTTCCTTATCGGCAACAAAGAATATGGTATCATCCTTTTGCAAATCGGCAATCGTTTGGATCTCCGTTTTCATATCATCGGGAATGAACTTATCAATAGGCCCTTTGTACTTCATCTCCTCGGTTACTTCTAAATAGCCTAAACCACCCATGCCGATCGACTGCGCATATTTCAACAGTTTTTCATGAAAGCCTTTTGACATATGGCCATTTACCTTAATTGCTCTTACCGTCTTGCCATGAAACGGTTTAAAGGTACAGCGCTGAAAGAATTCCGTCACATCGACAATCCTCAGGGGATTCCGAAGATCAGGCTTATCCGTGCCATATAGAAGCATCGCCTGCTTATAGCTGAACACCGGATACGGTGCCTGGGTTACCTGATACCCTTCCGGCTTAAATGTTTCAAACGTTGAGGTCAGGACTTTTTCACCCACCTCAAATACTTCTTGTTCGGTGGCAAAACTCATTTCAAAATCCAACTGATAAAATTCACCCGGGGATCGGTCTGCCCGCGCATCCTCGTCGCGAAAACAGGGAGCGATTTGAAAATACTTATCAAGCCCGGCGACCATCAGTAACTGCTTATACTGCTGCGGCGCCTGAGGCAAAGCATAAAATTCCCCTTTATATCTCCGTGAGGGTACAATGTAATCTCTGGCACCTTCCGGGGACGAGGCACATAAAATGGGGGTCTGAACCTCCAGAAATCCCATCCCGGACATTTCCTGCCGCAAATGATCGATCACTTTAGAGCGAAAGACAATATTGTCTTTTACTTCTTTATTACGTAAGTCAAGATAACGATATTTGAGCCTTACATCTTCCCTTACGGTCTTCGATTTCACAATTTCAAACGGAACCGGCTCATACGTCTTTCCCAGAATATCGACATGTTCCGCTTCTAATTCGATGGTTCCTGTTTTTATTTTCGGATTGTAGGTTTCTTCATCCCGTTTTTGAATAAGACCTTCAATCGATACACACTCTTCTCTATATATTCCCTTAAGCAGTGACGTGTCGCGCATAACCACCTGTAAAGTGCCATACATATCACGCAGATCTACAAAGGAAACCCCACCATGATCACGGATATTTTCAACCCATCCTGCAACTTTGATTTTCCTTCCGATAGACTCTTCACTTAATTGATCCAATGTTACATCCCGGTAAATATTTGTTGTACTCATTAATTCCTCCTAAATAACGTTTATATTTTACTCCTGATTTTTGAGTATTATAGTAGATAAAAAACTCTCTCCGAACTGAGTTTCACTTAATAATACTATTATTTGCAGCATTAATCAAGCCTATTTGAGTCTTCAGTTTCCGCAAAAGGTAAGGAAGTAGTAATGCGGATTCCGAATTTCCACTTTGACTAATACCCGCAAAGCGACGAAAGGCCGTTGCTTAAGATGCGTTGAATGATTTCAGACATCTCCTCAGGTGTTTTTACAGGGTCATCTTCCAGCCATTGCTGTGCGATGTTTAAAAAGCCGCCGGTTTTGAATGCGATACGAAACCGTTCAGGTGAAGTCCCTCCTTGAGCTGTACCATTTATCTCAAGAGAGCGTTTAACATAATATGAATAACGCGACATAATATAACCAAAAAGATTTTGCCGTTTCAAAAGCCGAAGTAAATTGATATGGCTATACAGAAATTCAAAATCGTAAACAATCATTTCTTGCTCTGTTTGCCGCCCTTTCCGCCTCACACTTTCGAGATGCGGCAGTATCAATGAGCCCAGATATTCGTCCAACACATCTTCTTTTGAACTAAAATGTCGATAAAAGGTACGACGGTCTAAATCCGCACGCGCTGCTATGTCTTTTATGGTTATCTGCCCATAAGGCTTTTTTTCCATCAAGAGTAAGAGTGCATCGGTCATCCATTGCTTTGACTGTTTTACCTGTATATTATCATCTTTTCTCTTCGCCATAATTCTCTCCCTGTCACATTTTTAAGTGTTTGTAGCACTTAATGCGTAACCCTTGCTTTCTTTATGTTGAAGATTATAATATACAATTGTAACTAGCACAAGCGCGACAATTAAAAAGGATGAAAAATTATGACTACAATAGAGTATCGTCAATTAGGCAAGTCTGATTTATATTTATCCCCAATTGGATTGGGCACATGGCAATTTTCGGGTTCGAATGGAATTGGGTCTCGTTTTTGGAACACGCTTTCTCAGCATGAAGCAGATGATATTGTTCGGGTGAGCTTACTTGGCGGAGTTAATTGGATTGACACTGCTGAAGCTTATGGAAACGGGGTTTCCGAGCTGATGATTGCACAGGCTCTTAAAAATATACAAAAGGATACCTGCATACTTCCCTCAGTGTATATTGCGGATAAATGGTGGCCATTGGGACGCCGGGCATCATCACTAAAAAAAACAATCAGTGAACGAAGAAGAAAACTGGATGGACGCATCATTGATTTGTATCAAATCCATCACCCAACCTCTATATCTACCCTAAAGGCACAGATGCGAGAAATGAAGCAGCTCATCACTCAAGGAGATATCCGCTATATAGGTGTAAGTAATTTCACTGCAAAGCAAATGAAAAAAGCAAATACACTACTTAAAGAAGAAGGACTTTCCTTGATTTCAAATCAAGTGCGGTATAATCTTTTTGACCGCTCGATTGAGCGAAACGGAATCCTTGAGACAGCAAAACAACTGGGTATTTCCATTATCGCGTACTCGCCGCTTCATCAAGGTCTGCTGACCGGAAAATTTCACGAAAATCCCGATATGCTTGATAAGTTATTTTGGGTGCGGAAGATGCAATACAATTTAACAAATAAAACGCTTAAGCATACAAAAGCACTAATAGATACCATGAGCGAAATAGGCAGAAAATATGATCGTCCTCCCGCTCAAATCGCCCTCAACTGGTTAATACACGCACATGGCAAGAACGTATTTGCGATTCCCGGTGCAACTACTCTCAGCCATGTGCAAGTAAACCTTGGCGCAATGGAATTCAAGCTATCACCAGAAGAATTAGCTGCATTGAATGAGCTTTCACTATAAGCAAACAGGAGCGGAGATATCACAATAGCTGGCTTAATACTGACCACCCAATGGTACCCTCCGGCATTTTCACTTTAAAATTATCCGCAATCGTTGCTCCGACTACCGCAAAGGTATCCGCTTCGGGGAGCGCTCCGCTCCCTGTCATGGATTTTGAATATGCCAGAAACGGTACTTTTTCTCTGGTGTGATCGGTTCCGGTATGGGTCGGATCGTTGCCATGATCCGCAGTGATCATCAGGAGATCATCTTCCAGCAGTTCATCGAGCAGAAGCCCCAGCTTCTGATCAAACCGTTCGATCTCCCGGGCATAGCCGGCCGGATCCCGCCGATGTCCCCACAACGCATCAAAATCGACCAGATTGACAAAACAAAGCCCATGGAAATCATTCGTTTTAGCCTCTTCAATCGTCTGCTCCATCCCATGAACCGAACTTTTCGACTTTAAAGCTTTGGTAATGCCCTGTCCGACAAAAATATCATTGATCTTACCAATGGAGACCACATCCAGCCCATTCTCTTTCAATGCATTAAGCGCTGTTTTGCCAAATGGCTCGACCGCATAATCATGACGGTTGCTGGTGCGTTTAAACTCCCCTTTTTTTCTTCCTACATAAGGTCTGGCGATTACCCGGCCGACCTTCCACTCGTCTCTCATCGTCAGTTCCCGGGCAATTTCACAGCAACGGTATAACTCCTCCAGACCAAATGTCTCCTCATTGCCGCAGATCTGCAGAACGGAATCGGCAGAGGTATAGACAATCATATTACCGGTAGCGATTTCCTCTTCGGCAAGCTCGTCCAGAATTTCGGTTCCGCTGGCACTTTTGTTTCCGATCACCTTATGCCCGGTACGCTCCTCCAACTCCCTGATCAATTCCTCCGGAAAGCCGGTTTCGGTAAACGTAATAAACGGTTTCTCCGTCTTCAAACCCATTAGCTCCCAGTGGCCGGTCATGGTATCCTTGCCTTTACTCATCTCGTTCAATCTGGTAAAGTAGGCCAGCGGCTTTTTAACCGGTGCCACCTGTTTTAGCGGATGCAGATTCGCGATGCCTAGTTTTTGGAGATTTGGAATATCAAAGGTATCAACACTCTGGGAAATGTGTCCCAGGGTATCGGAACCGGTATCACCATACTCCGCTGCGTCGGCGGCCGCACCGGTTCCCAGTGAATCTATAACAATCGCAAAAATACGTTTATAGTTATTCATAAATCAGGTCTCCTTTATTAAAGTCTATTCGTTTAAATTTGCCGGCCCAAATCCCATGGGCAAAAGCTCTTCCAGTATATAGATATCATAATGCTGTTCATCCACAGCTAGAATCACTTTAAAATCCTTTGGGTCACAGAACTCCATCATAACCTGGCGGCATACCCCGCAGGGTGCCGTATATTCAGTCGGTATACCTTTTCTCCCGCCGACAATACAGATGGCTTGAAAATCCCGATTCCCTTCGCTGATGGCTTTGAAGAAAGCGGTGCGCTCTGCACAATTACTGGGTGTATAAGCGGCATTTTCAATATTGCAGCCCTGATAGATCGCACCGTTTTCTGCGAGCAGCGCCGCGCCAACACTAAACTCAGAATATGGTGCATAAACATACTGTAAGGCATCAAGTGCCTGACGGATCAATTCTTTAACCGGTAATTTACCCGCTTCCACATCTATCCCTCCCGATCCTGCTTGATTAAATTGCGTATTGCCGCTGCTGCAACCTGAATCGCCGCATCTGTATCATGAACGATTGGATTTTCTAAACCGGCCTTAGCACGCTCCTGATTCGCCATCACCAGCATAACCGCTCCCGTCCGCACTTTTAAGTAGCTGCCAACAATAAATAACGCTGCCGACTCCATTTCCGATGCTTTACAGCCGAGCTTAACCCAGGCATTCCATTTATTCATCAGTTCATATCCGACCGGTTTGGTTTCCGGCGAATGCTGTCCGTAAAATGAATCCTTACACTGCACGACACCAACGTGGTATGGCTGCGATAATTGTTTTGCACCATTTACAAGGGCATTGGTCACATCAAAATCAGGTACCGCCGGAAATTCTATCGGTGCATACTCTTTGGTGGTACCCTCCATACGGATTGCACCATTGGCTATGACTACATCACCACTTTTTACATTGATGTCCATGCCGCCGCTGGTTCCAATCCGGATAAACGTGTCCGCTCCGCAGCTGGTCAGCTCTTCCACAGCAATTGCTGCAGAGGGACCACCGATACCGGTAGAAGTGACACTGACCTTTTCTCCGTCTAACGTTCCGGTGTAGGTTACATATTCGCGATTGTCCGCAATCAAAACCGGATTATCAAGATATTTTGCAATCAAGGCACATCGTTTGGGGTCGCCCGGAAGAATCACATATCGACCAACTTCACCCTTACCCACCTGGATATGATATAGTTTTTCCACATTTTCCGAATAATTAATCATTATAACTCCCCCAATCCTTATTTTACTACTAATATCTTATCACTTTACAGCATAAAATAACAGCTATTTTGGATGCCGGATCCAGAAATAGCTGTTTTTCCATAGGTAATAAGTTTCACTGCAATACTCCGGGAGATTGCCTATCCTCCAATTAAGAAATCCAAAATATCCATTCCGGTATCTCCCTTTTGTTTATAAAGCTCAGAATACCCGCAATTGGTGCAGGAAATTGTAATGAATTTCTTATTCTGCACATCAAATATCTTTGCAAAATTACCGCCGGTAGCCTGAAATTGGTCATGATCATACCTCTGGTTTCCACATTTCGGACATATATACTGTCGTCTTTCCATTTATTAGCACCTCACTTTCTTGAAATCACGTACTAATATACTATCACATGCTGTAATATTTTTCAAACATCTAACGACTCTCTCCTCATATTCCCTTATATTACCAATATAAAATTGGACCAAGTACATTTGCTACCAAGAAAAATAATAAAATCTG
>Ga0153999_1001121_pt1 | contig 10861 bp, 14 predicted proteins | sample TSNC083MetaG_FD_104675 | JGI IMG/M metagenome (GOLD analysis project Ga0153999, IMG submission 104675) | Attine ant fungus gardens microbial communities from North Carolina, USA - TSNC083 MetaG | ecosystem: Host-associated > Fungi > Mycelium > Unclassified | place: USA: North Carolina, Lumber... | reverse complement strand
TGGTTGTTGTAGACGGTGTGGTTGTGATATGTTTTGGTAGGTATCTTGTGTGGGACGAGATCCTGGTAGCGGGGCATGAGGGGGTTGGTGAGGCGACCCCATAGGTCCACTCGATCGTCCCATTTGAGACTATGATCTATATAACTAATATTTTCGGACAATCAGTAAGTCAACTCACGGGATAAGGCTGATCGTAAGAATCAGGAGGTAGCTGTTGGTCATAAAGTCTTGGCAGCGGCCGGGCTGGATTAGTTGTCTGCGGAGGGAATCCTTGCGGAACGGTAGGTTGCCTTGCTGATGGGGGTCTAGTGCTCGCGGTGGGCGAAGTCTGATGAGAATATTGGGAACCAAGTTGCTGGGAAGGAATTTGCGGTGGGGGCTGCTGCTGGTAGTAGCGAGGATCTTGAGCAAGACGATCAGGAGATCCAATAGTAGGTCGCCCATGTCCATCATAGGCAAGCGGACCTTGTTCAGGACCAGACATTTTCATCTTGTCCATGGCAAGTACCAACGGATTTGTTCCTGCATCAACAGGGGGTAGAGGTGGTGGCGGAGGGCTATGAGCAGGCCTCTGAGCAACAGCGAAAGCAGCTTTGGATTGCCTATCGATCTTTTGCCTGTTGATATCACGCCAGCTTCGGAGAAGCTCATTTGCTGTCTCCATCGACATACCACAAAAATCGGGAACGAGATGAGCGCAATTTGCATGGCAGGTAATATCACATTCCGTGCATTTCCGAGCATTTTTACGACCGAAGGGAAGCATGTAACCGCAGTGGCAACACCAGTTGGCACCAATATTCGTTAGGGGTTCGAAGCGATGAGGAATGCGATGGTTAATTTTCTCTTCATCTCCATCCTATGAATGACACTAGATCAGTCGTTTGAGTAAGAAAAGAGACGAAGGACTCGTACACCAGTGTTCGACTTTGATATACATTTGGTCACCACTTTTTCATAACATTTTTTGTGGCAGGTGTATCGACAGTCTTCACACTGATAACCAAGCGCATTCAGCAGGAAGTCGTTACAGAAAGCACAGAGCATAAGTTGATAAAATTGACGCTGCACGAATTTGTGTCCGTTCATCTCATGAACCTCGCCTTTACGCTTGCGAACAGCACCTTGACGACCGAGACCCCCCATAGGTGCGTCCAAAGGCCGCTTGCGAACATTCTCCTTAGCTAAAGACATATGAACTTATAGGGGGAAAACAAAGAAAAGATGGCTTACTGAAGTTTAGTTGAAGGGCAATAGCGCCAGCTGGCTCGACGCCAAACCAGGCCTCAATTCCTTCGCTGCCAGGTTGAACAGGAGACACGCTGCCGAGACCTTGCGTGCCGGGATAATTGAGGGGAGCATCCATGCCTCCTTGGACGCCAGGGTATCCGCCTATCCGGGCGGATGGATTGTCACCTGGTAGTGCACCTGCAGTCACCCAACCCCCTTGACCGGTCTCTATTCCAACCTTCTGTCTTCGAAGAGCCTCAACAAGGTCGCTAATCTTAATCCAGAGGATACCTATGGGAACAGGATAGTCATTCCCCTGCTTGTCATATACCACAATTTCCACTTCGTTAGCTTTCTCGACGATCATCTCAAATTCCTCATTCCACCTATCCGTCCCACGAGATGGATGCGAACGAGCCAACTGTGTTCCTTCGACCTTGATTGATACATAAGTTTCCGTCACTGCCCGAGAAGATGAGCGAAATCGAGCGGTGACGGGTACATGATCAAGTTCCCGTGCGCTTCGTAATGTTACGCGAAGAGTTCCCGAGATCGGCTTTGAGCGGATGTTAACCCCACGTTCACCCTCGGAACCAATGTCTGCAGCATCATCGTTTGTCAGGAGGAGGCTGACCACAGTAGATTGAACAAGAATTGTACCGGTCTCGTCATTTTCAATCACGTCATCTAATATATGCAGATTTTTGTACCGTTTGAGAGCAGCGTTCAGCAACTGGATCTTCTTTTCGCTTTCGATCTTTTTGGCTTCAGCATCAGCTTTGGACTTCTTGTCCCCATCCGCGGAATAAAGTTTAGCCATTTTGTCTATCCCCTGTTTGTATTGTTTCTCTACTTGTAGTTTGAACTCGAGTTGCTGTAACATCTTGGTGATCTTGGGTGGCGTAATCAGGGTATCAGCCTTAATCAGGTCCAGATTACTGTAAGTAGTCTTTCCCAGAGGTAGATCTCCCTGTCCAAAGTCCTCCTCGGAAAAACGAAGACCCTGTGGATCAAAGTCCTTGAGAGGAATGTCAAGCAATGATACACCGACACAAATCAGCCAACCTGTGGTGAAGGCAATCCCCCTGATCGGGCGGCATCATCGCGTGGTTGCTGCTGTAGTTGTAATTTGCGAGTCTGGAGCTCGCGTAGGGTTTGTTCGTAATAGATGAGATTACGCTCTGTCTGCTTGATCTTGTTCTGTGCGCCTTTGAGGACATTTTCGTTGGCGGTGGCACGTTCCAGGTTCTGGGAGGCCTCCAGGATCTTGCGCTCGGTCTGGATATGCCTTTTTGTCTCCTGTATCTTCAGGTCGAGCCCATCGCTCTGGGGCTGGCGAAGCATTAGATCTGTGTGAGCGGGGTCCTAGCAAAGAAAAGAAAAAAGTTGGAAAGCCTGAATCTGAAAAGGACGGGAAAGTAATGGAAGCAGTCACAGCCTTGTTATCAGTTATTTTTCTAGTTCATCATCTCCACGCAGACTCGGCCCCGCTTTCCCCCATGCAACGCATCCCCCACAAGGCCACCTATAAAGCTGCTGCCGGATGCTTTTCACTGTTGCTTTCCGCACAGCATAATTTGCATATTCCGATCCCGCAGCATGACAAAATACCGAACATTTTCCACGCAGAGGTCACTGCCCAAAACCCACTATATTTCACGCTCTCTGGCTCCAAGAACGGTCTCTTGGCCACGCATGATGAACTTATCACCTCGAAAACAACGAATTATCTGCTCCAACTTCTCAGAAAGGTTCTTTCCCCGTAGCATTTCATCATGGCTACTTGACAGTTATACCTGTCCACTAGAATGCACTTGAACTTGGCTTGGTCACCGTATCTGAAATAGCCACCTCTCAAATCAGCGAGACTCCTGGCTGCGAGTGTATTACTAGACTTGTCTGGGTCTTCTTGGCTGAATACGTAACACTGCAGTCACCATATCGCTCATACATGCAGCCTGTGCCGAGGATTTGGCCGCAATTCGACCGAGGCTTGAGTCTCTACACCTTAATTATTCGTGGAAAATGCAGCCATCTCTGGCATGCAATGGTGTTACGCCGCCTTCGGATCTTCACAATGACTTATTCTCCAAGGACCTCACTCTACCACTGCAGACCCTTTTAGACGATGTTGTCGTCCGTTTTATCAAAAACAGCTTGGTTAGGTGTGTTACCCCTCCATTAACTTTGATTCGGTTTACACCACCGTCACAAGGCGATACCCCCTTATCTTCGGCGATCTGGCCCGGGTATGTAGTTATCCAAGGGTTCTGCATTAAGTTCCCTTAAACGTTCCATTAGCAATTCAACAATGAAGCAGCCTATTTTCGGCCAATGATGACGTCAATCAAGAGAATAGTCAAGCATTCTCTAGATCCAGAATTTCGTTTACAATGTCGGCAGCTCCTCAAGGTATTCCTCTCTCTGATGATAGCCTTGCCGGCCTTTGAATGGCCATCAAGGTTTTGGACCACCGCTACCCCTTTACCACCCTGGACCACACATCGGAAAGTCATCATCGCACTAAATCACGACAACAAACGACTGCAGATGTTTCCTTCTTCCTTGCAATGCAACGCCTATTTAAAACAGGCATGAAATGGACTGAATATAAGGCGATTTTTGGTCATCTTCCTTTTGATCGGGATTCTCGGGCTAAATGTGTCCCAGGGCACTCATGCTTACATTACCGATGTCGAAGAGCTCATGCTCGAGCATGAAATTGGACTTTCATCAGATTCCCTCCCCTTAGAAGACCTGTTCTTGGAGAGTAAACCTACACAGGGCTACTACTATAGGGGGGACACGCCCTTCGAGGTGTTTGACTCTCCCCACTTTAGTGGAGCTGTTTTATCTCATTCCAACACTGATACTGTTGACAAAATGCTGCTTGATACAGACAGCGAGGATGGTTATGATTTGGTAGACACGAATGAGTTGACTGCCCACGAGAAGACTGCCTCCGGAGAAATCAGCATCGATATGGATGAAATCAATGAAAGTGAAATCCAGGAATTGACCTATTCCCGGACTGTAGGCTTTCTAGCTTCTGGCGGTGAGCTATATTTCATTGCAACTGGTCAAAGTAGATGTTTCGAGATCAGAGGTTCTTTCTTTCCTGAACCTGCTATCCCAATCTATTTGGGACCGGAGGAAGAAATTGCTCGCGAGTTGTATCTGTATCTGTATACCCTCCGGAGTGCCTTAACTGACTACGATGCTCCACAAGTCAAGTTAGGAAACTTGCAAGAGAAAGACTACGAACAACACATGGCTCATCCTCCCCATTGGCGCATTCAAGTCACTGCAAGTCAGGACCCACTGGTTGTGGGCTCTGCAACCTCTACGCCTGACTTGAAACATCTTACCCGACCTTCTATACCTTACGAAACACCCTTATTGGACATTGATAAAAATTCGGAAAGCGACGATAGTGTTGGTCTGCTTGAACATGACGAAATCAAGATAACCATTCCAGAGCTCGTTTACACCCATGAGCCTTCGCTTCATGCGCTCCGTCAAGATGACTTTCTCAATCTCTCATCTGACGAACTTTGGTCTGACAAGGAGATTGATATGGATTATCACCAGAATTGTGACTCATTGTCGAGATCTGACCGTTTACATTATGTCGACGACGAAGATATGATAACGGACTCATCTATCCTAGAGGTTTTAGGAGATGAAGATTCCAATTTACATACAGTTGAATCCAGACAGCGTTGCAGTGGAGTTGCTTCATATGTGCATGCGGGAAGAGAGGATGTGGTCCATTACGATGATGAAATGCAATTTGTTGAATTAGTTACATAGTGTATGATTGACATGTTCTAGAAACATCATCAGCTTTGGTTTCCGGCAGGGTTGAAACTCCGCTAAGAGATCACAGTTGGAAGCTAGGTCTCCATCCACTTTCAAGTCCCCTGTCCAACGGCCCGTATCTTTCCCTTCCTTCTTGAGCAATACAAAATACACCATGCATCCTGCTAGACGTAATAAAATTGATATTAGTGTATGTTATTTTCTCGTTTATGTTGCGCACACTACTAAGATCCGATCTTTGGTTAGAAATTGACACCTGATGAACAGGAACTATTTCAGAAGTATGGAAAACTTCCTACCAACAAGAATCTTTTGCTGAAAATGCAGAAGGTGCGTAGTTGAGATGTTTCGGAACTGTTCGGTTGACTTAAGACCTCAGGATCGCAAATATTTTGATTCTGGAGATTATGCCCTTTCAAAGGCTGGAGTGGCGCCTCAGAGCACAGTCGGAACTGCAATTCCCAACCCAGAGAAGTGAGCTTTCTGTTTAGAGGTCTATCGTCGTGATGAGACGTTGAGTACCTCCTTAGCATACCTCATGCCTCACCTGGCGTCTCCAATGGTCACCAGATTCCTTCCACTTCTCCGACCGCTACTAGCCCAGTCAACCGAGAAAGTAGCCTTTCTCAGATGAATATTCAGTTCTTTGGAGCCGATGAGGAGGCTCAAGCAGGGGATCAGGAGGACGCAAAAGACAAAATGACGGAACCCAAGCCTTTGATGTCGGAAGTGGTTACCGGCTCAACGACTCGAAGAATCCAAGAAATCAGAATTGAAACACAGGAAGTCAATGACACCAATACAACTGTCTGACCAACTGCTCTTTTGGATTCATCGCGTTTGATCAGTACTTCCCTTATGCAAATGAGCAATCACTTCAACACAAACCGTTCATATACGAATTGTCGTTCTGATCCTACCAGCTATCCATCTCCACAGTCATCTTCAAGTCTAATCAAGAATCGGTCGTGATTGATTCATCTCTCATAGCTCCGAGAACGACCGTTGTCATAGCGCTTTTGACACGTCCAAGTCGCTATGTTAGTTTTCCTTCGATGTCTCAGGATGTGTATGTATTGCTGTTCCTTAGTCTAAAGAAATGTATGAGTAGTTTAGGTAATTGCTCATCAGGAATGACCTAGCCATATCACGTGCATCGTGATCCATCCATCATAACTGCAACGCGCTTGCTCTTCAACGCGTAGACCAATGGCGACTTATACAGTTGAAGATATGATCGCAGCCATCGGGCAGCTTGTTGGTGACGACAAAAATGTCATAAGAGAATGTGAGTTCATTCCCTTCTTATATGCAAAATACTTACTTCCGACGATAGGTCTTGCAATGTGCCGCAATTTTAACATCGCTCCAGAAGACCTACGATGGAAACTTGAAGCAGCCAACTTCAGCTCTACCGCAACTCATTCAGAGATATCCTCTGTCACTCTAGACACCATCATAACTTTGAAAGCTCAAATGCAACGTGAGCTGACACAGAAGAGAGCCGTGCCAAAATCCACCACTGTCCCTGCGAATACCAGTCGGTTACGGAGGAATATTGTCATGCCCGGAATGAATTCTGCTCATGTAGCTTCGATATCCGGTGGTCGGGATGTAGCAAAGCAAATTAAGCAAGAGGATATCCGAACCCCAGGCCCAAGTCGGGTTGTGTTTTCTGGACAAGATGACAAACAGCAGAGGGTTTGTGAGTCCTAAAAATTAATTTTGCTGTGATTCACTGGTCAAAAAAATTGTAGATAGGTATATGTTCGAGAAACAAATGGAACGAAGTGAAAGTATGTTGTTGTGCAATCACCTTGTCGTGTTGGAGATGCTCAAGGCAATTGTGAAGAGTTGGACGAGATGATCGACGATGCGGCTGAACGAGTCAGAAAGCACTACAAAATAGGGGATATCGGTGATCCAGGTACCAGTACAGATGTACGTCCCTCCGTCTCTTTTGATCACTCCTCTTGGATCACAATTCATGGTTTAGGATGACATAGTCATCGTCGGCAGAATCTTTCAAGATGTTGAAACTGACTCAAAACTCATGGAATCGTCCGTTTTCATCGAGTCTTCGCGCATGCTCTCTGGCGGCTGCCGTATAGCTCTCAAATTTGATCTTCACCTTGTGATACGGAATAACATAAGCGGTGCAAAGGGTATTGGGTTATTCCCCGGAGCTATTGTTGCGGTGAAAGGCAGAAATGGAGGTGGTGGATATTTCTTAGTTAAAGAGATTTTGAGTGTGCGCATACTTCTGCAGGTTTGGCAAATCACTCACACCGGGTATAGCTTCCTATTCCAAGTCAGACAATAACTCCCTCCGCTTCGGATGCGATGAAGGTCGATCCCGTGGATCCTGTGCATTCTAGTGCATTCTCATTGGCAATCGCATGTGGACCATTCACTGCAGATTCTGACCTCGCTTATGCACCGTTCGCGAGCATGATTGAAGCACTACAAAAGGACAAGCCAAGCGCATTACTCCTTGTACTCATCTTTTTATATTCGTCTTCCTCTACTGACTCTTTGAGTTCATTAGGTTGGTCCGTTCGTAGACGCTGCACATCCTTCCATTCAAGCAGGCGATTTGGACGTGACACCTGAAAAGCTATTCCAACAACGGATCTACGAGTCTTTGAAGATATTCTTGGGTTCCTCTCCCGGCAGTATAATAATCCTCCTGCCTGGGATACGAGACCTCATCAGTCAACATGCAGTTTATCCACAAGGCGAGTTATCTTCTGATTTGATCCAAAATGATCCCGTAAGTCCGATCTACTATCTTCATTCACCGATTTTCATCGATCTAGCGTCATTGTTGTTTATCAGAGAATCTACCTTGTGCCAAATCCTGCGAGATTCAAAATTAATGATGTGACTTTCGGCGTATCTAGTGTGGACGTATTGTTCCATCTACGTCGAGAAGAGTTCACAAGAACCGGGAGGGAGGAAGACCCTATGCCCATGCCACATGGAGACGATATAGGGACCGATGCGATGGCAAACTTGTGTCGGCATTTGATTCAACAGAGGAGGTATGACTTTCCAAGTCTAGGTAGTTATCCAACAAACCAATATGGGTTTATCACAGCTTCTACCCGATATTCCCTACACCGCAGGACCTCTCACATGAAGTGAACCTTGATGTTAGTCATTCGGATGGTTTGAAGCTCGTAAACGAAGAGAACCCAATCAGTCCTGATGTGTTGATTTTACCGAGCCGGCTGAAGCAGTTCGTCAAGGTCTGGCTCGCTTTCTGTATTCAGTAATTGAAAATCGTTGACTGAGTTTGGCAGACGGCATATACGACTACAGTGATCAACCCTTCCACTCTTAACCGAGGAACGTATGCAGTATTAAATATCGCTGAAGGGGCTAGCGCAATGGACGTTAGACAACGATTTAATTGTGAAATCAATCGGTTGGCAAAATAGTTTGCTCTTCTGGAACCCTTCCTTGTCACGTCGTTAAAAAATGTATGTATACATTTATGAATTCAACGCAGTCTCCAAACTACCCCGAATAACCCCATCTAAGCCCTTGCCTATGAGTACGATTTTCCCTTCATCTGGTATCCCCATATTTGTATCACTGCCGTCTGTTACTTCGTCCATCTCATACAGACTTCGAACCCCTTGCAAGATATAGCGTTTTCCTGTGGTAAGTGACAAGAACCCTTTGCAGCGGAGTACCAAGAGATTCCTAGATGTGCTGTCGTCTGGCAAACGATTTTCCCAGAGGACTGTGCGTATCCATTGATCAAATTTATCGAACGCTTCAGGGGTGATTCTGGGGCACTCAATACGAAGACTCGATATTTCACGGAATTCATAATGATTGATATGTGTTTTCTCTTGATTATGGCCGTGTGCGTGATCACACTCCCGTGTATGAACATGTGGTGTTGTAGTCGAGGTGGAGCTCATCGGAACAAGAGATTTGCTGTATGCGGAGATGCCAATGATGCACTCCAAGTTTATTTCACCTCTGGCGGTTCGGTAGATTGGTGCGGCGGGGTTTACTTGGTTGATCAAGTGTTCGGTACGTGTTAAAGCCTCGGGAGAAACGAGATCAACCTTATTGAGGACTACGACGTCTGAGCCGGCAATCTGTCTGGTGATATTGATTTTTTTTTCTCCACATGATTGAGATATCACTACAAACCGGAGACTTTCCCCAACGTTCATTGGGTCAGTTGCATGATCTTCGGTCATTTGCTGCGTCACGCCACTGTCAGACTACTAGACTCTGTTGAAAAAAAAAAAATGAACAAGACCTGTTCACCGAAGATAGCATCGACAACACACACGACACCGTCAAGCACGATATCCCGTCCGAGACCCATTGCGAATTCTTCATTATGCCAGAAAATCGCAGCGATGGGACCTAGTACAAGGCACAGTACAAGCACTCAATTCACTTATTTTGCTCATTCCCATGATGGGTTAATTGATTCAATCCACGTACCAGGATCGGCGAGTCCAGTAGTCTCTAATAGGATATAATCAAATGCTCCTTTGCGCTGCATGAGCCTCTCAATAGCAGCGACACCTGTATCCTTTATGCTACAACACAGACACCCATTAGGTAGTTCCAGGAACTCTTGAGACTGTTCTGCTGTAGGATCGTCAACCGAGGATATATTGATAGCTTTTGCTGAGAAAGACGAATTTAGTTAGTACAAGCTTTTTATTATTAGAGCAAGGCTAAGCACACCCTCTATATCCTGAAAGGGCTCGTGAGCTGTGATTGAGCGCAGATATTATGAAAGACTCACTGCGGTGTCGCCAAATTCATTCATGATGATGGCTATGCGATAACCATGTTGTTTCGTCAGGATATATCTACGACTCTCTAAATGAACAGCGAGTAGTGTACAAGTCAAAAGTCCTAACACACTTGAGGAGAGTGGATTTCCCAGCACCGAGAAAACCACAGATGATAGTGAGAGGGACACGAGATTGATTGACCGACTCCTCAACGAACGAGTCATGGTCAATCAAGGTACTTGGCAAAATGAGCAAGACGGGCCTGCTGATGAACGACCTCTGGAAAGACCCACGGGATGTCGTCGTCCGAATCCGTCATCATTGAGGCTGGGATGATGATATACGAGGCAGCGTGAGTGTGACACGGAATGGCGCTCAACTACTACTGCTCAATCTTGGCCTCGTCGATCCGCTTTCCCATTTTCGTGAAATTTGTCACCAATGGCTACCAATTGTGCCCCCATGACTGAGGAGGAACGTAGATCGGTCGTGCAAGGTCCAGGAAACATTGAATGGAGGTCGGTCATATGTTTATCTTCGCTCTACGACCAAGTGATTAATGCAATGACGTTTGATTGATCTAGGTATGAAATGCGTCGTGAATGCCAGGAAATCCTTCCTGGACTCCTACTAGGCCCTTTTTCCGCATCCAAATCCCTTGAAACGCTTAATTCACTGGACATAACACACATGTGAATCCTTTGATATTCATCTGATTGAAGTGCTAATCAAGGAATCGCGCTGCGTATAGCGTGTGTATACGAGATGCTAAAGAAGCTTTCTCCGTCCGTCCACGGTACCCGGAACGTTTCCAGTACATGGTGCTAGATGTAGAGGACAGTGAAGAACAGAACCTCATTCGCTTGTTCCCATGGTGGCTACACTACGTTCGTTTGCCCAGAACAACACTGATGCACTTGTAGTGCCAAGAAGTTTATAGATGACGCTATCGGTACTAGGGGACGCGTCTTGGTGCACTGTAATGGTAAGCTTTCTATCTCATCTTTTGTGACATTGATGTCCGATCATCT
>Ga0153999_1001120_pt1 | contig 10864 bp, 10 predicted proteins | sample TSNC083MetaG_FD_104675 | JGI IMG/M metagenome (GOLD analysis project Ga0153999, IMG submission 104675) | Attine ant fungus gardens microbial communities from North Carolina, USA - TSNC083 MetaG | ecosystem: Host-associated > Fungi > Mycelium > Unclassified | place: USA: North Carolina, Lumber... | reverse complement strand
CTTTCGGTTCTGGAATGGAGACTCCGCCTCCCAGCGCTGAGACTTTCCCTCAGTCTGGCAGGAATCTTTGGGGCTCAGGAACGGGGATATGCCCTCCCCCCACCGTCAATCCCCTAAGGCCACTGCTGGGTTGTCAACAGTGGAATTTCACCAATTTCCTCAATCAAAATTCCCCTGGAATGTGGAAGCATAACCCAGAATTCGGCCTCGTCCATACAGGCACCTGTCCCACTTGCGCCACATACGTTGAGCATGTAGTGGCGGCCAGGAATCTCAAGGATGTGACTATAACCGAAGCGATCAAGAGTCGCAGAGATGAAACTGAGCGACTTGTTCTAGATGGTTATCGCCTAGGCATTTCCCAGATGATGGACGAAAATCGATCGCTCAGTGAAGAACTCGAGTATGTTAAGATGAAATGGGCAAACCTCAGAGATGATTATATAAATCTGTGGAGCTCTTTGACACACTCAGGTTATCCCGCCACAAGCCCTGCGGCGTGTGTCTTGCCAGTTGATGTTGGGTTGGCGAGCTCAAGCAGTTCTAGCTCTTCCAGTAGGACTTTTGTGGAATCTTGTTCACACGGTACAGCCACTACTCTATCTGGATCCCACGCTATGGGAACACACTCTTTGCAGAATAATCAAATCGAAAAATCTCGTGCAACTTACGCCTCTGTCGCCTCTGTCGCCTCTCAAAATTCTCCTCAAGTCAATCGAAATCCCCTTTCTTCCGACATCACAGCCTCTGACCCTAACTGTGGTCCTATGGTAGCGCCCAGACTCAGATGCGATAAACAGGTTCAGTCCAGGTTTCCGACTACAATTCAGGAGTTAAAAGACCTGATGTCTCTCGCTGGTGAATCTACGGTCGAAGGATATTCTGCTCTAAGCGTCATCAAGAAAATGTGTTTGGACGCTCATGCCACCCCCCGCGAAGAGAAAACGCCTATACAAAAATGGATATTAATCAACTGGAGGAATCCCTATTCATCTGCACATACGAACTCCGAAGCCGATATCAAATCAAATCCTCGTATCGATGATCATGTCGAGGTGTGGTTCGATTATCTCTGCACACATTCCCATTCCTGGCCTAAGGGTGTCCGTAAGGACTCAAAGAACAGACCTTTCATGTCCGATCTCATCGCGAATCGGGCAGTTGCGCGTATGAGGCCCACTGAATCCGCTTCAGCCAGAAATGATTTTGTCGCTCAAGTCACCGACATGTTTTCCAGTCCTGGCATGTACCAACGGCTGCTGAAGATAAATAGCTTCACCGTTGCCCCTCTGATCTCCTTCCCTGTTTTCACTGGACCGATTACAGCTGAGGATGTGGCATTGCATTTTGCCAGATCTGGAGTCACGCCTTCCATGGCAATGAAGAACTTTGAACCCTGGGCTCAGCAATATAAGAACTGCTGAATATCTCTTCTGGCAGATCATTGCACATATTCATATGGGCTTGTTCACCCTCCAGTGCTCTCGAGTATTTCAATTCATCTACGGACTTTTTGTTCCAGTGATCCCCGTTTCGCTTCTTTGTATGTTCTGCAACTCCTTTTCGCCCCAACGGACCGTGTTTCCTTGTCATTAACCGCTTCAATGGTTCAGTGTTATGTCGAGTTGGTTAAAATAAATAACTTGAACTATTTCTGTTGTTTACTTTTTCAATTGAGTATCAAATTCATTGGCTTTGGTGTGGGAATTTCAGGTGATTTCGTTACGCCTTGAACTCGGCATGCTGTAGTGGAGACTACATGTCATCACTATTCAAGAATCTACGAATCCACCAAATTTTTGGTGCTAATACAAATGTTGGGAAGACGGTTATGACCACCGTGCTTGTGGGCGCGTCAGCCGCCCGGAACCACCCCGTTTTCTTTCTCAAGCCTGTCAGCACGGGTCCTCCTCAGGATGCTGATGATAGGTGCGTGCCCTGGAGTGATTACTGTCCTATTGGAAACTCATTATTAGATAAGACATGTCAAGCGTTACGCGAAATCGAATCTTGTTCACACAGATTGTCTCTTTACCTATGATGAACCTCTAAGTCCCCATCTCGCTGCGAGGCTACAAGCGGCCAAGGGAAGCAACGTAAATGTATGATTGCCTTCCTTCACATAATACAATAACGTAACCGGCTCGACATAGATTCCGTCGGATGAAGCCATTATCAGTTCAATTGCCAATCGCATCAAACAATATGCTGAACAGAACTATCAATATGCACATGCCTATATAGAAACGGCTGGAGGTGAGGAAATGTTGGCGGTACCCAGGTTAGGTAAATTCAATGTTTCGGCGACTAATCTGTTGGTACAGGTGTGCACAGTCCATCTCTTTCTGGAACGTCCCAAGCAGATTGTTATAGACCATTGTTCCTACCGACTGTTCTGATCGGGGACTCAAAGTTAGGAGGAGTTTCTTCAACCATCTCATCATATGAGTCGCTCCTTTTACGAGGCTACACTCTTGATGCCGTTCTCCTCTTCCGCGAAAACTATTATCGTAACTGGGAATATTTGGAGCAATACTTTGCCGAAAAGGGTGTCCCTCTTTTTGCTGTTGATCCTCCGCCGCTTCGATTTTCTGACCCATCTGTTGATCGAGCATCCACTCAGCAATATTACGATAATCTGATAAAGGATGTTTCGTCAAGCGGAGTCAATGCCGCCCTTGATCATCTCGACCAGTGTCATTCAAAACGTATACAAGAGCTCGTATCTATGCCCAAACGTACCCTCGACACGATCTGGTGGCCCTTTGTTCAACACGGCTTATCAAATTCGGAGAACGACGTCACTGTCATCGATAGTGCTCATTCAGATTTCTTCAGCGTCTATAGACCTCAAAGGGACAAAAACAAATCTCTCCTAACACCAGAATTTGATGGATCAGCATCGTGGTGGACTCAGACTGTGGGCCACGCTCATCCTTCCCTTACTCTTGCTGCGGCCAGAGCGAGTGGACGTTATGGGCATGTGATGTTTCCTCAAGCTACCCACCTTCCTGCCCTCAATCTAGCAGAGAGGTTAGTGCAAGATGGGCCAGGTAAAGGATGGGCGTCCCGCGCTTTCTATTCCGATAATGGATCCACAGGGATGGAGGTGGCGATCAAGATGGCCCTTCGTGCCTACTGCGTCAGAAATAATGTAGGCGACGACAAGAAGCAGTTGGGTGTGCTCGGGTTGAATGGGAGCTACCATGGAGATACAATCGGTGCTATGGATGCCTGTGCAGAAGGTGTGTATTCCTGTGAGTGGCACGACGCTAAGGGTTTCTGGTTTGATCCCCCTTCCGTGGGTATCACCAACGGGCAACCTGCCATTGACCTTCCACGAGGATTGTCTGCTCTTGCCGGTGAAAAAGTTGCTCAAGCCCCCTCCTTGTCTTGGATATATGATGTCGAGCCCCGCCTCAGGAGCTCGTTAGCTGAGACATATCGTACTTACATCCAGGATCAATTGAAATTTCTTGAGATTCGAGGTCAAAAATTCGGTGCCCTTGTCCTTGAACCCCTCGTAATGGGCGCTGGAGGCATGATATTCGTGGATCCTCTTTTCCAGAGGATCATGATCGATGTTGTCCGCTCACAAGGAGACGGACAATTGTCGGGATGGAAGGGTCTCCCCGTCATCTTTGACGAGGTGTTCGTCGGCTTGCATCGTATAGGCATGGAAAGCACTGGTCCATTATTAGGGGTGCACCCAGATATCTCGGTAAATGCTAAGATCCTTACAGGAGGTTTGGTTCCACTTGCCATCACACTGGCATCGAAATCGATTTTTGAAGCATTTTGGGGGGATGACAAAGCTTCTGCCCTTCTTCATGGACACTCTTATACTGCGCATGCCATTGGTTGTGAAGTTGCTAACGAAACAATGAAGATAATGCAAACATTAAAGTCAAGTCAAGCATGGAAAAATGCGCGAGCCATGTGGTCACAAGATGAATCTCCCAAAGCTACATGGAGTTTTTGGGATCCCGGCTTTGTATACGCGGTTTCGCAGCTGCCAGTTGTGAAGACGACAATGACATTGGGAACCCTGCTAGTAATCAGACTGCAAAGTGACTCAGAGGCAGGTGTGTCAAAGCGACTAGATGATGGAGTTATATTAATGTCTTGTCAGGTTACACGTCCATGTCTGCACAGGCTACTTTTACTCCCTTACGGGAATGTATCACCAACGCTGACAATACTCCGAACGCCCCCACTGGCGCTCCTTTTACAACTCATTACCGAACTCTTGGCGAGGTTGCATACTTCATAACCAGCTTAAATACCCACCCCTCCATAGTGAGATCTCTCGAAGACAAGATCTGGCACATCTTGAATGGAGCATGATGCAATGACTTCTGTTATCTCATCCATTCTCGTCACCTTGTTTGGCAAACGACCATAGGGTCGTCATGTAATCTATTTGACACGAAAGATTTGGATAAATGTCTTGAACTTGTCTCAATGAGAAGTTGGAGGTTAGTCGGCGCCTGTACTGCATGCGCTTTGTGGGGTTGGATAGTATCAGTACCTTGATTCTGTCGTATGCTCCTTCTCTGACTTGCTCAGAACCAGAATTGTTAGCAGCGCTCCCTTAGTTGGTTGTACAGTTCCTTGATACACTTTCCTTCTGTCTATGGAGAATCTTGCTTGTATTTACAGTCACTTTTTTCTCATGCATGGAAGGCTCCATTGGAGATGAGAATATACAGGAGTATGTTTACCAAGATGCTGCAAGCACCAATGATAATGTGAATTACTGTCTCATGTTCAATTGTGTCGTAAATTCAGTGCTAGTTAAATACACCTCCAACATACTTGAGGTTGAATTCTGATGCTATGAATGCACAATATCAGAATTGAGGACACTAGCCTGTGATCACGTTAATAGAATATAGACCTTGTACGGTTTGAATTGAGATGAAAATCAATACTGCATGATCCATGAATGAGCCTTCACAGTGATTCCTCTATGATAATCCCAGACGATCAGCTACGCCAATATTGGGCAAGGTCATGGATCCTGTCAAGTACTACCGTAAGGTAAGATGTCTCATTGAGCAAAGCTTCGAAATGTTTGATGGCATCTTCTTCTGTAAGGTCAAGCCTGAATTTTTCTTGTATCTGTTCATGCACATCACGGTGTTTTATGTCCGGGATATTGGCATCCACCATAAGCGCTACCAAGTTCAGAATGAGATTAGCGCTCTTGCGAAGGATGGTAAAAGCAGTGAAGCAGAAATTCTTGAAGCGGGCATAATGTGGAGATTGCGCACCACCCATTCCGTCAACCATTTCTTTACAAACTTTGACTGGAGGCGGGAAAGGCTTCGGATCCCTGCCCAAGATGTAACCGAAATCAACTGAAAACGATGTTGATTACTGACGATGAGTTACTCCAAAAGACCGACCAACCATGGAAGAAATGTCCATCTGGTGCCACTAATAGATTGTCAAGATGTCGGTCCCCAACACCAAGAAGATATGTCACAACACAATATCCCGCTGGCAGAGGCTATTAGCCTTTATGGCTCTTGTTGATACGCCAACTTACCACAACTTCGAACGAACGTATCAATCACATTGGGCTCAACACCCGAGGTTCCAATACTTCCCTCATCTGGGTTATGCACTCGCATATAATTCAATAGATTCCCATGTTCGCTCACGATAGCTGCAATTGTCTTGCTTGGCACAAACTGCGCCATGCCTTGAAGGGGACCAGTAGCAAGAACAGGATAGGGGCTCAGTTTGAGGTCCAAGTTTTCTTTGCGTAATAGTCGGTCCATCAGGGTAATAAGTTGAATTACAAGCTGATCTTGTCGCATATCATCTCCATCTTTAAATATAATCGGAAATTCGGATCCATCTGAGCATTGAAAGTACAGAAGTAGTGGGAAAAGATTGGATTTGAAGACTGATGATTTATCGGGTATGATCCCCGTCACCTCAATTTTGGCATTGAGGGGTAGCGGGAGCGGTGTCACTGAGGACAAAGTGGGACGCAGATCAGCAAGGAGAGAGCGAAGTCGTTCGATTTTCTTTGGCCGAGGGTCTTTCGAAGTTCGTAATTCACGTGCTCGTCTTGCCAGTGTCTCTACTAAAAGACCTTGTCTTCTCATAACCTCGCGGCGCTCTGAACCACCTTCCGACTAGATTGATCATCAGCTCATCAGAGAACTCGTGGTTGTCAACGGAGGTACCTCCAAGATCTTGTTCATGAACTTGAATACGACACGACCGTACATCTTAGCTGTAACCTTGTCCTCCAAAGCCACTTCTACCATAAGATACCAGTAGAGACGGTTCCCCAAGATTGGATTTTGGACGCCCCTCGTGATGAGGAAGTCAGTCAACCCGCTGTCCTCATAGGAGATAGCATTGGTAGCTGAGCGAGAAGATCTCTGGTCATTGACGGCGCTCTCGAATTTGAGTGCCTGCACGAGTTGGAGGAGGTAAAGGAGGAGCTCCTACAACAAACGTATCTATCGGCACCGCGACAATGATATGGTATGTATGAAAGCTCACATCGTCATCGGCACGGCTCAGCTGCTTGACGGCAAAGGCTCTTACTCTCGAGTCGACAGTACTGGGTGCGAGAAGCTCAAGTGCATCATCAATGTCAATTTCAGTCCACATTGGAAGCAGCTCCTCCACCGCCTGCTTTACTTCAAAAGAGTCCCGCCAAGTGACAGCCTTGAGAAATTTGGTAAGGCCACGTTTATCGCGGGCTAAATAGAATCGAAATTTCCAAACGAGATCTTTCTCTTCTGAAGTGAGCTGTTGGCTCGGGGAATAGTTCAGGATGACCTAGAAAAGTACCATTAAGTCTCTGAAAAGAAAATCGGAAATTTCTTACCCCCAGTTCATCCCTTATTTTCGCGTTCGGTTTCAGTTCTCTATCATAAGGACTACCCCTGTGGCTACGAACGAGGCGCCTGTGCTTGTCTTCCACAGGATTATCGTGAACAATATCAGGATCGATAACATTCCACGGGGTTAGATCATTGTTAATATTGTATAACGGGTTTGCCGTTGTTAGTTGGGACGGAACAGTACTTGTATGTGTAGTAGCTGTGATAGGATGGTTACTCGTTTCCTGAAGATATAGATCAGGGTTGAAACCCTAGTCCTCGTGTGACACCTACTGGTTCGCTAAAAATCACAGGAAAATCAAAACGAGGTAGGTCAATGTAAAGAAAAAGGTTTTCTGATTTCTCTGTCTCAGCCTAACAACGAACGTCAAGCACATAGCTGATGTTCTATAAATCAACATACGGCATGTATTTCCTCCATTTTCCTGAACGCAAGCTTGTCAAGCCAGTCTGACTTTGGAAGATCTCCTCGCTCATATTTCTTCACGAGCTGGAAACTAGATGTGAAAAAGAGCTAAGCTGGAGATGAGATCATGATACCTTCTCAAGCCTCCCCATTTCATCTTGTGTTTCCATTTTGCTTGGAGTTGTCGTATCAACACTGCCATTAGCTTCAATATCTGACCACAGCAACAATCTGTGTTTTCCACGGCGCAAGGTCCTGACAGCCAAAACCAAGTGAGCAAAGGGCTTGCAATGAAAAGTAAATTTACCATTTCTTCCCAAATAATCTGAAGGTGGAGCCCCCAACAGGGATTGCTGAACGAGGCCCACCAGTGTCCCAGACGGTGAATGTCAACTGCGAACTTAGAGGGAGGTCGCAATATCGTATGGGGAGGGTAATCCATTCATTCCACCTGGTGCGCAAGTTTGAGCTGACTGTTCATGCTGCAGTGGGAATTCGAATTACGTATATGAGTTTTTGAATGCTTTGAAGGAGGTACGAAACGGAATTGTCAAAGGTTTGTTGTCTGCAATTAGTTGGCAGGTGACATAGAGATCCGAGAGTGACCTTGCAGTTCATTCAGATGAGAACTCTGATGAACAAAGGAGGGACAGACGATGATTGCACACCACAAAGCCTGAGTTCTGGGTTGTCCAAGATTTCGGTAGCCGTGCGCAATTTTCTGACGCCCTCGAGCTGAGATCTGCGCCTCAGTGAGTAACATATGCATATGCTCAAGTCAGATATCCGCCATACATTCTGAAAGTCACCGGAAGCTTGATATCGCAAAGTTTAGCAAAAGTAAAATCATCTCGACTATCTTTGTCCATAGTGTCAAGAAATGTAGAAACTCATATTGAAGCATATCACAAAGTCCATTGACACTTGCTTACATAATGCTCACATAACAAGCTAGATTACCACGGACTGTGATCGAGCACTGTGTGACAATTTGATGAAACAAAAAGAGGTTCTGCAGATCTATGCACAACCCGAACAGAAGAGCTTGCTACATGATATCTGTTGGAATATCGAGTCGACGTCATAATCTTGTTGAAGGTTCTAGAACGTTCCACCTTTTTAGTATATAGACTCAGTAGCTTATTGTACGTATCCACTGGTTTGCAAAGGAATAAATTGCAAACGCTCCTACATTCCAAGACAAACCAGTCTGCAAATATTTTCTACAACAATATCATCATCGGATCCATGAGTTAGTCGTTGCCAGCGCAGGACTGAGCTACAGATGGCTGTTGCTAGCTCATCATAAAGTCATAGCTGCGATGTTAAGGACTAGATAGATCAGTCATAGTGCACAAGGATACTCCAAAATACTGATTCCAGAATTCCTGCGAGAGTACTATAAATGGAGATTTGAACATATAACAGAATAAGACTTGCCGAACGGGCGTGGTACTTGAAGTGGCCGTGGCCGTGGACGACAGAGCTAAAGTAGATCTGCTACTGACACCATTGTTTCCAACCAGTGCGGATTGAAAGCTAGGGTGTTATTACTCTGCAAAGCCCAGTGCAATCCGCCTGGAACATGAGTCAAGAATATTTCATCCTTAAAAGAAGGCTTGTGTCTGGTTAAATGATTTCAAAGGATAATCTAGCCCCACCTGCCACGCTTCATTCAGATGGCCAAGGCCCGTGTAGAAACTACGACCAGCTGGGTGATCCTGGTCAACACCATTACCGTGTTCCTGATACCATGCTTCGAATTATCTCGTAAAAGACCGTGCTCATTGATATTTCGAGATCCACATACCAATAGGGTGGGGTGTTCCCTGATCAAATTTTCTAATACCATCATCTTTACCGATATGTGAGCTGATAGAAGTAGACAATCTGCGCTTACCAAAGTAACTGGATTCATTGGCCACAAGTACAACAATGGCCCCAACAGAGTGAGGACCAGACTTTAAATTAGATCTAACATCTGTTCAGGGCACTGATAAAAAAGTGAACAAAGACCACTTGCATTTCATCCGTCACCTTCCATTCAGTTGGAAGCTCTGCAGTGCTCGGATGGCTGGGGCCGACGACATCTATAGTTTAAGCAAATGAGCCTGGAAGTTGAACGGTGGAAGAACACATATTGCAATTCTGGGTGGTAATCAAAGTAGGCTCCTGCTCGAAGTTGGACTGAGAAGTTGGTGAAAAATGGCCTGATAACTCACCCATTTCCCTTCCATAAAACGATGTCGTGCGTAGATAGTCGCTAGCAGAGTGAAATGCTACGAAAACTCCGCCTTTATTTAAATGGTTGTGAAATGCGGTCTTTCCTGGATCGTCCAAAACTGGCAACTCTTGAGGTACAAACAATCAAACCGGAACCTCCATACAGACCTTCTCCTGTGTTGCTCAGAAAGACGAGTCCATCACACTTTTGCAGATTATCGTCTGAGAATAGAGATTGGTCTTCGGTCTGGTCAAAAATTGATGGTCGACGAATGAGATTTTAAGGCTTCGATGACAGTAGGGATAGAATCATGTCGAAATTCGACTGTTCATGATAAGAACACGTGCTATAGAGCTCTCTGCTGATTCGACGTTGATTACCGAAAAGCAAGCGATGAGAGCCAATGTCGCATAACCTAGACGAAGAAGGTCAGAACAAGCATACAGAAGATACAACCTGAGAGGCTTTACATGCTGTCCTGTATCGGCCAGCTGTTTCGTTATACGAAGGGTTCAAATACAGCTTAATTAGCGTTGGAGTCATCACAACTATAAAATGTAGTTGGCATTTGAGCATAACATTTGAGCACGGCTCTTTTAGGCGACGTACTTGTTCAATTACAAGACATGAAGATTCGATTCAATTATTTCATCCCATATGGGTAACCTCAGCAATGACTTAGCATAGTATTATATTGTGTAGTATATGTATGTTTAATTACTGTGATTGGTATGAGGAATGAGCCAGAGAGAAGCATCCACAAGAAATCTAGAGAACACCGGGAAAGCACGTGGAAGTATGGTGAAGGTTGGGGTTGGGGTTGTCTAAAGGAGAACCAATGTGATCACTGATGCTGACAATCAGCCTGATGATCCCCAAGTTCGTCATCATCGTCATCTAGCCAGTCATCTTCATCACCCTCGCCGAACTGATATGGGAAACCTTGGTCAAAGAAATTTGGACCAGCTGGATACGAGCGAGAACGCACTTCAGCCAAGTCTGTCTCCTCAAACTCAAGATCATCCACTACGCTGGGAAGAGGTTGAATATCATTCTTTTTGGGTGGAAGCAGAGATTCTAGTGCCTGAAAGAACAGGTAGGTGAGCCGTCGATGGAATCTCACAGGACCTCCGGTTCCTCACCTGTCTGTTGACAGCGCTGAACCAGGTATCGTCTGGCATCTCAAAGGAGAGGACAACATATAAATCACCCATTTCATCAGGATGTTTGTATATGGGCATTCCTTCGCCTCTCAAAACAATTGTCTGGTCTGGTTTGATGATTTTCCCCAGTGGACTTGACACCTTGATGCCGCGACCGTCCAAATGAGTTACAAGAACACGAGAGAAGCCTAACAAT
>Ga0153999_1001118_pt1 | contig 10884 bp, 12 predicted proteins | sample TSNC083MetaG_FD_104675 | JGI IMG/M metagenome (GOLD analysis project Ga0153999, IMG submission 104675) | Attine ant fungus gardens microbial communities from North Carolina, USA - TSNC083 MetaG | ecosystem: Host-associated > Fungi > Mycelium > Unclassified | place: USA: North Carolina, Lumber... | reverse complement strand
ATTTGCCTCGTTTCATGACAGAATAGTGACGTAGTGTAGCAAGGAGGGCATGAGATGATGACACAGTGTAGGGAGGAGGGCACGAGGTCAGACTTAGTATATATAGTAGTTGGTAGGGGTAGTAGAAACCCAGTTTCGTCCTGGTTAATACATCACTTTCTTAACTCGAGCACCGGGTTCTGAGGGAGATCGTAACACCTCACAGCTGTTTTGCTGTGGAAATACAAGATTTTATTGAAAAACTTTGTAATCTTTTTTGTCAAAAAAATCAAAACTTTAGTGGCAGGTCGGTGACCCATGAGGTGGAAGTTTAAAGGACATGTAGAGTGTGTTCAAATGAAGAATGACAGCTGTACACCTTGTAAAAGCCTGAGGATAGGTATCATAGAGCTCTAGTCAGAACTTGAACAGGACTGAGGTGCTACTACAGATAAATAAAAACACGTGCTAATCCCTGCGGAAAAATATTAGAGTTCCTTGTTTGATAGGTAAACGACGAACAGCCTTCCCACATATTCACTGGTAGATAATATCCAGATGCAGACTCGTGAGACTTGATTCTGCTGAGCCTCACCTCATCTGCAATGACCAATTACTTCAGTACACGCGGGGTTGTTCTGGTCGGTTTTCTCTCAATCACCCTCCCTGTGGCCTCACGCCTTGTTGCATCGCCGCTTGTTCTCCTTCTGCTTTCGCCTTTCATCTTCTTGGTCTTCGTCCTGGGATCTCTCGGTTTTGTAATCTTCCTTAACCATCATCTTGACTCTAGGAAACAGCACAGAGCGGAACACGTTTACCGAGCTGTATGCCCGTTCGCTTTCTCAACTCCTGCGGCATGGCAAGCAGTGCTCACGAGGTCTCAGACTCAATCTCATCCCCCTTTATACCCCCAGTCACCAAGTATATCGGTGGCATTAGACGACTTGCTGAATCAAGTTGTCAGAGACTTCGTTTGGTCCTGGTATAGCGACATATCGTCTTCCCCATCCTTCCCGATCGCAGTATCATCGCTCCTCCGTGCGTCACTGGCACAGCTCCTGCTTCGAGCATCCAGGATCGACTTTGCCGCATTCGTCGTCCGACGCATTCTTCCCAAAGTCACGTCTCATATTGACCAATTTAGACAATCTGAAATCGCCTTGCGTGGCACTGGACTAGAGCGCAAACTCACTCAGTCAGAAGAACTTGACCTCTTACTCGCTAGTAGATACGCAGGAAAGGGTACCTCTAAGCTTCATCCTGCAATTGATAACCTCTCCACGACCTTTACGAAACAGAATGAAGAAATGCACCTTCGGCAACTTGTGGATCGTGCAATGCCTTTTCTTCTTCCTGAGACAGATGCAAGGAGTACGATTCTGAAAATCACCGTCAGAGAGATCGTTGCATGCACTGTGCTCTATCCACTTCTGGATATGATTACTGATCCAGATTTCTGGAATCAAATAATTGATCAAGTTGTATGTATCCTAAAAAACTTATCTCATTCATTTGGCGTTCATTTTTGCCGTATTCTAGGCTGGTGCTGCAATTCGTCAGCAGTGAGCCTCGTTCTACGTCGTCGTCTGAATTTGGGTCTCATGCCTTCTACTCCCAGGAAGCTAGTATCCAAAGTTCGAAATATCATAGAGGTGCAATATCCCAGATCCACCGTCAATTCTCATATCCACGAAGCACCTCCAACTTCGGAAAATATCACCATTCGAACAGATATTCACAAGTTTGACTCTTTTTTGCGTAGCATTAACCGCTACTCTTCCCTTCTGGATGCCAGGAGATTGAAAAATGACATCTTGGGAGAGATCAGACGAACTCGTATGCTACTCGGTATGGTCCCTGTCCGTCGGTTACATACATATGACGATGTCGCCTCACAGCGAATCACGAAAAGGATGACTGGATAAACGGTGAGAAGACAGAGGATGTCGTTGCTTTCCTGGACAGGCTTTATACCGCCAAACGCAAAGTTGAGGAACGTATTGTCTCGCTTGGCGGCGGAGATGGGTCAAAACAGCCCCCATTACAAGATGCTTCAAGCAAGCAGAGGGTTTCCTTGCGCGATGTTCTCAGGAATCCCAGCTTGTTGTCTTACTTCATGGAGTTTATGGACCGTCGACGTCGCTCTCTACCTGTCCAGTTCTGGTTGACAGTAGAGAGCTTCAAGAACCCCCTAGAGATTGTGGATTCTGATTCATCCGGCTCGGATGATGATCTCCAAGATTTATTCATTTCACCAACTCTACAAGAGGATGTCTCCATGTTGCATGATCTTTATTTTTCTGGTTCCGTCATAGCGCCAACTCTCTCAACGATATCTGGAAAACATATTGATGCAATCCGAGAATTCATGAGGGACCATGCCGCCCATTCTCAAGCCGCCCAGCGTCGTGTTCGTCGTAGTGTCCTTCTCGCCCAACGTCAGATAGAAAAGGACATGGAACACGATTTTGAAAAATTTGAACGTTCGGATCTTTGGTTTCGCGTCCTGGGCGATGCCGACTTCTCGACCCCTGAGTCCAGGGATGCTACCCATTCGGTTCTCCCAATAACAAAATCTCATCCTCCATTTGATGACATCTTAAGCCCAACTTTTCCACAACAAACAGCTGGCTCAGGTTCAGGCCATCGTCCACTTACTAACACTATTGATGTACTCATGTCATCCGAAACTGAAGCCGAATCCTCGCGGGCACCACTCTTCAATGATCCAGAAGATGAGTTACAACGTGCAGAAGAGAAGCGTATAGAAGCAATCCACGCTGCCTTGACAGATATCATGGCACTGGAAAACGAGGAATCAAGGTCATCTCTATTTATGCCCTTGGGTACTGAAAAATCTTCCAAGTCCAGAAGTCATGATAAGAGCAGGCGCAGAGCTGCTTTTGATGATTTAGAACTTGAAGACCCAGATACAGGAGATGAAGGAGGTTTGGAGAATCCGATCACCGAGGAGAGTCTTCCATATCGGCCAACAAGTCCTGGGGACCTTCAACTCTCTTTTGAGATCACTCGGTTGAATAACAAGATCATGCACCTGGAAACACAAGAAACGATGTTGGAAAACCTGATCCGCAAGGCCGAATTGACAGGAGAAACCCAAGAACTCAAACTTCTTGATAAATCCAAGTCGGCAGTAATTCGAGAACTCAGGGAGTTGCGGTTCCGAAAGTTGCAATACGAACAACAAGAAAATGCGAATCGACTTGTCTCTGATCGTACAAAAGTGTCAATCATTAGTTCAACCGTCAGTGAGGAGAATGGGAAATCTGTTGTGCGGTATCTTGTTGAAGTCCAGCAGCTGGCTCCTGATGGCAATTTCGTATCGGGTTGGGTGGTTGCTAGGAGATACAACGAATTCTTCAAAATGCATAATCGACTGAGGGAGAAATATGTGATGGTGAAGAATTTAGATTTTCCTGGAAAGACGCTTGTAACAACACTTTCTGGAAGTTTTGTTGATATGAGAAGAGCTGCGCTAGAGAAATACCTCCAAGTTAGTATAAACTATACTAATATGCATAACTCAGCTGCATATGGCTTATGATTTCTTTATTTTTTCAGAGTGTCATCGCTATCCCAATTGCCTGCGAAAGCAACGAGCTTCGGACCTTTCTCTCTCGTGATTCCCCTTTCGTTGCTGGCAGTCTAGATCGTCTACCGAAACCGCTTTCTGGTACAGATCTAGTCAAGAACGTATATCGTCATGTGACTGAGAGTATTGACGACATGTTTTTTGGTCCATCGATGTTAGACGTCATGATCCAACGCCTCACGCGGCAAGCAGCTGAGTTCGCAGGCATAGTGGGTTCTGGAAGCCATGATGAAAACATCGTTGCACAAGCTTTGAGTGCACCCGGTAAAAACGCTCCAGAAGCGACATTATTGAAAATTGCAAAGGACCTGAAATTACTTGAAGACGAGACAACTGCGTTTACTGCACCGATTTGTGATTTAATTTTGGCTGTGTTTGAATTGAATAAGAATAATTGGCTGAGAAGACAAGCCACGTTGATTATTCTTCAACAAGTTCTGGGTGGAACCATTGAGAGGTGTGACAAATCGTGTTTCACAAAGAGGTTCTGGTAACGCTGATGTAGCATTCAAGGAAGATTAGAGATACTGTGAAAGGTCTCTGGGAGGAATCAAAGGTTATTGCTTATCTGGATCTCCTCAAGGAGAAAATTTGGCCTGAGGGAGAACTCAGAAGTAATCAATCATCTCGGACGACAGAAGAAAAATTGCGTACGCGGGAAGAAGCAAATCGCAAGCTCTCTTCATTGGTACCAGGTCAGTTTCTTGCAGTTGCTGTCGAAAGGCAGTCTGATGTTACCCATATCATAGATCTTGCAGCAAATATGATCGGAAGAACAAATGCACGAAGGGGAGCTCGCAGGATGTTTGCAGTATTGCAGAATCGGCGACTTAACCAACATATAGTTTATTCCATCGTTGATGAGGTAGGTCCGCTCCCCCTGAATTTGCAACCCTGTAGATGACTCTATTAGATTTTCTCGGCACTCTTCCCGGAATCTATGGGCTCATCTTAGTTATTATCTAGACAAACATTACCCTGCTATATGACGCTGCAAAATACTTGTAATACTTGTACTTGCAATATCTATCCACGTATTTCACCTATACATTATACTTGATCACTATATAAACTGTCCTTGGCCACCTATTCCTGCATCTTGTCATCTGGATCGAGTGCCCGAGTTGATAATTCTTCAATTATGGGCACAACAGAACCTTCTGCGTTAGTTTTGGGTCTCTTCACACGATGCCCATAGAGTTGGGTGTAAGAGGCATCTGGGTCATCATATCTGAAACATGTCAGCAAATCCAGCAAACAAGAGTAGCGGAAGAGATGTACACTCTGATGGAATGTAGCAGATATCCACCAGAACCAGACATATTCATGAGGGGATGTGTCCGACCTGGCAGAATCTGATATCGACGGAGCCAGGACTCGATAAGGCTTGGTGATAACCATTCGGGATAATCTCGTAGCCTCGTTTGCAGATCGGCCAAAATTTGTGAATGTGGACTATACACCACCAGATTGGCTGAGCCTCCTAGATATTGCGCGTATTTCTCAATAATGGAGAATGGATCATATTGGGTAGCAAGTATTAGTCTAGTATGAGATAAGCAAAGAAGTTCATCCATGGAAAGTATATTTACCCATCGAATTCACCATCAAATAACTCTCTTCGTGTTGAAAACAAATGGTCGTTCACAGCCTTTCGTTTGTTTAGTCGGGATTTCTGACGTTCAGACTTCACATTTAAGTTTTCAAATTCACTTGGGGGAAGGATAGGCGTATATTCTTCGTCCGCAGTGGCCCAATTAAGGGACGAAAGGATGCTCGTGGTTTCTCGAGAGAAGTTCATGTTGATCATCACAGGATAGGGGGGAGGGGACTCCGAGTCATGAATTGTAATTACTCGTCCTTCACCTAGCTGAGATATGAAACAAGAGATTCATGGCACACATCATACACGTACCTCCCATTCTTTCTAACATAGCGGACACTACAATTCCTGATGCATCATCAGCTACTATATACCGTCCTCCAGGTCGAACGTTGGCTAAGTTGAGAAGCTGTGATAGAGTATCGACACGGATATCACGTATGCGTTCCTGATCCTTTGCGAACCAGTAATCACAAACATTGCTGAGTATTGGGGGAATAGTGGTGAACGTTCTTAAGTACCTGATTCAAGAGTCAGACGAGTAAGTAGAAGGCAGTAAAACACTTTGCATACTTTACTGCTTTGCGTTTCTTATACTTTTCTTTACTGTACTCTGTTTTCAGTGAATAATTGGAATGTTGCTCAATCTGCTTCTTGATAATGTCCTGAGCTGAGTGTTAACGCAATGGTCAGCTGCATTTTCGTTCCGTAACCTACAGTGGCATGAGCACCAGCTTCTTTGAGCGCCTGAATGTCAGTTATCTTGAGGGATTGTACAAGGTCCCCGTCATTTATGTACTCATTGGTGGCTTCTGTATCCTCTGTGAAGAGAAAAGTCAGGGATAGCTCGAAATACATCAAAAAAGTTCCTACCTACTTCCTGCAGAGTCTGGGGGGGCAAAATCTTCAGATTTTTCCCCTGGATTTCATAGGTATTGCCATATTTTTGCCCGATCAAGTCATTCGCGAAAAATGTGCCAAATTTCCTGATGGTAGCGGTTCTGAGCCCATGTGAGCCAGCCACAAGAAGAAGAAAACAGTGTAAGGCCGCACGCATTGAAATCAACCTTCACACTACTCATATCACCATTCGAAAGTTGGACGAGCACATGGTCACCAGATTGGATAACCACGTCCCGAAGGTCAGGTTGGTACGTAGGGATACTCTTGAGTTGTTCAGCCTCTGGTGACATGACGGACACAAAAAAAGCACAAAAAAAGTTTGATGGCAAATTTGGCGGAGTGATCACCATCGCGCGTAGCAGGCTTCGGATATAATCAACTTCACGATATTGAAGTATGACCTTTCAACAGTCACACCAACCTGATGAAAGAATTCTTGACCAACTCATCAAGAAATCCCAGACAGTTGATCTCGACTCATTCACCCGAGTTGATATTTCTAGTTTTATTCAAGCATTTACCCTTTCCAGCAACTCGACCATCAGATCCAAGGCCTTTGTTCTGCTTTCTGCTCTTTGCCAGAAAGCCCATGGCGCATTAGAAAAAGGGTCCGAGACATTGGCCAGTCTCTTTGGTTCTCAAATAACCGATGCTTTAACGGAGACCAACGATACTTCGTTGCGGATGGGAATTTGCACGCTTGATGCTCTGTTTCAGGTCGACTGGCCTGCTGCAGAGGCTATTATATGTGAAGAAGGAGTCATCGAAAACATCATGGAGGGAGTAGATTTCGTTCATTCCACACAGCTCGAAGAGAGCGTAGCACACCTACTCGGACAGGCCTCTGGCCACAAACGCTGTAGAGAGATCATCCAAACTCAACCCATCAACTGGTTAAAGAATAAGTGTCAACAATCCTCAAATCTCTCTCTACAAGCTGCGGCTGCTGTCGCATTGGTTAAATATTCCAGGGGCGTCGCAGCTGATGCACCAGAGATTCCGATCTCTGAACATACGGATGATAATGACCAAGAGGCTTATCTGGCAAATATGATGAAAAGTCTCATTGCTAATGCGGATGATCGCGAGCCACTCTCGGACGCTGTCGAAGCACTCGCTTACCTTAGTACTAAACCAGAGATCAAAGAGACACTATCATCGGATTCTCAATTTCTCCGGCAATTGTTCTCTCTCATCCCGCGCAAAAAATTGACAAGTACCTCACAGAGTATAGCTGTGGACTCAGCTATGACGTACGGTACCCTTGTCGTGATTTCAAATATTTGTGCTTACCGACCGCGCCTTTCTGAGGATCAAGCCCAGTTAGAAAAGTTGAAGAAGATGGCACAGGCTATGAAGAAAAATGATCAAGTAGGACAGCGACAACTTTCGATTTTGGAGTCAGATGAGAGTGTAAGGACACGGGTCCACCGGCTGATCGATGCTGGTGCCCTAGGTGTAATTGGGTCAGCATTGACGGTCAGTGATACTGTGGCCATCAGACTCCTGCTGGGGAAGACTCTACTAAATATTGTAGAGGACACAGAGAACAGGGGAAAGGTTCTACAAAGTGGTGGGGCAAAAACATTATCCATTCTCATTAAACACGCTCTTGGGTCATTGACGCCACAGAATCAGATACTTGACGCGAGATACCTGGAAACTATTCAGGCTTTGGCCAAACTTAGTATCACGTCATCTCCTTTGCATGTCTTTGGACCTGATCTTGGTGTCGTCTTTGATGCCATTCGGCCCTTATCAGTTCTGTTGCAACACTCCTCATCAACACTCCTGCAGAGATTTGAGGCTAATATGGCCTTGACCAACCTCTCCTCATATCAGCCTCAGGTTGCCGAGCGCATCGCTCGGGCTGAGGATCTTCTTGGCAGAGTCGAACTTCTCATGTTTGAAGATCATGTTTTGATGCGGCGATCTGCGGTAGAATTAATTTGCAATTTGGTCACAGGCTCAGACGATGTCTTTGAGCGTTATTGTAGTACACCCAAGGCCCCAGGTGCTACTTCCAAGCTCCAAATTCTGATCGCACTAGCCGATGTCGATGATCTGCCAACTGTGTTAGCAGCATCCGGTGCCCTTGCTGCTCTCACTTGCTCGCCTCATGCCTGTCTGACTTTGTCACAACTACAGCAGGAGCGTAAAAGAGTGCTGCCAGTGTTGACGCAACTGATTGACCCTTCCACTGCTGTGTCTCTAGACGAAGTCCACGACAACCATGCCATATACGAGCATCCGGGTCTCGTTCATCGTGCCCTCGTCTGTGTCAAGAATTTGCTTGCGAACACAAGTGACCCCGAGTTGCAAAAAGCTCTTAAGAAAGACGCTGAGTCAACTGGATTAGTAAAAGGACTTGAGCAGCTAGTCAAAGGCGAAGGGTTGACAAAAGAGCCATCAATTCTAATACTTGCTGCAGAAACACTCAAGGTGGTGATGGAAGATAAGAAATCAAATTGAACAGATCTGAAAAACAAGAAATGAGCTGTTGAGTACCTGTAGTGTAGTCGCATGTAATTAACTGCGGGAGAAGCCGAAATACTTGATCCTGACAATCAACTCATATCCTATCGGCATATTTCGTATCTAGGTCCCCGTTTTGTTTCACAGCCATTCCTTTGCTGGAAGGTGGTATCTAGACAATGGTAAGTTCTGCAGCGTTCATGGGGTCACCCATCTAACCGCTATATGTATGTAGGCTATCTCCAAGAAAGCAGGAAAGAAGGTAGCACCTACAAAGCAGTCAGGAGGGAAGGCCAAGGTGGCCAAGGTCCGTCAATATCGTCATTATCTACAATCAAACACTGTACCATTCATCCGCGTACGTAGGCCGACTGGAAAGAGGGCTTTAAGAAGAAGCAGGTCGGAGTGTCGGATATGACATTGCTAACAACGATCAGTAACGAAAGCATCAACGAGAATTTAGAAAAACGGTGGAAGAGCGGTGAAATTTACACATACATTGGGGCGGTCTTGATTTCTGTCAATCCGTTCCGGGGTATGCATACAACTTGATCCTGTCACGAGTATCATTGACTAGCAGAACTTGTATAGATCTCGGAATCTACACCGACGAAACTCTCCAGCGCTATCGAGGGAAGAACAGGCTGGAGGTGCCACCACATGTCTTCAGTATCGCGGAGAGCGCTTACTACAACATGAATGCATACCACGAGAATCAATGTGTCATCATATCTGGCGAATCTGGTGCAGGGAAGACTGAAGCTGCCAAGCGAATCATGCAGTATATAGCCGCTGTATCTGGAGGTCAAGATAGTAGTATCCAGGAGATCAAAGACATGGTGCTAGCAACGAATCCGCTCCTCGAAAGTTTTGGATGTGCGAAGACCCTTCGTAATAATAATTCTAGTCGACATGTAAGTGAAACCAGTGTCTTTGGCACATGAATTGAATTTGGAAATAGGGGAAATATTTGGAAATCATGTTTAACACCCAAGGAGAGCCTGTAGGAGCTCAGATTACAAATTATCTTCTAGAAAAGGGCCGTGTAGTTGGGCAAGTGGAGAATGAGCGCAATTTCCATATCTTCTACCAATTTACCAAGGGTGCTTCTGATGAGCAAAGAGGTCAGTTTGGACGCAACCAAATTCTCATATGTTGAGTACCCTCACAGATGCTTTCGGTCTGCAAGGCCCTGAGGCATATGCTTACACTAGCATGAGCAACTGTTTGGAAGTACAGGATATCGATGATGTGAAGGATTACACACAAACGATCGTGAGTCCTAATTTTCAGTCGCTTCGTCCGTATAATTGATTCAAATAATCATAGAATGCCATGGACGTCATAGGTCTGAGTGCGGATGAACAAAATGAAATTTTCAAGATGCTTGCTATCGTTCTGTGGCTTGGCAATGTACAGTTCGAGGAGATGGATGACGGTAATTCAAAGATTGCAGACACTGGAGTCACAGATTTCGTGGCATATCTAATGGATGTGGATGGTGCTTTGGTACAGAAGGTCCTCACACAAAGGGTCATGGAAACGACGAGAGGCGGTCGCCGGGGTTCCGTTTACAATGTTCCCCTTAACCCATCTCAGGCGTCAGCTGGACGAGACGCTTTAGCTAAGGCTATTTACAGTAATCTCTTCGAATGGATCGTTTCAAGGATCAATGTTTCGATGAAGACAAGGGGGGCCGCTGCTCATGTCATTGGAATTCTGGATATTTTTGGCTTCGAAATCTTTGAAGTAGGCGGTGACCCTGTTTTCGCAGTGATTTATTTGACTCCGATTTTGAAGGATAATTCTTTTGAACAACTGTGTATTAATTATGTTAACGAAAAATTACAGCAAATCTTCATCGAGCTTACACTCAAGACAGAGCAAGAAGAATATGTTCGTGAACAGATAAAATGGACACCCATCAAGTTCTTCAATAACAAGATTGTCTGCGAGCTCATCGAGGAGCGCCGTCCGCCTGGAATCTTTGCCGCTCTCAATGACGCTTGCGCCACTGCTCATGCCGACCCAGCTGCGGCTGACAACAGCTTTACCCAACGTGCAGCTATGTTGGCGAGTAACCCCCATTTTGAGGCACGGGGTGCTCAATTTCTGGTTCGCCATTATGCAGGGGACGTGATGTATAATGTGGCTGGTATGACGGACAAAAATAAAGATTCACTTATCAAGGATCTTCTGGACTTGATTGGTAGTAGTGGCAGTACTTTCTTACAGACACTCTTCCCAGATCGCCCAGATCCGAATAGCAAGAAGCGCCCTCCTACTGCAGGAGATAGAATCAAGGTAGGAT
>Ga0153999_1001117_pt1 | contig 10887 bp, 7 predicted proteins | sample TSNC083MetaG_FD_104675 | JGI IMG/M metagenome (GOLD analysis project Ga0153999, IMG submission 104675) | Attine ant fungus gardens microbial communities from North Carolina, USA - TSNC083 MetaG | ecosystem: Host-associated > Fungi > Mycelium > Unclassified | place: USA: North Carolina, Lumber... | reverse complement strand
TTATCATCTCCCACAGATTTTAACTTTGTTATTTCAAATTCAATTCATCTTCCAGCGTTTTTTTCAATAGAATTTCATCCGATGTTGCTTCACGACCCTGCTGTTCATCCAAATCGTCCAGTTTAATCTGTGACGTTCCGGTCGCGCTCTTCACCCGCGGCGCGCTCGTTCCTTTTATCACAGTACGTTTTCGACGCTTAGGGTTACCACTCGGTGCTTTTTCACGCCTGACATCAGACTGCCGTTCGTTAATACGCTTTACCGTTTTCTCCGGCGCTGCCACCGATATCTTAGGTATTGCTTTTACATAATAGTAATAATCATCATCTTCATATTCCAGACGCTCCGAACGGGTATAATCAACTGAGAACACGAACAATTCCAGAACAAATGCCAGCAGCGCTGATATTATGTTACTGAATAATAATCCTATGTACGACACCGGTACGCTAAATGCCACTGCTCCGATCACTACCACGATTATATTAATTACCGCTCCGGTAACAATCGCCGCCGTCCGGGCATGATCAAAAGACATTCGACGCAGCGAATAAACCACAAAGACACAGAGCGTAAAAGCGATTACCATTAACCATAATTCTTTATTGGCAACAATCTGCTGTGCCGCCATGGTCATTTCTTCGATCACATTGTCAAGTCCTGAGATCGTCGAAGCCGAACTCTTGATATAAGTAATCATATAATAGATTATCGTTCCAAACACTAGCGGAATAATTGACACTGGAGATGCTGCTAATCCCAGACCGATCGGGATGAGATAGGGAACCTTCAGAAAGAATGCCACCGGCACTAATAATACGATCAGCGCTTGCTTTGATGTGTAACGAAAATAGAAAATAAACATAATTAGAAAAACGATTGCGACAACCACCAGTGCACCAAGTGAAAGTCCATAAGTGTGGATCAAAATCAACAATGCCGCAAACAATAGTATAAACGCGGATGGTAAAAAGGTACATATCACCGCTAATATAAAGGTAATTATCGATGACGAAGCCGCTTTGAAATATCCAATATTACTATTGATGAAAAAAAACGTAAAGAACGCCAGAATGAACTGCAGCGCTTTGTCAACAATAACAGAATACTTTGCATATAAATTTTGTAGTTGTTCCCGCAAGACAAATATACCACTCATTTCACAAATTCTCCCTATCTTGAATTTTTCTAAGTCTGGTCAGATTCCGGTTGTACCGTTTCACACGCTTGCGTGCAATATCATATCTTTTACTATAAATATAAACTGAAATTAGTCCGAACAGAACCAGAAATACAACATAGCCGCTTACTGCTACTCCCATAAGAACAATCACCAGGGCACCGCTCATTTTGGCAATTAATAATTCAATATTAATAAAAGCCACAAGACCTGCTATCAGCAAATAACCCAGGGTCACCCACAGTAACGAAATTATCGTATGAAAGCTGATATAATCTTTACGGTCATATTCACAAATCAAGAGATCCTGATAACCCTCTTTTGATTCATATAAAGCCATTTTGGTCATTACCTTGACTTTCTTTTCATTAATCATCATGCCACCTCGATATTCCTATTCCATTTAAACATCATTTTTAGTATAGCAAAAATCATATTCCTTGTCCAATACTTATAGTCAAAAAGTATACTTTTCGAACCCCCGCATTTTTTAAACATTTTGCCGCTTCATTAAGCGTACTGCCAGTGGTATATATATCATCAATCAGAAGTACCCGGCCGCATAAATCTTCGGAATGTACTGATTGGAACGCACCTTTCAGATTATTTTTTCGTTCCCTGACACTTAGTACTTTCTGCCTCACTGTAGATTTGCTGCGGATCAAGCTTCTAATATTAACCGGGATTCCGGTAACTTTACCCAGCTCCTTAGCGATCAATTCTGCCTGATTATACCCACGCTGCATTTTCCTCCGCCAATGAAGCGGAATCGGAATAATCTGCTCAATCTGCCACTGTTGGATTAAGTCGCCGTAGTACTTTTTCAATTCCTCTGCATAAAATATGCGGTTAATTCTACGGTTATGATACTTAAAGCGGTAAAGTGAATCACTGACCCCACCGCGGTAAAGCCACAGATTACGGCCGCATTCAAATACTTTTTCCACTTCCCGGCAGTCCCGGCAATATTCCTGTTGTACCGATCGTACCGGTTTCCCGCATTTCTTACAGCGCGGTTCACTGATATAACTGATTTTACCAACGCATTTGCTGCAGACCGGCTCGTCACTGATCGCCTCACAAAACAGGCAGACCGATGGATAGATGATTTTCAATAACTCATTTATAATTTTCATAAAGTTTACATCGCTTACACCTGGCACTCCTGGATCCGTTCATCCAGACTGGTATTCCGATGCTGTTCTTCATTATTATCGATCATTTCCTGAAATACCGTATCACTCCCCACCAGCGTCACGCACTTTCTGGCTCTGGTTACGGCAGTATACAGCAGATTCCGGTGATACAACTGCCGCGGTCCTGACAGCAGCGGAATAATTACTGCAGGATATTCACTTCCCTGGGATTTATGGATGGTGATCGCATATGCCAACTCCAGTTCTTCCAATAGCTGAAACGGATATTCCACTTTTTTCCCCTCATCATATTCTATTTCCATAGTCTCGGAATAAGAATTAATCTGCTTTATTATACCCATGTCGCCATTAAATACACCCTGACCTTTATCGACCGTCATCCCATATCGGGTGGTAACTTCCCATTCCAACTGGTAATTATTCTTCGTCTGCATCACCTTATCGCCTTCACGAAATAACCGGTCTCCGTATTCTTTCTCCGCTTTTTTCTGATCCGGCGGATTCAAATACTCCTGCAAAATCTGATTCAGACGCGTTACCCCCAACAGACCCTTTCGCATCGGGGTCAGGACCTGAATTTCATATGGTGAAGCTTCAACATAACCAGGCAGCTTTTTCTGAATCAAGGTTAGCATTACGCTGATGATAATATTCGCATCGTGCCGTTTCAGGAAGAAGAAATCCCGGCTTTTATTATCTAAAATCACATGTTTGCCCTGATTGATCTTATGTGCATTCACAACAATATCACTTTCCTGCGCCTGGCGGAAAATCTTGCTCAAGCTTACCGTAGCGAAACACTGGGAAACAATAATATCATTCAAGACATTTCCCGCTCCCACCGAAGGAAGCTGATTACCGTCGCCCACCAAAATCAATCTGGTTCCGGGCATGATCGCCTTTAGCAGCGAATTCATCAGGGCAATATCTACCATCGACATTTCATCGATAATTACCACATCGGTTTCCAACGGATAATTTTCATTCCGCGCAAACCCATTGGGACCTTCCTCATTTTCCGGATTCCCGCTGACCTCCAGCATCCGGTGAATTGTCTGCGCTTCGTGTCCGGTAGCCTCCGTCATCCGTTTTGCCGCCCGTCCGGTGGGTGCCGCCAGCATGATATCCATAGACTCCGATTCAAAATATTGAATCATCGCATTGATGGTTGTGGTTTTCCCGGTTCCCGGTCCGCCGGTCAACACCAGCACCCCGCTTTTAGCCGCTACCCGCACCGCCTTCTGCTGCATTTCATCCAGTTCCAGTCCATTGGCTTTGGCAATCTCGCCAATCCGGCGGTCAATCATGATGTCGGCAATATCATATTTCAGATCGAGGTCGTGAAGCATCTTTGCTGTGTTCAACTCCAGATAATAGTACCTGGCTGCATATACCCGCATTTCTGTTTCGGTATTTTTTAAAATGACCTTCTTATCGACCGCCAAATCCATTAAATAGGTCTCGATATCATCAATATTTACCTGTAGCAGCCCACCTGCTCTTGCCAGCAGCATATTACGGTTTAGATAAACATGGCCATCCGCAACACTTTGCAGCAGTGTATAGAATATCCCGCTGCGAATGCGAAAATCCGAATCCGTATGAATCCCAATCCGGGAAGCGATTTCATCCGCTGTTTTAAAACCCACTCCCGTCACATGATCCGCCATTTGATAGGGGTTTTCTTCCATGACGCGGTAAATACTGCTGCCGTAATGTTCGTAGATTTTGGCGGCCAGATTCAGGGTGATTCCGTATTTTTGCAGATAGATCATGGCTTTTTGCATATCCTTCTTTTCCTCTACCTGCGCTGCAATCTCCTGCGCCTTCCGCTCACTGATGCCTTTCACCTCAGCCAAACGCTCCGGTTCTTCTTCAATTACCCGGAAGGTTTCGCCTTTGAATTTGCGGACAATCCGCGCCGCCAATGCTGCACCGACCCCTTTTATGGCTCCGGAACCAAGATACCGTTCAATCGAGACAATATCCTCCGGATCTTTCACTTCATAGCTCTCCACCTTCAACTGCTCGCCATATGTATTATGAAGAATCAGTTCTCCTCTAAGCTCCAGCATTTCCCCCTCGCTGATATAGGGAAATACGCCGACACAGGTGATATCATCATCTTCTCCGTTCAGCTTCAGTACCGTATAGCCATTGTCGGTATTTCGGTAAATAATATGGTCAACATAACCGGTAACTACTTCCATCTTTCCTCCATCCACAGAAAAAACTGTTACAAAATTAAACTAATTCTGTAACAGTATGATAATGTATTAGACAGACCATCTATAAGCCTTTTCTTCCACTCATAAATTCGACAAACTGACCGGTTCCAATTGCCACTACCTGCATTGGCTCTTCCGCTGTCATGGTATTGATTCCAGTCTTCTCTTCGATTAACTGCTCCAACCCGCGAAGCATCGCCCCGCCTCCGGTCAGCACAATACCGCGATCAAGAATATCAGCGGATAATTCCGGTGGTGTCCGTTCCAGTACGCCGATTACCGCTTCAACAATCTGACTGGTGGTTTCTTTCAGCGCTTCTTCGGTTTCGGAAGATGTGAAGGTAATTGTTTTCGGCAGTCCGGTGACCAGATTCCGCCCTCTTACTTCAATCGTTTCATCTTCCGGCAGCGGGTATGTCGTTCCGATTTTAATCTTAATATCCTCTGCTGTGCGTTCACCGATCAGCAGATTATGTTTTTTACGAACATAACGAACAATCGCCTCATCAAAATCATCTCCAGCCACCTTAAGTGATGTATTAACCACGGTTCCACCCAATGAAATAACCGCTACATCAGAGGTTCCGCCGCCGATGTCGACGATCATATTTCCATAAGGCTTGGCAATGTCTATTCCGGCACCGATCGCTGCCGCCACCGGTTCTTCAATTAAATGAACCTCGCGCGCCCCGGCTGCATAAGTAGCTTCTTCAACCGCTTTTTTCTCTACCTCCGTAACACCGCTCGGTACGCATACACTGATGCGCGGCTTCTTAAATGTCCTTCGTCCCAGAACCTTCTGCACGAAATACTTTATCATTTTTTCTGTTACTGTATAATCTGAAATCACTCCCTGCTTCAAAGGACGCACGGCAATGATGTTTCCCGGTGTTCTCCCCAGCATCAGCCTGGCTTCTTCCCCTATCGCTTTTATCACATTAGTATCTCTGTCAAACGCAACGACCGAAGGCTCTTTCAATACAACACCTTTGCCCTTTACGTATACCAGAACGCTCGCAGTACCTAAATCAATTCCAATATCTACTGCCATCGTATACCCCTTTCGTCATAATTCATCTATTCCCACTCTTTTATCTAATCACCACAATATTCACACCATTATGGCATGTACACTTCATTATAATCAACTTTGAAATAAATGGAAAGAGTTTTTTTCAGTTTTTATTTTTTCTTAAGGATTGTACCTATATACTTCCCCGTATAAGAATTAACATGCTTGGAAATTTCTTCCGGTGTGCCGGTGGCAATAATGGTTCCGCCCTTATCGCCGCCTTCCGGTCCGATATCGATAATATAATCAGCCGTTTTAATGACATCAAGATTATGCTCAATAACAATGACCGTATTCCCGTCCGATGCCAGCCGCCGCAGAATCTCGGTCAGCTTATGCACATCAGCAAAATGCAGCCCGGTGGTCGGTTCATCCAGAATATATACCGTCTTTCCGGTACTTCTACGGCTGAGCTCGGACGCCAGCTTGATCCGCTGGGCTTCACCACCCGACAACTCGGTCGAAGGCTGTCCCAAACGAATATAAGATAAGCCAACATCATACAGGGTTTCCATTTTCCTGCGGATGGACGGTACCGGTTCGAAAAATGTCAGCGCTTCTTCAACCGTCATATTCAGCACATCGTAAATATTCTTTCCTTTATATTTTACTTCTAACGTTTCGCGGTTGTATCGTTTTCCTCCGCACACTTCACAGGGAACATATACGTCGGATAAAAAATGCATTTCAATCTTCAACAGTCCGTCACCGGCACATGCTTCACAACGGCCGCCTTTGACATTAAAACTAAACCGCCCTTTTTTATAGCCACGCGCTTTCGCATCCGGTGTGGCCGCAAACAGATCACGAATCAGATCAAACACCCCGGTATAGGTTGCCGGGTTTGAACGCGGTGTTCGTCCGATCGGTGACTGGTCAATATTAATCACCTTATCCAGCTGTTCCAGGCCTTTCATACTCTTATACTTGCCCGGAATCGTCCGGGCACGGTTCAACTCCTTAGCCATCGTTTTATATAAGATCTCATTTACCAGCGAGCTTTTTCCCGAACCGGAAACTCCGGTTACACAGGTCATAATACCCAGCGGTATTTTAACATCAACATTTTTAAGGTTATTTGCCGCCGCGCCTTTCACCGTCAGATAACCGGTTGGCTTTTTGCGGACTTCCGGAACCGGAATCTTCAGGGTTCCCTTCAGATACTGCCCGGTAATCGAATCCTCCACCTGCATGATTTCTTCAGCTGTTCCCTGCGCGATCACTTCGCCGCCGTGTTCGCCGGCTCCCGGTCCGATATCGACAACATAATCGGCCGCAAACATCGTATCTTCATCGTGTTCCACAACAATCAGTGTATTACCCAAATCACGCAGATGCTTCAGTGTCCCCAGCAATTTCTCATTATCCCGTTGATGCAGCCCAATACTGGGTTCATCCAGAATATAGGATACACCAACCAGTCCTGATCCGATCTGCGTAGCCAGACGGATGCGTTGAGCCTCACCGCCGGATAAACTGGCCGTGGCGCGCGCCAGAGTGAGGTATTCCAGACCCACATTCATCAAAAACCCTACCCGGGCCCGGATCTCTTTCAAAATCTGTTCCCCAATCAACTGATGTGTCTTGGACAACTTCAGCTTTTCAAAAAATTTCTGCAGTTTGGCAATGGAATACTCTGTAACCCGGGCAATATTCTTGCTTCCTACTGTAACCGCCAGGCTCGTCTTCTTCAAACGCTGCCCGCCGCACTCGTTACAAGGAGTAATTCTCATAAATGTTTCATACTCCGCTTTAACGCCATCAGAAGAAGTCTCCCGATAACGGCGTTCAACATTCCTAATCAGCCCTTCAAACGCAATATCATACACCCCTTCACCGCGCTGTCCCTTATAATGAACCTTTACTTCTTTGCCATTGGTTCCATGGATCAAAATGTCATGAATCCTCTTCGGATACTTCTTAAAAGGTGTATCCAGACTAAAATTATATTCCTCACTGAGCGCATTTAGAATCGCCCTGGTAAAACTCTTTGCATCCGTACAGGACTGCCATCCCATCACTACAATCGCACCCCGGGAAATACTCAGGGACGGATCCGGAATCATCAGCTCCTCAGCAAATTCCATCTTATAGCCCAGTCCAAAACATTCCGGGCAGGCACCAAATGGATTATTAAACGAGAAACTTCGCGGCTCAATTTCTTCGATACTGATTCCGCAGTCCGGGCAGGCAAAACTCTGACTGAAATTAATCGGTTCACCGTCAATCACATCTACAGTCATCAGCCCTTCAGCCAGTGTCATTACATTTTCCACCGAATCAGTAAGCCGCTTTTCAATTCCCGCTTTGACAACAAGCCTGTCCACAATTATTTCGATATTATGTTTGATGTTTTTATCCAAATTTATTACTTCGGACAGCTCATACATATTTCCATCAATGCGAACCCTGACATAACCGCTCTTTTTCGTGCGATCCAATAATTTAGCGTGTGTACCCTTGCGCCCGCGGACAACCGGGGCGAGCAGCTGGATCTTGGTACGCTCCTGCAGCGCCATAATTTGATCAACCATTTGGTCGACGGTCTGACGTTTAATCTCGCGCCCGCATTCCGGGCAGTGCGGAATTCCGATCCGGGCATACAAAAGCCGCAGATAATCATAAATTTCCGTGACTGTACCGACCGTGGAACGCGGGTTGCGGTTGGTGGATTTCTGGTCGATTGAAATTGCCGGTGATAAACCTTCAATCGTGTCTACATTCGGCTTTTCCATCTGCCCTAAGAACTGCCTCGCATAAGAAGACAATGATTCCATATATCTTCTCTGACCTTCCGCATAAATCGTATCAAATGCCAGGGATGACTTGCCCGATCCGCTCAAACCGGTAAGAACCACCAATTCATTTCTGGGTATATCCAGATCAATGTTTTTCAGGTTGTTCTCCCTGGCGCCCCTGATTTTAATGTATTCTCTTTGTGTTTTTTTTGCTGCCATATAATCTCTCCAATATTATCTGTTATCTTCTGCAATATTGCATAAGTTATTCATTATTCAGTCTGACCTGCTTGATTTCTTTTAGTTTATCACGCAGTTCTGCCGCAGTTTCAAAATCAAGTTCTGCTGCCGCTTTTTTCATCTTTTTATTCATATTTTGTATCAGCTTATCCAGTTCTTCCGGACTCATCGATTCGATATCTTTATCCATCTGCAGATCTTCTGCCGCTACCTTCTTGGAAATACTGATCAGATCACGTACCGCTTTCTTGATGGTCTGCGGCGTAATCCCATGTTCCTCATTATGCGCTTGCTGAATCTTCCGGCGTCGTTTTGTTTCCTCTATTGCCAGCCGCATCGAATCGGTCATGTTATCCGCATACATGATTACATGTCCGTCGGAATTACGAGCCGCCCGGCCAATTGTTTGAATCAACGAAACTGCCGAACGCAGAAATCCTTCTTTATCCGCATCCAGAATCGCCACTAGCGTAATCTCCGGAATATCCAGCCCCTCCCGGAGCAGATTGATTCCCACCAGCACATCAAACACATCCAGACGCATATCGCGGATGATCTCCGCCCGCTCCAGCGTGTCAACATCGGAATGCAGATATTTCACCCGAATGCCAACCTCTCTCATATAATCGGTTAAATCCTCGGCCATTCGTTTGGTCAGGGTGGTAATCAAAATCTTATTGTGCTTTTCTACTTCTTTATTTACTTCACCTATTAAATCGTCAATCTGACCTTCAACCGGCCGTACTTCCACCTCCGGATCAAGTAGTCCGGTCGGACGGATGACCTGTTCGACACGGAGCAGCTCATGTTCCTCCTCATATTTACCAGGGGTTGCCGATACGAACATCATCTGGTCGATTTTCCCTTCAAATTCGTCAAAGCTCAAGGGTCGGTTATCTTTTGCCGATGGCAGCCGGAATCCGTAGTCTACTAATGTCGACTTTCTGGACTGATCACCATGGTACATTCCGCCGATCTGCGGAATCGTCTTATGGGACTCATCGACAATGATCAGAAAATCATCAGGAAAGTAATCAATCAGCGTATGGGGCGGCTGTCCGGTCTCCAGGCCGGTTAAATGCCGGGAATAGTTTTCGATTCCGGAACAGAATCCGGTCTCTCGCATCATTTCGATATCAAAATTGGTGCGTTCAGAAATCCGCTGTGCTTCCAGTAATTTGTCTTCGCTTTTAAAGAAGATGATCTGATCTTCCAGTTCTGCTTCAATTGTCTGGATGGCCCGTTCCATACTGTCAGATGCCACAACATAATGTGACGCCGGAAATATGACTGCATGTCCCACTTCAGTTCTAATCTCACCGGTCAGCAGATCAACTTCGGTAATCCGTTCAATCTCATCACCGAAAAACTCCACCCGAATCGCCGTCGATTCCCAAACAGCCGGTACAATTTCCAGCACATCGCCGCGCACTCGGAAGGTGCCGCGGTGGAAGTCCATTTCGTTGCGGTTATATTGTATTTCTATTAATTTATGGATGATTTCGTCCCGGTCTTTTGCCATCCCCGGCCGCAGTGAGATAACCATTTCCTGATAGTCCAGCGGGCTTCCCAAACCATAGATGCAGGATACGCTGGCTACGATAATGACGTCTCTGCGTTCCGATAGGGCGGCTGTCGCGGAATGCCGGAGTTTATCGATCTCGTCATTGACGGAAGAATCCTTTGCGATATATGTGTCGGATGATGGGACGTAGGCCTCCGGTTGGTAGTAGTCGTAGTAGGATACGAAGTACTCGACTGCGTTGTCAGGGAAAAATTCTTTGAATTCTCCGTAGAGTTGGCCGGCCAGGGTTTTGTTATGGGCAATGACCAGAGTTGGTTTTTGTAATTGCTGGATGACGTTGGCCATGGTGAAGGTTTTTCCTGAACCGGTAACACCCAGTAACGTTTCGAATTGATTGCCTTCGCGAAATCCTTTGACAAGTTGCTCTATGGCCTCCGGTTGGTCTCCTGTGGGTTGAAATTCTGATACTAATTTAAATTCATTCATGTAATCATCTCCTCTTGGGATCTCAAAAAGTGTGAGCTCTCAACTGATAACTCTTTTTAATACTCGAACTCTATTCTATCACAAGAAAAATAAAAAGTACAGACAAACCGGAACATTTGTTCTACACTTTTCTTAGCCTGGTGAACTGAAAAGTTAAATTCCACGTTGAAAAGCCTAAATTAAAAGTAGAAGATACTCTTACAAAAATAGTAAATAGAATAGTTAAAACCTCTGGAATTATAACGAAATAACTTTTACAGC
>Ga0153999_1001116_pt1 | contig 10888 bp, 10 predicted proteins | sample TSNC083MetaG_FD_104675 | JGI IMG/M metagenome (GOLD analysis project Ga0153999, IMG submission 104675) | Attine ant fungus gardens microbial communities from North Carolina, USA - TSNC083 MetaG | ecosystem: Host-associated > Fungi > Mycelium > Unclassified | place: USA: North Carolina, Lumber... | reverse complement strand
TATAACGTTTTGTTATATGCAATATAAAAATACTGGTTTATGATACATTTGTATTTAATAATAACGTTTTCAGTTTTTCCAAAAATTGAACTGCTTCATCAGAAAGCTTAGCCTCTTTAAGGGTTACATATCCGAAATTCAAATGGCCCTCACTTCCCTCCACCGGAACCGCCTTTATATCATATCGGCCGTATTCACTGTCAACCAGATCTATTCCCATACAGCAGACATCTGTATATAGAAGCAGGTTATTAATCATGTAATCACTATTGGTATAAAAGTTGTTGTTTATATGACCCATATGTATCATCCCGATGCTGATTTGTTCCAGATTATTTTCCATGGCATAGAAATCCTCGGTCTCTTCGGTAAATTTAAGCATTTTAAGTTCCGCAAAGCTGATTGACTCCCGGTCATACAGCGGATGGTTGCGGCCGACATAAACACAAATGCCCCGGGTTGCAAGCGGATAGAACTTAAGCTTCTTATGTTCGATAGTGTGCTTAAAACAACAGTCCTGTACATGTGCCACATACACAATACCAAGCTCAGCAACATGTCGTGCCACGTCATCGGTAATATCCTCCACCGTACCTTCCCGATATTCATACCGCAGTTCAGGATTTTTCTGCTGTTTGTAAACCTCTGTCATCAATCTTGTCAGCAGGCTGCTGCGGTAACCCGATACGCTAAAGTGTTTCCCGCTGTAATTATGCAGTGTTGAGGATAAAACATTGGCATGTTTTAGAATATTAAGAGCATGCCCGTACACCCGTTCACCCTCCAATGTAAGCCGGATTCCGCGATTTCCACGTTCAAACAGCTCCGTCTGCAATTCCTTCTCCAACGCCGCGATTACCTTACTCACATGCGGCTGGCTGGTATATAGCTGCTGTGCTGCCCGGTTTAAGCTTCCCTGATCTGCAGCTGTAACAAAAAACCGCAATTGTTTAATCTCCATTTTCCAGCTTCCTTTTCTATTCTTTTGTCTTTCTTTTTTCTCATTATCAAAAACAACCGGCAGACTTAACTGGTCAACAGTAAGTCATGTCGGCTGTCCATTATAATCTACTCTTCCTGGTTGGGGCGCCAGCCAGAAGAACCGGTTTCACCCGTTGGCAGGTAGCGCCCCGCTTCATCCACATGAAACTCCATGGGATCATTTTCAGTCCCGCCGCGATTTTTTGTCGCATTAAAAGCCAGATATAAAATAAATAGCGAAATACCATAATTTAGAATAAAGAAGTACGGTATCCGAATCGATAGCAGCGACAGAGCTGCCTTTATCAGCAGCGGAAGCGACCGGCTGTACACTGCCAGCATGTAAATCTGCCCAAACGACAGGCAGGTTTTGGTGCAGGAGGCCACAATCATACCTAATAATGCTGTGATCAAAGCGCCGAAGAAGAACAGCAGGGTCAGCAGGACATATCCTAACAAAAGTAAGGCAATACCAAAAGCAAGAACAAATGGCGCAAGATAATTGGCGGCACTTTCTTTGGTTATCTCGACACCAAGGGTGCCAAAATAGATTTCCGTTACTTCATTGTCGTTTTTGACAATCATCTTTTCCGAGTCCATTAAAACAGCCTTCTGCCATGAACCAAGCTGCTTCTCCATTTCCCCTGCACTTTCAAGTAAAAAACCTGGTGATGTATCAATAAGTATCAACGTTCCGCTTTCATCGATCTCGACCGGTTCTTCCACCCATAACTGTCCGCCGCTCAGTTCAAAATCAGGAATATCATCCCGTATCAGCCGGCCGATTCCGCCGTATGACAGGTGGAATCTCAGTAACGGCACCCCCACTGTCAACAATAGATACAGCAGTACAAACAAAATCCCAAATCCGATAATCCGCCGTTTTCGATTGTTTAAAAATACCGGATAATCCTTGAAACGGCATATCGCAATTCCAAAATCTCTCAGCATATTTTCAGTTCCTCTCCTTTTCGGCTACTCATCCCAGTTATGATAAACTGCCTGCACATCATCGTCCATATCAAGCAGCTCCAGCAGCTTATTCATTTTCTTAATATCCTCGTCGCCGGTCAGTTCCACCCATGTCTGGGGGATCATTGTAACCTCTGCATCCAACATTGGTACATCGGCCTGTTCCAGTGCTTCCCGTACCCGGCTGAAATCCTCCGGCGCCGTAACTACTTCAAAGCTGTCTTGTGCTTCTGTAAAATCTTCTGCCCCGGCATCCAGTGCCAGCAGCATCAGTTCATCTGCATCCAGTTCACAATCTTCCTTCCCGATAATGATCTGGCCCTTTTTATCAAACATAAAGGAGACACTCCCCGGGGTGCCGATATTCCCGTTCCCTTTTGTAAAAGCACTCCTTACATTAGCTGCCGTCCTGTTTTTATTATCGGTAAGCGTATTCACGATAACAGCCACCCCGCTGGGGCCATAGCCCTCATATGTGAGGGTTTCATAATTAATCGCTGCCGCATCCCCGGCTGCTTTTTTAATCCCCCGATCAATGGTATCGTTCGGCATATTATTTGCTTTGGCTTTGGCAATTACATCCCGCAGCCTGCTGTTACTGGCCGGATCCGCTCCGCCTTCCTTTACCGCTACGGCGATCTCCCGGCCAATCACCGTAAAGATTTTTCCTTTTGCTGCATCATTTCTTTCTTTTTTGTGTTTAATATTTGCAAATTTTGAATGACCTGACATTTATTTAAGCACCCCTTATCCTTATTTCTTTTTCCGTCAATAAACCTCTCTCATATTAGCATCAATTTTCTCTAATATCAAGTATTAATCCCCAACAGCTTCCGGCCGGGCAGTTCACGCCTGCCCTGTCATCTCCACCGTTAGATTCTTAAGCCACTTCTTCTGCCGGTAGCGGATTGTACCAAGCAGCGCCTTGTAAACCTCTTCCAGCATAACCATGGCATACACCACATAAATCGGCTGTTTCAGCCACAGACCGCCGATAAATGCCATGGGAATACCAATCAGCCAGACCCCGCTGGTATCAATTAACAGAACCCGGTACATGCCGATAACTGGTTCCCGGATCAGATAACAAACGGCCATCGCAAGCAGAGTGACAATAAACTGCAGAATGAAAAAGTTTTTTGCATATCCCTCGGCCCGTTTCAGCTTCCCGGCTCCCATTTCATTACCCAGGATCACGGCTGTCGCCGCACTAAGTCCCTGGAACAGAACCACAACAATATCCTGGATGGTCGTGGCAATTGTGATTGCCGCGACCGCCTGATCCCCATCCTCCCGTATGCCAGCGAATATATGGTCGCTCCAAGTCCCCAGATAAACTCATTGGCGATAACCGGACTGGTTGTCTGGTAAAACTGCCGTAAAAAGGCTCTGCTGTATCCAAACATTTCTTTAATACGGCAGGCAATCGGCGACCTGGTTTTATATACCACCCCAATCGTTGCCGCACACTCCGCAGCCCGCGCAATCGGGGTTGCCAGAGCTGCCCCCTGGGCACCCATGGCCGGTACACCGAGATGGCCAAAAATAAAAACATAATTCAGTGTTATATTAATTATAATCGCCATACAACTGATAAGTACCGGAGCCGCTGACGATAAGCGATCATCAGGGCTTTTTTCAAAAAAGTCCGATCCTGCATCATATTTCTGGTATCCAAAAGTATCTGTATCATAACCCCTCCATACTCAAAAAGAAACGCCTTTCCATTAAGACGTTTCATTTTAAAAGATTGTATCAAATTTTACCGCGTTCGTCAATGGTGTGCTATGTAGTCAGCTCAAGGCTTACCATCAGGGCATAGTCCACTTTCTGCTGCAGCGCGGCATCAATGCAGCAGATTTTTTCCTTCAGCCGCTGTTTATCAATCGTTCGCAGCTGTTCCAGCAGAATAACTGAATTTTTGATCATATTACATTTTTTTGTATTCAACTCAACATGAGTAGGCAGCTTGGCCTTGTTCATCTTTGACGTAATCGCCGCACAGATTACCGTGGGGCTGTGTTTGTTGCCAACATCATTCTGAATTATAAGCACCGGCCGTACACCGCCCTGTTCCGATCCAACCACAGGACGCAAGTCGGCATAATAAATGTCTCCTCGTCTGATTATCACTGTCTCACACTCCGTCAATTGTTTTACAGGCATAGTATTGCCATTCTCTGACCGATGTATACCTCTAATGATAATCTATGTTCCAGACAAATTGTATGCGCAGATTTACAAGCCGCCAAATCCATGATAAATATCGTCAAAATAATCCTTACTGCCAACCACCCCGCCGTGGTTTAAAAAGATCCGGGGAACCCGTTTGCCAATATTGCAGACAATTTCATAATGAAAACCGCCGCTTAAAGCCGCCAGGTCCTCAACCCGGATCTGCTCCGTTCCGTCGGTTCCGATCAGCGTTACCGGATCGTCAACCGCAGCGGCCAAAATATCACTGACATCCACCATAAACTGATCCATACAGATCCGTCCCAGAATCGGGGCTTTTTGACCGTGGATCAGGACATATCCGGTATTGGACAGATTCCGTGGATAACCGTCTGCATATCCGACTGGGATAGTGGCAATCCGCATCGTTTTCGGCGCGCAGAAGGTTCCGCCGTAGCTGACCTGGCTGCCTGCCGGGATGGTCTTAACATAAGTCACCCGGCTTTTCAGCTCCATCACCGGCTCCAGGCGGACGTTATGCTGCTTTACTTCATCAGACGGATACAGGCCGTAGATAGCAATCCCCGGCCGCACCAGATCCAGATGTGACCCAGGCAGGTCAATCATTCCCGCACTATTGGCACAATGCTTATATGGTATCGACACACCCCGGTCTGTCAGCAGACCGATAAATCGCTGAAAGGCCGCCAGCTGCTTTTTGGTCCAGGTCTTATCGTTTTCATCGGCTCTGGCAAAATGGGTAAATGCGCCTTCCACCTCAATGCCCGGAAGCCTGGCAATAGCCGCCGCCAGCTCCGCTCCGGCCTCATCCGCCGGCATTCCGATCCGGTTCATTCCGGTATCTACCGCCAGATGGACTCTGGCTTTCTGATGCCGTGCCGCCGCCAGCTCCGCCAGCGGACGCGCCTGTTCCATGGTAAACAGCGTCGGCATGATATCGTCTGCCAAAAGCTCCGGATAGCGGCTTTGGTGGGTAACGCCAAGAATCAGAATTGGTTTTCTGATTCCGTGCCGGCGCAGGATCTTTGCCTCTTCCACCATCGCCACCAGGTAGCCCCGGACATAAGCTTCAATGGCCAGTGCCACCGGAACCGCCCCATGTCCGTATCCGTCGGCCTTGACTGCCCCCATCACCCCAGTTCCGGGCGGCAGACTCTTTTGCATCGCCTGTATATTGGCAATTACCGCGTCCAAATGAATCAGGGCGTAAACCCTGGTATATTGACAATTATTTGTCATCGATCTTCACTTCCTTTAACGCTTCATTTATATAATCCGCAATTTCATGCGCCAGTAGTCCATTAAGCCCCTTTTTCATGACTGCCAGATCACCGGCCCGGCCATGCAGATAGGCGCCGTAAGCCGCTGCCTGCGGCACTTCCATTCCCTGCACCAGAAGTGCTCCGATCACGCCGGTTAAAACATCACCGGCACCGGCCTTGGCCATCCCGCTGTTTCCGCTGGTATTAATCCAGGTATCACCGTCCGGCCCGGCAATCACTGTGGCCGCATCCTTAAGAACACAGGTAACACCATAGTGACTGCCGTATTCTCTGGCTGCCGCCAGCGGATCTTCTTTCAATTCAGGAATGCTTTTCCGGGTCAGCCGGGACATTTCTCCCATGTGGGGCGTCACAATCATATTTTCCGTATAATATCCGGCCAGTTCCGGGAAATCAGCAATCGTATTAAGCGCGTCCGCATCCAGCAAAAGCGGAACATAGGCACGCGTCAGCAACGTTTCTATCAGATGCCTGACATAAGGTGCCCGGCCCAGCCCCGGCCCGATGACAATCGCCCCGGCCCAGTCGATCCGGGCTTCCAGCCAGTCGGTAAATGAAGCTTCCCCGGTCTGCTCATCCGTAAAGGTCATCAGGACAGCTTCAGGAAGCTGGGACTGCAGAATATGCCGGTTTTCTTCTGCCGTGACCACCTGTACCAGCCCTGCTCCGGTCCGGTATGCGCCATAAGCACTCAAAAAGGCCGCCCCGCTCATTCCGGCTGAACCGGCAATAATTAAAAGCCGGCCAAAGGTTCCTTTATTACCATCCGGAGTGCGCTTTGGCAAACGCTTCAGATCTTCCGGCTCAAGCACTGTTGCATCCCATCCGCTCTGCTTTAAGCAGCTGCCGGGAAAACCAATATCGGCAATCCGGACGTTTCCGGCGTACGTCCGGCCCGGATAAATCAGCAGGCCGCTCTTATAATAGCCAAAGGTGACCGTCCGGTCCGCCTCTATTGCTGTTCCCATCACCTGGCCGGTGCCGGCATGGATTCCCGACGGAATATCAACCGCAACCACGCGGCCGTCCTGCTGCCGCAGCATTTTTATCAGGCTGCGGTACACGCCGCCGACCGGACGGGTCAGTCCGATGCCGAAAATGGCATCAATAATAATATCACAGGAATCAGGAATAAATTCTTCATATTCAACCAGCACCACTCCCATATGGGCCGCAATCCGCTGCTGGGCTTTATGTTCCTCCGTCTGATGTCCGGCATCACCGGCCAGTATTACGGTTACGTCATAGCCTTTTTCGTGTAGCATTCTGGCTGCCGCAATGCCGTCCGCGCCATTATTGCCGGTTCCGCAGACGGACCAGATGCGGCACCGGCAGTCTCCGCCGGCAAGTGTTTCCACTTCCCTTGCCACCTCCATAGCCGCCCGCTCCATCAGCACCATCGAGGGGATTTCGACCTGCTTGATGGTGCAGCTGTCGATCTGCTTCATCTGTGTTCCGGTTACACTATACTTCATGCTTTATATCCGCTCCTTCCCCGACTGCAAAGGCCACACAAAATTCCTTTGTATTGCTGATTGTCACCAGCAACCTGGTAATTCCCAGTTCATCCGCCAACACTCTGGCACCGCCATAAAGGTTTACATAAGGTTTTCCCAGCTCATCCCGCAGCACCTCGATATGCTCCGGCATAAAGCTCCGAAAACCGGTGCCTAAAACCTTGGCTACCGCTTCCTTCACGGCAAAATTGCCGGCCAGCTTAGAGGCATTCCCCTTCGCCTGCCGGCACTCTTCCCGGGTAAAAGTGCGTCTCAGGAAAGCCGCCTTACCACAGGCCTGTTCGATCCGCCTGATCTCTATGATATCGGTTCCAATTCCCAGTATCATTCCCTCTCCTGTTTTTCCATCAGCCTGTCCTGCATACTGCAGACCTTATAAGACAGACGCATCAGGCTTTCCGATAAATGAACATTTTCAACCACCACATCCGCCGGAACCTTCAGATCCACATGCGCAAAGTTCCAGATCGCCTTGATACCGGCCGCAACCAGGCGCTCGGCAATCTCCGGTGCCTTAGTCTTGGGAATCGTCAGTGCCGCCATCTGGACATTGTTTGCTTTGATAAACTGCTCCAGATCCTCCACCCCGCGAATCTCAATACCACGGACAACCAGACCAATCAGGCGCGGATTAATATCAAACATCCCTTTAATCAAAAAACCCCGTTTTTCAAAATTAGCATAATTGGCAATGGCCTGCCCCAGATTACCGGCTCCGATAATAACCAGGTTATGCTGACGATCCAGACCCAAAATTTTGCCGATCTCGGCATACAGATACTTAACGTTATACCCATAGCCCTGCTGGCCAAATCCACCAAAATTATTAAGGTCCTGACGAATTTGGGATGCAGTCACCTGCATTCTTACACTTAAATCATTGGAGGAAATACGCTCCACACCAGATTCCATCAGCTCTCCCAGGTACCGGTAATATCTCGGAAGACGGGTAATTACAGCCTTCGAAATTTCTCTTTCTTCCATGATATCCTCCTTTACTTCTCCGTTAGTTATATTTCTATCATTATACCGTTGCATCATATTATTGTCAAACAGGTATTATTCAATCATTCAATCATTGAAAAAAATGTCAACCTATATTATACTTTGGTAAGGAATCAATACAGAAATGGAGAACGACAATGATTTTATCATGTAACCAGATCAGCAAAGCATTCGGTACTAATCAGATTTTATCCCAGATTTCTTTTCATATAGAAGATCAGGAGAAAGCGGCCATCGTCGGAATTAACGGAGCCGGTAAATCCACGCTGTTAAAAATCATCATCGGCGAACTGAGTGCCGACGAGGGTACAACTGTGTTATCCAAAGGGAAAACACTCGGTTATCTGGCGCAGCATCAGGAGCTGGAAAGTGACCACACCATCTATGAAGAGCTCCGGGAGGTCAAGCGGCCGGTGGTCGAAATGGAAGAACAGATCCGTACCCTGGAGCTGGCCATGAAGGATGCTGCCGGCGAACAGCTCGAACAGATGTTAAGCACCTACAGCCGCTTAAATCATGCTTTTGAACTGGCCGGCGGTTATTCCTGGAACAGTGAAATTACCGGGGTTTTAAAAGGACTGGGGTTTGCTGAAGAGGATTTTTCAAAAACAGTCGCCACCCTTTCCGGCGGTCAGAAAACCCGCGTTTCCCTCGGTAAGCTCCTGCTGACCAGACCGGATCTGATTCTGCTTGATGAACCGACCAACCACCTTGATATGGATTCCATTTCGTGGCTGGAAACCTATCTGCTCAATTACCGCGGAGCCGTTATCATTGTCGCCCATGACCGTTACTTTTTAAACCGCGTCGTCGGTAAAATCGTTGAACTGGAACACGGAAAAGCCACCGTCTTTGCGGGCAACTATACCGCTTACAGTGAAAAAAAGGCGATGCTTCGGGCAGCCCTGATGAAAGCCTGGTTTAATCAGCAGCAGGAAATCAAACATCAGGAAGAAGTCATTGCCAAGCTCAAATCCTTTAACCGGGAAAAATCAATCAAGCAAGCTGAAAGCCGTGAAAAAATGCTTGCCAAAATAGAAGTAATGGAAAAACCAGCCGCCGTTCATGATGAGATGCACATTCAGCTGGAACCCAACATCACCAGCGGAAATGACGTCCTGACTATCCGGGGTCTGGGCAAGGCCTTCGGTGCCGGAAAGCTGTTTGACGATGCTGATATTGATATCAAACGTGGTGAACGGGTTGCCGTCATCGGCAATAACGGCACCGGCAAAACCACTCTGCTAAAAATCATCAATAATATGATGAAGGCTGATACCGGTATTATAACCCTGGGTACGAATGTCCATATCGGATATTACGACCAGGAACACCATGTCCTGCATATGGAAAAAACAGCCTTCGAAGAGGTCCGGGATGCTTACCCGAATCTTACCGATACCCAGATCCGCAGTATCCTGGCCGCCTTTTTATTTACCGGTGATGATGTTTTTAAACGCATTGCGGATTTAAGCGGCGGCGAACGGGGGCGGGTTTCGCTTGCCAAGCTGATGCTCTCAGAAGCCAATTTTCTGATTCTTGATGAGCCGACCAATCATCTGGACATTACCTCAAAAGAAATTCTGGAACAGGCTTTAAGACATTATACCGGTACCGTCTTGTATGTATCCCACGACCGCTACTTTATCAACCAGACCGCGACCCGTATTCTGGAGCTAACCGGGCGGACCTTTATCAATTATATCGGAAACTATGATTATTATCAGGAAAAGAAAGCGCTTTTAAACAGCATTTATATACCTGCTTCCGAAACAGCCCCGGCCGCCGCTTTGGCTTCTCCGGTCAAGCAGGACTGGCAGAACCAGAAAGAGGAACAGGCCCGCATCCGGAAACGGCAGAACGATCTGAAGCGGACGGAAGAGGAAATCGCCGCACTAGAGACCCGGGACAGCGAAATTGACCGGCTGCTGCTTCAGGAAGACGTTTACACCGACGTAGAACGACTCGTTTTACTGAATCAGGAAAAGGAATCGCTTAAGACCCGGCTGGATGAGCTTTATTCCTGCTGGGAAGCTCTTGCCGAATAACTGGTCACGATTCCTTTTTTGCGACACCGGGGCCGCCAAACTCTTCCTGGTACAGAGCCTGTTCCTGGCGTTTTTTCCGGCTCTCTTCTTTTTCCTTCTGATAATATTCCGGATATTCATCTTTCAGGTGGAGAATATCCCCCATTATTTCATAGACGTCAGGAGCCAGCTCTAAAAGCTCCTGACGTCCCTGATAATCAAGATAATGGGCAAACAGCCGGCCGAAATAGTACTGCGCACTGTTGCTGTAATAACTCGGGATATTCAGCATCGAATTCAGCGTAACCGCCTCCCCCCACAGCAGATCCATCCATTCACTGTCCTCTTTATACAGGCCTGCCGCATACCCCACATATTCGCCAAAGGCCTGCAGGATCGAATCCGCTTCGGTAATCTTCACCTTTTTATAATTCAGATCTACACTGTGATATACGTAATATACTCCCTGGTTGGTATCGGGGGCCTCAAAATAAGCCTTCTTTTTATAAAACATAAACTGCCAGCCGTCTTTTTCAAACTGAGAAAACCAGCCCCGCGGTACCTCCAGTAATGCATCGGTAATCAAATCACGATCCTCAGCGGTGGGATTTGTACTTCCAACTACGCGGAAATCCTGCCCTTCCTGACGGAGACCGTCGGCATTAAAATACTGCAGCCCCACATACTGATTCCGGGCCATATTGCCGTTGGTGAAAAAATAATAGGATATTCCGTCAATATGATAATATCTGCCTGCCGCCATCTGGCCGCTGTCATCAAACCAATACCAGTTATCTTCATAATACAGCCAGCCGGTATGTACCTTTTGCTCGTCATCATAATAATACCAATGATGATTTCTCTGATTATAATACCAGTTTTCCCCGCCGGAGCCGGGCGCATCCAT
>Ga0153999_1001115_pt1 | contig 10888 bp, 9 predicted proteins | sample TSNC083MetaG_FD_104675 | JGI IMG/M metagenome (GOLD analysis project Ga0153999, IMG submission 104675) | Attine ant fungus gardens microbial communities from North Carolina, USA - TSNC083 MetaG | ecosystem: Host-associated > Fungi > Mycelium > Unclassified | place: USA: North Carolina, Lumber... | reverse complement strand
GTTCTGACGAAGCATTGACCACATAACCACCGGGGCACATGCAAAAGGAATATACGCCCCGGCCGCCGCTATGCAATCCTTTCGTCTGCCAGGTCAGCTTATAGCTTGCTGCCCCCAGCCGGTTCGCCAAGCTGCGGCCATATTGAGAAAAATTGATCATTGACTGGGGATGCTGAATCCGCAAGCCGACGGCAAATGCCTTCTGATCCATCGGAACCTGCCGGCGGTAAAGCATTTCAAAGGTATCCCTGGCACTATGACCAATCGCCAGGACCACCGTATCCGTCAAAATCTGTTCGCCGGCGGCGGTCACGACGCCGGTCAGTCTCTCTTCCTCCGTTATCAGGTCCGTTACCGGACACCCAAACCGGACCTCTCCGCCAAGGCGAATGATCTCCTGGCGGATATTTTTTACAATTCCGCTTAATACATCCGTTCCAATGTGAGGTTTTTGCTGATACAGAATCGCCGGATCGGCGCCGAATTCCACAAAGATCTCCAGCACCAGCCGATTCCGGCCGGCCGGGTCCTTCACCAGGGTATTCAGCTTACCGTCCGAAAAGGTTCCGGCTCCGCCTTCCCCAAACTGGACATTGGAATGCCGGTCCAGAGAACCATTCAGCCAAAACGCTTCGACCTTCTGTCTGCGGGTATCCACATCGTCGCCCCGCTCCAATAGAAGCGGACAAAAACCGTGTCTTGCCAACATCAGACCGCAGAACAATCCGGCCGGGCCAGTTCCGATAATGACCGGCCGGGCGGACATTGGATTCCCGTACCCCCGGCGCTCCGGTTCCGGGAAAACATAAGCGTTTTCCTGGGCCGGCATAATATTGGGGTTCTTTAACTTATGTACCATTTTCCCTTCACCGCCTGCCGCCAGCTCCACGTCCACTACATAACTGTAATAAAGCGCCGGCTTCTTTCTGGCATCCAGTGACTGCCTGCGAATATACACCTGCCGGATCGCTTCTGGCGGCAGCCGCAGCATTTTCGCAGCTTTTATCTTGATTTCCTCCGGTCCATGTTCGACCGGAAGCTTTAACTGATTTATCCGAATCATCTTCCGCTCATTCCTGCACAGCTGCCGGCAATCGCACCGGTCGACCATGCCCATTGTAAATTATAACCGCCGCAGATTCCATCCACATCCAGTAATTCACCCACCAGATACAGCCCCGGCACAATCCGGGATTCCAGCGTCTCCGGGCGAACCTCCCGCGTATCAACCCCGCCGCAGCAAACCTGAGCCTGCTCGAAGGAATTGGTGGCAATCACAGCTGCGGAAAACTGCTTTAACTGTATTAACAGTTCATCCCACATGGCCGGTTTCACCTCTGCGACCGGCAGTTCTGCCGAAATACCGGCTAATCGCAAAAGTACGATCGCCAGCTTCTTATTCAGTACCCCGGTCAGGAAATCACCACACTGCCGGTGCGGCATCTGCAGAGCCCGGGTCTTGATAAACCGGCGGCTCTCATCCATCGTTTTCGACGGCAGATAATCAATCAGAACCTTCACCTTCTTGCCGCTATCCAATGCAATCGATGCATACCGGCTGATCTGAAAAACCGGAATTCCGGAAATGCCATAGTCGGTCAGCTGCAGTTCGCCGCCTTCACTGGCAACGGTTTTTCCATCCACCAGCATTTTCAAAGTAACTTCACACCGGATTCCGGCCAGTTGTTTATAATATTTCCCTTCACACCGCAGCTGTACCAGGGCCGGCAGCGGTGTGAGAACCGAATGGCCAAAGTCCCTGGCCAGCAAATATCCGCTGCCATCTGACCCGGTCACTTTGGCCGCCTGGGAACCGGTCGCCAGAATCAGGCGATCCGCCGGAAAAGGGCCCTGACTGGTATCTACCATAAACTGCTTCTTTCCTGTTTTTTTCGCTTTCTTAACCTGACAGCCACACACCAGGCGTACCCCCCGATGTTCCGCTTCCAGCCGCAGACTGTCAAGGACAGCGCTGGCCTGTTCGGAATTAGGGTAAATATACCCGTTCTTGCTTTTTGTCACAATCCCAATTTCATCAAAAAAAGTAAGGGTATCCCAGACCGAAAACTTATCAATCACTTTCATCGGAAACTGCTTCTGGCTGCTATGGTAGCATTCCGACCGCATCGTCAGATTGGTCAGATTGCAGCGGCCGTTTCCCGTCGATAAAATCTTCTTGCCGACCCGGTCCATATGTTCCAGGATCACCACCGCTGTACCTTGTCCGGCGGCGGCAATTCCCGCCATCAGGCCGGAGGCACCGCCGCCGATGATTACCACTTGTCTTTCCACACTTGTTCCTCCAGTACTTATTCTTTCGTATCCATTTATTGTATCTAGTTTCCCGTTTGTTTTCAAGTCTTATTATTATTTAGCTGGTGTAAGATTCCAAATAGTTGAAAATTTCCATCATCGAGGCAAACCAGATTCCTTCACGGAGACGGGTCCGCTCCGCCTCCGGAAAATCCATCAGCGGAATATGGGTATAGAGGCAGATGGTTTTCTTGTCCTTACAGAATACTAAAAGAAAACCGGCCTCCGATACCAGATAATATTCTTCTTCGGTGGTCACCGCCGGGGTCTCATGGCTGATTTGTTCCTGGTTTGCCACAATCCTGTCCTCCACCACGGTCTCGGTTTCCAGCTCCGTTGCCGGCACACCTTCAATGGGTGTCTTTCTTGTCTCTCTGGTGATCATGTATCCGATCGTCAGGCATACGGCACTGACCGCCAGAAATATAAATAAGCAAATCATATACTTTTTCATAGGGAATACCTCCATAAGTATAGTATCTGCTTATTTTTACTATCTTATCCAGATTTTCGCAAAAGATCAGCCATGCCATTCACCGCTGAACTGTTACTGAAATTCCGCTTTTCCGATCATATCACCGGTCATAATGCAAACCCAGGTCTTGCCCTGATTCAGGATAATCTCATGATTATTTTCATCATAGTAGTGGGTTACACCAAATTCGCCGTCTTTGGACCAGGTGACGGTCTCCCCCTTGCCGCCGGTAATGTAATAGCCCCAGACACTCTCATGGACATTAATATTGCGATAATCCGTCGTGGCATAATATCCGGCCGCACAGTATTGGATCAGAATGTTCTTTACCGCAATCTGGCCCTCATCGCCCTTGTGCTCCGCCCCATATTGATAGCGGTAATACAAACCGTCATCTTCATGATACTCGAACCACGGCTTATGATATGTATATCCCGGGGTCACCCGGCTGGCGGCAAAGACAGCATCGCCAATCAACTCCACCGGCTGGCCGGTCCGGGCAAACTGGTAATGCCCCTGATAAGCTTCGTCATATTCCTGCGGATATCCCAGCCTGGCAATGGCCTTTTGGATGCCGTCAAAACTGGCATAAGCATTATGCGGCCTTTTCTTATCGCTGGCGCGGAAGTAAGCCGTATCACCGACGCCCTCAATGCCGTTGATATTATCGACATTCTGCAGATAGGGCCGGGCAAAGGTACTTTGCCCAAAATGGGCATAAATAGCATCAAACTCTCTGGCAAAATAGGTATAGTAGGTCCGGCAGCTGCGTACCGAACCGATTCTGGTCAGATCGTCATAATTCTCAATAATCGCCATATAACGGTTCATCCCGCCCTCTACCGGTGCTTCATATACCACGTCAGCCCGGTTAATACCATACTGGGGCAGGGATTCCTTATCATTGCTCATCATAATGGCCAGCGGCCGCCGGTTCGCCTTCGTCACATCGGTCATCTGCCCGGTCAGATAACTGCGAATCATGCCATCTGCTTCCATTCGTTCTTCCGGTTCTGTCTCTTCCGGCGTCTCCGCCGTTACTTCTTCCACATCAAAGACAATGGTTTCCGGCTCCTGCTCAATCACCATCACCGGTGATTCTGCCACCGCCGGCTCTACTGCCACACAGTCATATTTATTTCCACAGCCCAAAAGCAACATACTGGCTAACAGTATCCCAAGCAGCCTCCGCTTTATCATCGCCCGTATCCTCTTCCTGATAAAATCTCCCGTTGCCGGTTCTCCATCAACTGCCGTTCGTCCTCTTCCATATGGTCATATCCGCATAAATGAAGGATACTGTGAGCTACCAGAAAAGCCAGTTCCCGCTCCTGCGAGTGGCCATATTTTTCCGCCTGTTCCATCACCTTTTCCACGGAAATGATAATATCCCCCAGCATCAGTTCGCCGGTCTCCGGATTAAAATAATCCACCGCCTGCGCTTCTACATGGCCGAAATCAGAGGCCGTCTCATATTCGATCAGCGGAAACGAAAGCACATCTGTCGGTGCATTGATCTGGCGGTAATCCCGATTAATCTCCTGGATGCCATGATTATCCGTCAGAATCACGTTCACCTCGGCTTCATAAGGGCACTCTTCATAATCCAGCGAAGCTTCCGCCACGTCCCGGATAATCGTCTCCCAGGGGATGTCCAACCGCCGTGCGGCTTCATACTCTATATTGATCGTCATGTGCCACCTTCTTTCTACCGGCCTCTGGTCCGGCGGGGACGTTCGGCGGTCTTGTTCTTATACTCATAATCGTCATAGGCCTGAACGATTTTTTGCACCAGCGGATGCCGGACGACATCTGCACTGGTCAGATTGCAGAACCCGATATCATCAATTTTCTGCAAAATCCGCATCGCCATATCAAGGCCGGAGACAGCTCCGGCCGGCAGATCCTTCTGGGTCCTGTCACCCGTCACAATCACCTTGGAGCCAAACCCGATTCGGGTCAGAAACATCTTCATCTGGGCCGGCGTGGTATTCTGGGCCTCATCCAGAATGATAAAGGCATTGTCCAGCGTCCGTCCGCGCATATAGGCCAGCGGAGCCACTTCGATCAGGCCCTTTTCGGAATTATGCAAAAAACTTTCCGCGCCCATAATCTGATATAAAGCATCATAAAGCGGGCGCAGATAAGGATCAATCTTGCTTTGCAGATCACCCGGCAGGAAGCCCAGCTTTTCGCCGGCTTCAAGCGCCGGCCGGGTCAGGATGATCCGGTTTACCTCACCGTTCTTAAAAGCCTGGATGGCCATCGCCATGGCCAGATAAGTCTTGCCGGTACCAGCCGGTCCGACGCCGAAGACAATCATCTTTTTCCGAATCAAATCAATGTACTGCTTCTGGCCCATCGTCTTGGGCTTTACCGGCTTCCCGTTGATGGTCCGGCAGATAATGTCCTTATCAATCTCCAAAATCTGATGATCCGACTCAGTAAAGGACAAGGACAAAGCATAGTCCACATTCTGCTCGGTAATCCCATCGCCGCGCATCGATAACTGGACCAGGTTATTGAATACACTCTTGGCCCTTTGAATCATCTGCTCCGGTCCGATCAGTTTAATTGCGCCGTCACGGGCAACGATCGTCACATGCAGCGTTTTTTCAATTTTCTTTAAATACACATCAAATTGCCCGCAAACATTCCTCTCATGTTCAATCGGGATATCAATTATGGTTTCTATTACACTCATCCGGTTGTCTCTGTCTCCTCTGCCTGATTTGATATCTGATTTAGATTCTGCCTGATGCCAATGGGTTCGTCAATGACGAATTCACCAATGACCTGCCAGCCAAAACTGTTATCTTCTATTCTAACACTATTTGTCATTATTTGTACCCCTTTTTTTAATAAATTTTGCATTTTAAACTGATGAATATCATTTTTCTTCTGTTCCAGTTCCGCCATGGTCAAAAAGCGTTCATAAGTCTCATATTCCCGCCCTTTCATCTGCGTGATCCAAAGGGGCAGATAAAAGTCGCCCATCAGGATAACCTGACGGTTCTCCTTGACGAATTCCCACTTATGATCCTGGAAAGACGGCATCAGGAACACGGCGGAGTATTGCAGCGCCCGGACCGATATGCCGTATCTCGTTCGGCCGGTATCCACCCGCTGCGTCGTCCAGCGGGAAATGAATTCATCATAAGTATCCCTTGTTTCCGCCTGAATATCCGCATCTGCACAGACATATTGGTGATTTACCAGTTCCGCGGCATCATTATAAATGGGAATGATACCACTGACCAGAATCTGTCCTCTGGTTACGGTATCTCCCGCCTTTACCCGGGCTTTTCCACGGCGGACAACGATGCTGGTGACGATACCGTCTTTGTCGGCGATCAGATTGCACGGGGTGTCATCCTTCACCGGAATACTGGCTATGACTTCATTTTCTTTTATTTTAATCATCAGCCGGGTACCGGAAATCCTGGCCGACACCCAGATGATCTCCGGGTAAGCGGTCCGGATTCCCTCCTCCAAAGCTTCACAATCGATCGCCGACCGGCGTACACCATAACGAATCTCCTGCTTATTCAGATAATGGAGCAGCATATCATCCGTAAACCGGTAATTCCCCTCCAGGGTAATGTTCCAGATAAACTGCGACATCACAAATAACAGCAAAAAAAAGCAGGTGATCCCGGCCGCATACATTTTTCGCCGGCGATTCCGGTGTAAAAAAAAAGGAAGTCCATATCTTTCCAGAATTTTCAGCCTGACGCTTGCTTTTCTGACCAGTGGACGTACCTTGCGAAATCCTTCCAGGGCAATATAAAATTCATATCCTTTTTCCCGGTACCGTAAGTCCCATATTTCGATCTGGTTGGCCATACACAGATTCAGGAAGCGCTCCGGCGAAAAGCCCTGCAGACGTACCAGCAGGTAACCTTTGCAGTAATGGTTAATGGTCTCTTTCAACCTGTTCACACTCCGTCCTTTTTAATCTCCAAATTCCATCGACTGTATCTGCCCGGTGATTTTCATTTCATCATGATTATAATATTCAATATGTAATCGTCTGCCATGAATCGTCAGCTTGCAATGCTTCGCCTGCAGCTTTACCGTTTTATCATCATAAATCAGAATGCCCCGGTAATTCTCAATTACCACATTATATCTTCCGATAAAGGACACCAACACTTCTCCCAGGACCACATCCTTAGGCAATTTAAAATTCTCTGCTGCCGACACTTTAAGCTGTTCAAACAAAGCCATCGCCCTCAATTGGTAATTACTATCATTGTACGAAAAAATCCTCAGTCATATGACTGAGGATTCTGACTATTAATTGAATTTACGTTTTCTAGCAGCTTCAGACTTTTTCTTACGTCTTACGCTTGGCTTCTCGTAATGCTCTCTTTTACGAATCTCCTGCTGGATACCAGCCTTTGCGCAGTTTCTTTTGAATCTGCGTAATGCACTGTCCAGGCTCTCGTTCTCTTTAACAATTACGTTTGACATCGCTCACACCTAACCTCCCTCCAGTTGTGTACTTGTGCATAATACAACTGTTTGGGTATTTTTCTCGCACTGATATGATTATAGCATAAAATCATCATTCGTCAACAGTTTTTTACAATTTTTATCAATTTAACTGTAAGGCAATCACCTCATATGCTTTTTCCAGTGCCGCTTCCACCCCAGCCGGATTTTTTCCGCCGGCCTGCGCCATATTCGGACGGCCGCCACCGCCGCCGCCGACTAAAACAGCAATCTCTTTGATCAGGTTACCGGCATGGGCACCGCCCGCCTGGGCCGTATCGGTTGCTGTCGCCATCAGGTTCACCTTGTCGCCCTGTACCGAAGCCAGCACGATCACGCCGTCACCTAATTTATCTTTGAGCTGATCCCCCAGATTACGCAGACCATTCATATCAACATCAGCAACCCTGGCTGCCAGCACTTTCATGCCGGCAATGTCCCGTACCTGGTTCATGACATCGCCCAGCGAGTCTTTGGCCAGTTTGCTCTTTAATTTTTCATTTTCCGCGTGGAGGGTCTTTAGCTCCTCCAGCAGGGACGTAACTTTGGCCTTTAGCTCCGCCGGCGTCGTCTTTGCCGCCCGGGCAGCGTCCAAAAGCTCTGCTTCCTGCTTCTGATAATACTTCATCAGGCCATCGCCGGTCAACGCTTCGATTCGGCGGACGTTGGCGGCGATACCAGCCTCCGACAAAATCTTGAATGCATGAATAATACCAGTATTGCCGACATGAGTACCACCACAAAGCTCCGTGGAGAAGTCCCCCATTTTAACGACACGTACCTTGTCCCCATACTTTTCGTCAAACAGCGCAATAGCACCGCTTTTCTTTGCTTCATCCAGACTCATCTCCTGTGTTATCACATCCAGGCCATTACGGATCTCCTGATTTACCAGTTCTTCTACCTGCGCCAGTTCCGCCGCCGTCAAAGCCGAGAAATGGATAAAGTCAAAACGCAAACGGTCCGGTGCCACCAGCGAACCAGCCTGCTCCACATGCTCGCCCAGCACTGTCCGCAGCGCTTTATGCAGCAAATGGGTCGCACTGTGGTTCTTTTCCGTAGCCGTACGGCTTTCCGGATTCACCTTCAGGGTAACCGTCTCACCCGTCCGGAACATACCGCTGACCACCTGGCCCACATGGCCGATCTTGCCGCCCGGCAGATGAATGGTATCCTTTACCACAAAGGTACCATGCGCCCCGACGATCTCACCGTTATCACCGCTCTGACCGCCCATGGTGCCATAAAAGGTTGTCTCGTCAACAATCACGGTACCGGCTTCGCCATCTGTCAAAGCCTCCGCCAGTTCGGTCTCTCCGGTCAGAACACTGATCCTGGAATCACAGTTCAAACGGTCATAGCCCACAAAAGAAGAAGTGATCTCCGCCGGAATCGACTGATATACCGTCACATCCGCGCCCATATAGTTGGTCGTCTTTCTGGCCTCACGAGCCATCTTCCGCTGGTCGTCCATGGACTTCTTGAAACCGGCTTCATCAACCGTCATCTGCTTTTCTTCTAAAATCTCAATTGTCAGATCCACCGGAAATCCATAAGTATCATACAGCTTAAAGGCATTCTCGCCAGACAGTACGGTACTTCCCGCTGCTGCCATCGACCCTTCCATCTCATTTAAAATCGACAGGCCCTGATCAATCGTATTATGAAACTTCTCTTCCTCCTGGTTCAGCACTTTCAGAATCATGGCTTTCTTTTCCTCCAGCTCCGGATAACCGTCCTTGGAAAGAGCAATTGCAATCTCACTTAAACGCGCCATAAACCTGCCTTCCATACCAAGCAGCCGGCCATGACGGGCAGCCCGGCGCAGCAAACGGCGGAGGACATAACCGCGGCCTTCATTGGACGGCATAATGCCATCAGAAATCATAAACGTACAAGACTTTACATGATCCGCAATAATCCGCAGGGAAATATCTTTTTTCCCATCGGTCTGATACCGGGTATGGGCCAGGGCACAAATCTCGTCCAGCAATGCCTTATTCGTATCCACTGTAAACAGGGAATCCACATCCTGAACCACCACCGCCAGGCGCTCCAGCCCCATACCGGTATCGATATTCTTATGCTCCAGTTCGGTATAATTGCCGTGACCGTCACCTTCGAACTGGGTAAACACATTATTCCACACCTCAATATAACGGTCGCATTCACAGCCAACCGTACAATCCGGGCTGCCGCAGCCATAACTCTCACCGCGGTCATAATAAACTTCGGAACAAGGACCACACGGACCGGCGCCATGCTCCCAGAAGTTATCCGCTTTCCCAAAACGGAAAATCCGCTCAGCCGGAATGCCGATTACCTTATTCCAGATTTCAAATGCTTCCTCATCCTCCAGATATACAGACGGATACAGACGATCGCTGTCCAGGCCAACCACCTCGGTCAAAAATTCCCAAGTCCACTGCAGCGACTCAGTCTTAAAATAATCCCCGAAAGAAAAGTTCCCCAACATCTCAAAAAATGTACCGTGCCGCGCCGTCTTACCAATGTTCTCAATATCCCCGGTACGAATACACTTCTGACAAGTCGCCATCCGATTTCGCGGCGGAATCTCCTGTCCGGTAAAATAAGGCTTCAAAGGTGCCATACCGGAATTAATCAACAACAGGCTGTTATCATTATGCGGAACCAACGAGAAACTTTTCATCACCAGATGCCCCTTGCTCTCAAAATAATCAAGGAACATCTGCCGCAGTTCATTTACACCATACTTCTTCACTTTAATGCTTCCTCCGTACTATCTGTCTTCCTTACTTCTCTAAAGCTTTTTCGGCATCCTTCTTGTCTCTGAATTTCTTGCCGCCGATAATGCCTGCATAGGCGATGATTGCAAAACAAACTGCTCTCAATGCATTGATTAAAAAACTAGCTGCTATTTCTGACATGGGTAAGAACCTCCTCTATTATTGAATGTCATATGCTTCCATCTTTGTATATTATCACAGGATGATGGTTTTAGCAAGACGGAAAAACGTTGTGCAAGGGTTGTTTCACGAAGTTTATATAAAATTTAAATTTACAGATGGCAGCCCTTGTGCTAAAATACCCCTTAGGATAGTAGTCTGTTTCAGAAACTATACCACGGCACCCAATCTCCTTCATTCAAGACATTTCCACTGGAAGGCTTATAATCCATTTTACGGAAATAGGACCTTTGTCAGACTGTCGCAAAAGAAGCATCACCAGAATGAGGTGAGCGCATGAAGATTGGATTTATCGGAGCAGGCAGAGTTGGTTTTACACTGGGCAAATATTTTCAGGACCACGGCAAAATTGTGTCCGGATATTATAGCCATAATCCGCGCTCTGCAAAAGAAGCATCAGAATTTACTAAAACCAGGTGTTTTCGAACTTTGGAACAGGTTGTAGATACAAGTGATGTTCTTTTCCTGACAGTTCCTGACGGGCAGATTGCCCCGGTCTGGGATATGCTTAAACAATACAAATTAGAAGGTAAGATTGTATGCCATTGTAGCGGTGCGATTTCTTCGGCCGTATTTTCTGAGATTGACCAAGTGCAGGCATTTGGTTATTCTATCCATCCACTATTTGCTGTCAGCTCAAAGCTGACATCAAATC
>Ga0153999_1001113_pt1 | contig 10892 bp, 16 predicted proteins | sample TSNC083MetaG_FD_104675 | JGI IMG/M metagenome (GOLD analysis project Ga0153999, IMG submission 104675) | Attine ant fungus gardens microbial communities from North Carolina, USA - TSNC083 MetaG | ecosystem: Host-associated > Fungi > Mycelium > Unclassified | place: USA: North Carolina, Lumber... | reverse complement strand
AGGTGTAGGAGAGAGGCGGCTTAACAGCATCGGGAGTAAGCTGCTCATAGCACCTGAGGTGGATACGCTCCCAATTTCCTCGTGATTAAACAATGCAATAGCATTAATGTTTCCCTTCACTTCAGGAAAAAGGGTTGAAGTCGAATAGTCCGCTATGGCCTCGACAGCACAAAATCTGTCGAAGGTAAATGTTGTATTCACCAGAGTCGTGAACCAATCTGGACAAAATACGCACGAAGAGAATAAATTATCCAACCTAGGACTGAAAATAAACTCGTTGCTGATACCCCCAAGGACTGATCGTTGAGTATCATAAAGCGACCTGCAAGGTTTGTGATGCGGATCTTGAAAAACTTCAAGGACAGAAAACCCTACAATTCAAAATCGTGAATCTCTTCAGGTACAACAGACAACTCTTCGCAGAGAAGATTTAGGAAGGCGGGATGGTGGTTTTCCTGAATATCTGAGGCTTGTTGTGCGTTCTTTGTTGGTGGAATGTCTCCATCCGAGTCCTTCTTAACTGAATTCAGCTCAGACTCGATCATACCAAGAATGGGTACAAATTCAGTTTCTTGATTGAACTTAAAATTTTCATTGACATTCCTATCCACTGGATCATGGTCAGCCATGACTGTACACGAAGGTTGTAGCGCTCACAGTGAATGGCCAAGGTTGGGATGCGCATGATGGGCCGATTGATCTTTACAAGTTTGGACCTAAAAGCACCGGATCTTTCTGCGACAACCACGCGTCCAGCAATCGAAAGGTCACGGTCCAACCAGGAGTGCCAGATGCCTCCTCCATACGTTTCGATTCCAACTTGCATGTATCCCAGCGTCGAACGCTTGGAAATGGGACGAACCTAAAAAATGAGCATTGTCAAGTATATTCAGCACCGGATGCACCTTCAGATTCGGACTGTCTACGTGAGTTGCAACGACACTGATTCCAGCGCCATGTTCCCATTGAATCGGAAGTGAGAATGCCACTAGTGCCGCCTGGTTCCTGCGTCACGTATCAGCGACCCGAGCGTGCAGGCGATGATGGATTAGCACCTCGTAAAATAGTACTTCCCTCCTGGAGATAGATGATCCCAATTATCTGTTTCTTTGAGCTTTGAATTCCAAAGGTGAATACCCTGTTGATTCTCAAGCTGATTCAAAGTCACCTTTTGGAAACCAGCGCTCTCGAGTCGAATCGTGGCGTTATCGACGGCATGAAACGGTGTGGGAGATGCATTTATGAATTTCAAAAGATGAGACGCAGCTTCTGGTACTGCAGGATGCTTTATCATGGTCCGAGTGAGAATCTCAGCAGTTCTATTTTGGACCGCAAATAATTAGACACGTGATCATGCCATCAAGGTCATTTGTGAAGTTTTTGGCGATCCCTTTGACCACCATGGTGCAGAGTTACCTTAAGCATGGGCCTACTCAGGTATGGAACACAAGTTAAATGCAGTTGTTGCGCCCTCTCAATTAATTTGAAGGCATTTGGATTGGTCTGTAGCTCATCATCAAACTCTGTTTTCGACGGAAAGCTTGCATATGTCCCTGCTTTGGAAGATGTACTGGTATGGGACGTTAAGAAGGGGAAAATGGTAAGGATTGGCGTGATTACTGTTCTGAGGGCTAATTTCGTATAGCTTGCCATGTGGCACGAGACTGGGCATCGTTCCCAGGTTACCTGTATTCAGAGATCCCCTCAGCCTAATGTCTTTGCTGTTGGTTATGCCGATGGTTCTGTCCGACTCTGGAATTCCACGACAGAGTCCGTCGTGACCACTTTTAATGGGCACAAGAAGGCTGTTACCTCGCTTGCTTTTGACGAACAGGGAACTCGACTTGCATCTGGTTCACAAGATACTGACCTCATTGTGTGGGATGTTATTGGGGAAACTGGTCTTTATAGGTCAGAAGCTCACAAGCTTTCCTTTGAAACTGATAGAATTCAAGTATCTAAGATTGCGCGGTCACCGTGATCAGATAACGAACATCCACTTTTTGTCATCTTCCCGAGATCTCCCTTCAACGTCTACTTCGACAGCACCAGGGTATCTGTTGACCTCCGGGAAGGATACTTTCGTCAAGTTTTGGGATCTCTCGACGCAGCACTGTGTTCAGACAATCGTTGCACATCGATCTGAGGTTTGGTCTCTGGACATTAATCGGAAACAGGAGTCATTTTTCACAGGAAGCGGGGACGGAGAAGTCAAAGCTTGGAAGATTGACTCAGAAACACTCGCCAGAGGCCTGAAAGAGACAGAGACCGGTGAAGTACGTCCACCTTCTCATTCAAATGTCTTCCGAAGTTAAAAAACACTCTTAGATTACAAAATTCATTCACCCAATTGCCAACCTTCCACTTGCCTCCCGACATCGCGTCTCTCAGATTCTATTCCACCCTATCCAAGCATTCGTTGCTATTCAGTCCCATGATCGGTCAGTAGAGGTATTTCGCATACGAACGGAGGAGGAAATAAAAAGAAAACAAGCTCGACGGAGGAAACGGGCTCAGGAAAAGCAGAAACAAGGGAAGACGGAAGAAGCGAAATCTGGGGACGATAAAACTGAGACTGCCTTGGTTGACATGTTTACGCCATACCTCGTTGTACGTGCTAGCGGAAAGATTCGGTCCTTTCACTATGGTTTGGACGACAGGGCTACAAAGCCAGGATTCCAAGTGAGTAGGACTTCTAGGTTCATCAACCAATTAAACATTGTATAGCTTTTCGTTGCTCTGAACACAAATGCCATTGAAGTGTACCATGTCCCACCCCCAACAAAATCAAGAGATGAGCTTCCTGAAGCATCACGCTCCTTCAGCGTTGATCTACCTGGCCACAGAACAGAAGTTCGATCACTTTGCCTTAGTTCCAATGACCAGATACTGGCCTCCGCTTCAAATGGTTCCCTCAAAATATGGAATCTGAGAACTACTTCATGTATCAGGACCATGGACTGTGGACATGCAGTCTGTAGTACATTCCTTCCGGGCGACAAACATGTTTGTCGATTGTTCCACCTTGCTTCCCCTTTTCTGATCTTGACTGCTTTGACTAGGTTGTCGTCGGAACGAAAAGTGGAGAAATTCTTATATATGATATTGCTTCCTCAACCTTGATTGACACGATTCAGGCCCATACGAGTACCGTTTGGTCTATCCAAGTCCGTCCAGACGAACGTGGTCTTGTGAGTGGTAGCGCAGATAAAGATGTCAAATTTTGGGATTTTGAGCAGAAGGTTGCCGCGGGCGACAGTGTGAGCGTTCACTGACCTCTTCTCATTGCACTCAAATTGATGGTACTCAGGTTCAAAGCGGAAAGATCACATCTCTTGTTCACGCACGAACGCTTAAAGTGGCAGATGAAGTGCTAGCTGTCCGTTACAGTCCAGACGAAAAGTTTCTGGCTGTGGCATTGTTAGACTCCACCGTGAAGGTGTTCTATCAAAATGCGCTCAAGTTCTTTTTGTCATTGTATGGTCACAAGGTACGAGCCCACGATCCAGATGATGACAACCCTTTTGCTGATGCTCCTTAGCTTCCTGTATTAGCCATGGACATATCACATGACTCTAAACTCATTGTCACTTGTTCTGCAGACAAAAATATTAAGATATGGGGTTTAGATTTCGGTGATTGTCATAGATCAATATTTGCCCATGAGGAAAGTGTGATGCAGGTGGCCTTTGAAAAGGGATCGCATTATTTTTGGACAGTGAGTAAAGACAAGATGTTAAAGTATTGGGACGGCGACAAGGTGCGATACTAGTGTCATTGTCGCCTGGAGTCTGACATTCATTGTTGATTCATTTGTATTACCTTAGTTTGAATGCATCCAGAAGCTTGATGGCCATCACGGAGAGATATGGGCTTTGACTGTCAGCAACCATGGAAATTTTGTCGTTACCGGCTCGCAAGATAAGTCGATCCGTGTATACGAGAAGCTTGATGAACCTGTGCGTGATTTGCTTTAGGGAATGTTGAACTCGTAACTAACGGGATGGGACAGCTTTTCCTAGAAGAAGAACGTGAGCATGAGCTGGAACAACTATATGAGGCTGGAGTGGCAGAATCCATGAATAGGGAGGACATGCCAATTGGTAGTGGTGCAGAAGATGGCTCTTTGACGGCCACTCAATCAGAGGTCATGCCAGTCTCCAAACAGACCACTGAAACTTTAATGGCCGGGGAACGTATAATGGAAGCATTGGACCTTGCAGACAATGAGCGTGCAACATCTCGAGAGTACGAAGAGGCGATGGCCAAACTTGCTCAAGACGACCCATTGAGACTACAACCACCACCCAGGAACCCAATCCTTGCTGCCAATGACCTGGACCCAGAGGCTTACGTTCTACGTACAGTTGAAAAAGTACAGAGTGCGGCTTTACATGATGCTCTTTTGGTCCTTCCCTTTGGAAAAATTGTCTCATTGATGTACTATCTGACAACTTGGGCGCAAAAGGTGAGGGGTTTTCTCTCAGTTTATTTTCGAAAAAAAGGATGTGGCAACACTGATCCTGCGACTTTAGGGCCAGAGTATACCGCTTGTTTCTCAAATCATGTTCTTCATCTTGAAGGTGCACCATCATCAAATCGTGGCAAATCGCACAATGAGGACGGCGCTCATTCCCTTGCGCAAACACCTTCGGGCGGCGTTGCAACGTCAGAAGGAGATTATGGGTTACAATCTAGCTGCCTTACAGTACATGAAAAGACGAAATGAGGCAGAACGAATGGCTCATTTCTACGAGGAGGAGAGCTGGGACGAAGAAAAGGTCCGCGATCGGATCGCAGAAGGGAAAAAGCGCAAGAGGATCACTCTTAAAGCCTAGTTTGTACGTAGGAAACGTGGGTCAACAAATCTAACAAATGCACAAAAATCAAATCAAGGGACATGATTAGAGAATCATGTTGGCTTTCTGTCTAAAGGTGTTGCGGTCCCCACAAGTCAAAGCGCCTGAGCGAATTTGAGAACGTAATTCATGAATGCACCAGACTACTCACCATTCCTTTGGATGAGTCGCCCGCCTCATCTTGACAGTGGTCACGCCAACGCTTAAGTCTGCAAGCGCTTTGAATGCGGCCTTTGTCAGGTCAACATGTCTTGAGCCCTGGGCACAACCAGCACATGTATCAATCACTCGGACAAATATACATTTGTTTTTGTTGCTACACACTGTCGAGCATAAGAGAACACCTCACGATTGGAGACATCAAGTATGCCACGTACATTCGAGAAACTCGAAACAATTTGGTCGGTCAACCCATCCTTTCAAAGTGAGGGCGCAGGCAAATGATTCGTCCTGGATAAGGTGAATCAATCTATTCTGTCACTTAAAACGGCTATGATGCTCACGGTCGGTGCCCAATTGCTTCTGGACCAACAACTCGGACTCAGAAGATCCTGACCAGTGTACCTTTGATTGCTGATAAACAAAGTATTCATCGTTCAGGTGGCAAAGGATTACCATGTGATTATGACATCCTGGGGCTTTCCAATGCCCTTGAAGCCATTCCAGACACCTTCCAGAGCTCCCTCTATAGCACCAGTCACACCTGAGTGATGAATGTGGGACGCTAGTTGTGTGTCATTGGCGGGGTTGTGCCGATGTTTGTACTGGAAATCTGTCACATTTACAGACTGCCAGTCTAACCGAGGATCCAAACTATAATTTTCACCGAGTGAGTAGGATTCAGTATATGTTCTCATTCCTTGAGATCGAGCAGGGGTGGGATTTCCCGCCACACCAGGAAACTTGGACGAGATGACAAGAAACATGCCGGAGATCAAGTAAAGTATGTACATCCAGAGCGAAAGATGATAACAAGACCAACTCGCGGAAAGAGCAGAAGAACCAACCTGAAACATATTGCACGAAACTTTGTTCATGACGAGTGCAATATTTCTGATGACATAACAGCCTCGAGCCGGTGGCTGTCGTGGATCTGAGATCGACAAAGACCCGTGACTTCACTCTCCTTTGAGACTCCGAAGACTAGCGTTTTAGCGTTTCAGCTTGCTATTCATTATCAACTTTCTCTGTCCTCTAACGCAGACTTGTCCATCCTATTTCCTTTACACAATTAAGTTGTACGCTATACACTTCAGCCTACATTCTATTGTTGTCAGTGGTAGCGTCCAGCCTCAGGTCAATGCCGGTCGTCCCTTCGCAAGCATCTCACTCACACCGATCATCTCGAAAGTTCATAGAGGGAGATGAGATCGACCTTCGTCGGGCTCGTGGAGAAGTACATATCTGTCTATGACCTCACTCTTCGTGGCTGAAAAGTTACCAGATTTCTTGTGCCGAATGCAGACGGTGAACCACTCGTCCTCGACATTGCTACCTGTGCTAATTCAACCTAGGCTTAAGCTTAAATGTGATAAGAAGTTACCTTGTAGTTCCTGTAGTGCGTACACCATCTAATTTCGAAGAGAAAGGTTGATAACACCATGGTGTAGTTCGACGAGGCTGCCCTTCTATCTGTCCTAACGGTAGCTTATCAACGGGCCAGGGGACCAGGTGTGTGTTGAAATAGATCTCCACGTAAGCGGTCATACTAACACCTTTCCAAGATATGTACTCGCCGACACGGCACACCTTCATGCCAAAATTGCTCAAATGGGTCAGCGAATAAGACAGCTAGAAGACGCCTTGGCTATATTCCAGTCTGGCGTTTCGAATGAACCTCATCCCTTACTTCGAGAAGATTTACTCACGATCAAATTCGGCATCGAAAAGGGTCAGGTACCAGAAAGGGATATTCATATTCCTCAGTACCCGATTGAATCCATCGATGCAATTGGCACAATGACTATTGGCGATCATGGAAACGAGGGCAAGTATTTTGGTCCGTCTGCTGGGTCTGAGGCAAGTTCCAGTTTTTCCCTTGCTTTCGCCTGCTGACAACCACCCAGGCTCTATTCATAGTATGTTTATCTCTTGTCTAGTCATTTCACACCACCGACATAATTTAGGCTGGAGCAGAATACGATACTTCAGAAGATGAAGATTCAACTAGTCCCGAGTCCGGAACGCCGCCCGAGATATCTCAGCTTTCAGCTTCCTTGCCGTTCAGTCCCAACACCAACCTTGATGCAGCTTTGAACATCCTTTATTCATATCTCCCAGAGCAACCTCGAGCATGGACATTGTGCGAAACTTATTTTCAACATGCAACATGGACATTCACACCTATCACGCGAGACGAGTTCGTAGACGACATCTTGGCTCCAACATATCGAACGCTGAAACCGACACAAGCCGGAGCGATCGCAGGATTATCTGCTGTTTCTCCTCATAAACTTGCCGTTCTATATCTTGTCTTTTCCCTGGGCACCCTTACTGATCTCACGCTTCCGCCATGTTCGTACACTTCACCTTTTGAAAGGCAGTAGTTCATCCTTGGTTCAGATAGCAAGGATGCTGAAAAGTATTATCATCTAAGCCGTGCTTGTCTTGCCCTCAACTCCATCTTCGACTCGCCTGAGATTGCAACCGTGCAGGCTATCATGCTAGTGGCGACATATCTTGCAATGGCAGGTATACGGTACACAATGGATAGCACTGTAAGTAAGGAATAGATTGTCCCGTGGAGAAATAATCACAGTAACACCAGTGGGCATTCATCTCAGTAGGGGCTAAAATAGCACAAAGTGTGAGTGGACATCTCCACAATGCATCTTCGTTACTGAACACCGTCTGATCAATCAGCTTGGGCTTCGTATGTGTATTACCAGATCGTTGAGGATCGAGTTGGCTTACAATGATCTGATAGATAGAGATAGCGCAAGGTGGAAGATGGATCCAAAAATAGTTCAGAGAAGAAGGTCCCTGTTCTGGGAAATGTTATCCATGGACTTTTTCTATGTAAGTGGAAGAGATATTCTCTACCATCCAATATTGATTATCTCTAGTCTCTGGTGCTGGGACGACCTCCAAGTATACGCCTTTCCTATGTTGATTGTGAATTACCCGAAGACGAAGAAACTACGTTTGATGTGAATGGAAACTCTCTCGTTGGATGTATGACTATCCAGTCTTCGTTTATCTGGAAAAAGTTGACAATGGTAAAACACAGGCTATCGTTGGAAATATGAATTTGTCAAGGAAATTCTTTCAGATGTACTCGAACAGTCTCTAACTGCCGAAGCCCCACAATATAGCGCTATTCTTGAGCTGGACCGTAAAGTTCGCGAAAAAAAACTACCTCCTCATTTGAATGTGGTTATGAGCCCCGAAGAAGAACACTTTACTCCATTAGTATATATGCGGAGCTGTATTCTTGGACAGTTTCGTGCCGTTAGTGAGTGCTCCTCCGGAAGTCAGGTTGATCACTGAAAATAGGCTAAAAAGCACTGCTGTATATTCATCGAAGTTGGTTTGCTCAAGCAATGCTAAATCATCCAATGAATCCGCTAGGGAGTCCATATGCACCATCCTTCTTGGCCGCATATCGATGTGCTTCTGGAGTCATTAAAATATCGTCGAACCACTTTGACCGTTTTCCCGAACTATGTTGTAGGTGGTGGGGGATTTGGACACACCGTGAGTGACTAGCCAAGCTTGTGAGAGCCCCTCGTTGATGGCCTGGTTCAGTGTTTTCGGCAGCGGTATATCTACTCTTATCCTCTGAGTTCGTTTGTTCACTCATATTAGATCATTGTTGGAACTATCGTTACCCGCTCTCCGTCTTCGAGTATGGCACCGACCGCATTCATTGAGCTTGAACAAGCCTGCGATATATTTGAGAAGGGCGCAACGCACTCTCGACGAGTGCGCAGTGGATCGGTTGGTACTCAAGGGCTCAACCCATTCTTCCCACTGATCAAAGTGCTCTAGGCAATTCTGCAGAAGTTGAGGCAAAAAGCATTCCAGGTACTCACTCAATATCGGAACGGCAATCGTCCGACACCCAATACGGTTCTATCCGATCATCAGGAGCAAGGCGACGATGAGCTGACCTTATTTGGAGGACAAACGCGTATATTAGTGACCCGCCTCTTGTCTGCGAACAAGAAAAAGAAAAAAACGGTTGCATCCTCTTCTGTCCCTTGTTCAGCGTCCCCAAGTCCTTTGACAGAATCCGAGAGTTTATGTGGTTCTTCCGCTTCAGCAGATGGAAGTTTGCCTGAAGTTCATCCATCCTTGGTAGAATACCTTTCGACTTTCCCTCCACCTTCTAATCCTCCATCGAATGCAGACACCCCCTGTTCCACCCAAGCCTCATTAGTCCCAGTGAATCCCTCTGATCATTATTCTGATGCATGGTTGTCAACCACCTCGGACACGTTCTCCACTACATATTTATACCAGCAACGAATATCTGATTCGGCACTTGTTTTGATACCAGGAGGTATGACTTCGGGACAGCAGCAATTCGCTGTTGATACTTCAGGACCAGAAGATATACAAATTGATTCATCTGAAAATAGTCAGCTACTGGATATGGGTATGATGGTGTCTGGAGAATCAGGGATGGACGAACAATGGATTTCTTTCATGCGCGACTCGGGTATCATGAACTCACGTCATTCATCACGAAGACAATTTGACGCCTTTGGGAATGCGAATTTAATGCCTATGGGTCGGCAAGACCAAGACCTATCGCAAGTTATGTATAGTTAATCAATTCTCAAGTTAACTTGACGAGGGTTCTTACTCTGTGTGCAATGTTATATGACCGACCTTTAATATGAAGCACTGAGCGTACATGTCCGCCAGTGAACGATAACTTTGGTACATAATTGTATATCAACTTTGTGACCCTCATGATTGAACAAAAAAGCAGCATCCAGTACAGTTTTTCATGATCATGGTTAAGTAACATTGCTGATACAAAGTAATTCAACAATTCTTTTCTAAGAAAATCTGTGAAGGGAACAACAGATATCATCGTCAGAGTACTGGATCGTAAAATTGTGATTCTCATGAGAATTGTATGCGACGCCCCAGAATATTCTTGAGAATTCCAAATTTGGCTTATCTCTGAACGTCTGATAGCAACCATGGATAACGACGGCAAGCTCAGTGGAACTGATCTTATACACGGAGACAGTGATGTTCCCTATTTCAAAGGCCCAGGCGCAACGGTAGCGCCCTCCATCTCAGTTTCTACTAGTATGTCTACTTTCGATCTCGTTTGTTCGGGATTCTGTCCCGATCCTAGTTATTGACTGGAACTTTTTATTCTCTCAGCTTATCAAAGTCCAGCTCCGGATGACAATGTCATCCATGCGTCTGAGATCGATCAGCGAAATCCTGAGAGACACATATACTCTCGCTATACTCAGGAAGCGTCGAGTCGTGCCGAGCATGTCTTAAGCAAAGTATTGGTCCGTTGTTTCTAATACACCACAGTCCTTTTCCTGATTTTTTCTCCATAGAAAGGTTATGCTCTGACTTACGCATCAGGCCTCAATGCAGTCTATGCTGTGAGTCATATAATATATCACGATCTTGATCGATGATCTGATTGATCATTCAAAGGCTTTGGTCCATTACCAACCCAGACGTATTGCCGTACGAAAGGGATACCATGGCTGCCAACATAGTATCGCTATCTATCGAAGGTCCCGCCCCGAGGTCGAGGTCATCGACATCGACGCGGATTTCCAGTCTGGAGATCTTTGCTGGATCGAGACGCCCATCAACCCTTTTGGAGTGTCTACGCAAGTCATTTTGTCATTGGTTCTGTTCAATCAGACTCATGTTTTTAATGAAAAACCAGGGACATTCAATTTTACGCTGACAAGGTCAGTCCTTAACTCCCATTGATATCTATCGCATTCTCTGAGCATGAATGCACAGATTCATCAAGTCGGCGGAATTCTTGTAGTAGACTCAACTTTCGGTCCTCCCCCTCTCCAGGATCCTTTCAAATTT
>Ga0153999_1001112_pt1 | contig 10899 bp, 18 predicted proteins | sample TSNC083MetaG_FD_104675 | JGI IMG/M metagenome (GOLD analysis project Ga0153999, IMG submission 104675) | Attine ant fungus gardens microbial communities from North Carolina, USA - TSNC083 MetaG | ecosystem: Host-associated > Fungi > Mycelium > Unclassified | place: USA: North Carolina, Lumber... | reverse complement strand
TGAGAACACTTCCTTTAATAATGTTCTGATACCTGGACACAATACAGAATATGGCAAACCTGATGCAAGCCTGACAAAGGTGACATCAGATACCTTGAAAAATCGACTTCTAGGTGACACAGCAATATCACCAGTATCAATATATTGATATTGATTTCACAACAGAGCTCAGAATTTACCGGCCATCGGAGACAAATCTTTTAGATGAGAATACAGAACAAGTCGTCCGCGCCTTACCGAGTATGACGCTTAAGATGTTGCGTAGCAGAATATGCAAGCTTCTTGGCGTCAGTTCCAAAGACAACATTAAGATTTTAATGACCATGCATGATCAGTCCTTCATCACACTCACTACAGAGCTGGATGATCGCGATCTTTCCTGGATTGGACTTGAATCAGGTTCCCAGCTCTTGTGCATGATGTCATGACATTGTTGCCTTTTCCAACTACTAGATATAAAATCATAGACAATCGAATAACGTCCAATCGCTGTAATTAGCTTATGCTCTTCGTCCAATGAGACTCCAAAACACACTGGGATCCGTCAGAATTGAAGATATGAGGTTAATGATTTACCATGAGGACAGAATATGTCCGAACGCTCCTTAAGTAAAGCCTCCTGCCATTGGACCAGATTTCGACCATTGAATATACGGTCCGGATAAACAACACCAATATTGAAAGACCAAGAATAAAAGCAAAACACTTCATCGCAAGTCGACCGTAAAAACAACCACGCTGGCCCGGCTGTCCATTTCAAAGCATTAACGAGTCCAACCACTTTCACCATTCGCATGTCTGGCCCTGTCATCGTAGCGTTCGTCCTTCTCGTCACGTCTTCTATCGTCCCTGCGACGATCGAAATCATCCCTGCGACGGTCATAATAATAATCAGAGACTCTGCGGTCATCATAGCCTCCTCGCCGGTGATCATCGTACCCTGCAGGCCTTCTATCATAATCCTCCCTCTTGTAGGGCGGAGACCTGGGTCGACGATCGTCATATTCTGGGCGGCGAGGAGGTGATCTGGAACGGTCCCGGCGGTATCGATCCTCCCTATAGCGGTCATCCCGATAGCGATCATCGCGACGATCATCACGTCGATAATTGTCCGGACCCCCACGCTAAGGCAGATGATATGAATCACTCCGTTATCCTTAATTTCAGACGTCACGCACAGAATCGTCCAAAGTGACTCGAACAGGCCTTCCGCGGAGTTCTCTGCCATCGAGTTCTTTAATAGCCCTATCAGCATCTTCCCGAGACAAATATTCGAGGACACTGTATGTAGTTTAAGTTGCAACAAAATGAGGAATGAGATTAATACTCACCCTTGTCCAGGATAGTCGCGATCAATGTCAGCAAAAGAAACGCTGCCAGCATCGCGTCCGAAATCCTTAAGGTCCTATGATTGTCAATTTATTAGGAGGGTCCTTTGCCAAGACGAGGGGTGCATTCAGCCGGAATGGAGGCCATGTCCATGGAATCCTGAACGATATAAGGCTATGAGGAGAAAGTACCCAGCCGAGGAAAATGTATGGGTCCAAAGTCGTGGATGCGTGCGGGAGAAGCCATTGAGCCAAGAAGCGATCGTACCTGCCAACTTGTATCACGGGAAACACCAGTTACAATGAGACGGATGCCAGGTGGACGACGGTTGCGAGGACTAGAATATTGAAGCCATCAGAAGGATCTTTCTATATACCTCCTTTCCTACCCGTTGCCCCGGTCGTCATAGTTCTCACGACGTGGTCGGCTCTCTTTCGCAAATTCAACAACGATACTGGCAGAATTACTTTACCTGAGGCGAGACTGGTGGAATAGAACGATTGACTCACTTAGCACCCAGAAGGGGTTTGCCATTACAGGTCTGAACAGCCTCTTCGGCATCCTTGGCCTCGTCAGACACGATAAGGCGGGCAGATTATTCATTCCTTACTTTCGGACTTTCAAATTCAACAAACCCAAAACCTTATAAGCAGGTTGGCTTGTGTGAATGCAATGAACCACTGGAACGTACCAGTCATGACGCGGCAGTCGATAATTCGACCCAAACCATCAAAAAACTTTTGCACATCTTCGGTACGGACATCGGTAGGAAGCCCTGTTATCTTCAGTAGAAGAAACTATGAGCAGAGCTAGAAATCTTACTGCCAAGGTATAGGCGCCTAGACATGGTGGATGGTGAACAAGGAAGCGTTTTGATGAGAATTGAACTCCGCTTGTTGATCATTGCAAGAGCACGGACCAGTTGCGTGATCCTGAGAAGTTGACAGGCGACATCTTATTCATTGACAAGTCCGGTGCCTGTTGCAGCCTTATTGACTATCAGGTTACAAAAGTGCATACTGGGTGGTTTGAACAACTACTGGTCATGCCTGACATTTGATTCGAATTTTAGGTGTAAACAAATAGATTAAATAGAGCCAAAATTTAATGTTGAGACCAGTCAATGGTGTTTATGTCGATGCCTTCTTGAACCATCTCCCATAGTGGGCTACAATGAACATCAGTGTCGAAAGTCCACATGAATGTTGCAAAAACTCACCTCATTTCACGTAATCTGTCAACAGTCTTAATGATGTGTTTGACAACAAAATCAACTTCTGCCTCTGTAGTAAACCTTCCAATCCCAAAACGCAGAGACGAGTGTGCCATGTCTTCAGCGGCACCTGCAATATGGACTTGAGGAGACTCAATCTCAAAGGGGCGGGAATACCTTACCAAGAGCGCGGAGCACATAAGAAGGCTCTAGAGAGGCCGATGTACAAGCGCTTCCCGATGAAAGAGCGATATCCTGAATTGAGATGAATAATGCACGAAGATGGATAATGTATAAAACTGACCTTCAGCGCCATAAGCAGACTCTCACCTTCTACATACGAGAAGCTCAAATTTACACAGCCGGGATATCCATTAGGATCACCATTCCGCACAACATGCTCCACCTTATCATTGATTCCTTTGATCAACCGGTCAGAAAGTTCCTTGACTCGAGCGTGGTCTCTCTATCAAGTTTGTTCAGTGGGCTGAGAATTGAAACGGGCGAGGAAAAATTTTAAAATATTCAGTACCCCTGCACTCCAGTCATTACCGAGCTGAAAAGGCCCGCAGTGGTCCCTGCAATCACCCAGCTCATACGTTTTGTCGAGTGCCTATATCATCATGACTACACGACAGATCGAATACTCACACTCATTTCTTTTTGCGCTATTCGAGCAGCTTCTCCCATCCCAACAGCCAATGCAGTGGGCAACGTCCCGCTGCGTAATCCGCGTTCTTGACCACCACCACTAAAGATAGGCTCTAGCCTGACACGAGGCCGTCGTCTCACATAGGCAGCACCGACTCCCTTAGGACCATACAATTTATGGCCCGAAATGCTCATCAAATCGATGTTCAGCTCATTCACATCCAAAGGAATCTTTCCAGTCGCCTGTGCTGCATCTGTGTGGAAGTAAACCCCTCGGTATCTGCGAATAATCTCTCCAATTTCCTTGATCGGCTGGATAACTCCAGTTTCGTTATTCACAGTCATGATTGTTACCAGTGATGTGTCAGGTCGAATGGCAGCTTCAAGGTCGTTCAGGTTGATGATGCCATTCTTTTGGACTGGAAGGTAAGTTACATCAAAACCCTCCTCTCCTAGTTTACGGCATGAATCAAGAACACATTTATGTTCCTTCGATGATATCAGTAGGTGGGACCATCACAACAATTTGACGGCTAACCGTTTGAGTTGTAATAATATGGCGTTTTTTCTCCTTGTAGAAATGAGCAACACCTTTGATCGACAAATTATTTGATTCAGTAGCTCCTGAGGTAAAAATAATGTCCTTCGAGTCAGCGCCTATCAGGTCCGCAACATACTGTCGAAAATTTAGCCTTAATTTCAACTGAGAATTCTCACCACTTACTTTGCGGGCATCCTCTACAGCTTTCTCAGCCTCCCAACCATAAGCATGCGTTCTGCTGTGAGGATTGCCGTATTGGTCTGTAAAATAGGGAAGCATGGCATCTAAAACACGAGGATCGACGGGCGTCGTTGCCTTGAACAACGCTGTGAGCTAAGAAAAAAAAGCAATCCTTGCTCAACATGACCTGCCTGCATGTCCAGGTAAATTGGCCTCGTTTTTCCTTCCATAGTGCTTTCACGCTGAGGGACTTCTAATTTGAAACCAAGCATGTCTGAAATGATTTCTATGAGTAGCTGAACAAAATGAGTACATTATTGTCAGACCTGCACGAGGAGTAAAATGGCCTTCATCCTTGTACGTCGACGGTACATCTACTACACTCGCCCGGTCAGCACCAGATGGCTGGACAAAAGACCTTCGAGCTTGATACCCAGCAACAAGGCGATCCAGACCTGTTTGCCGAGACGCAGTACGGGCAAGCCTGCCCAACATCCCTAAATGATAGATGGCTTATCGGATAATTGAACAAATCGAAGAGAGACTAAGGGGCTACTGCGCTGGAATGACGAAGGCAACCACGTGACGTAGATCACTAATCACGTATACTGAGTGTGTGTTTATATACCGAAACAGGTGCGACGTGGTGGGTGAGATACATAACAGTACACTATTGACTACACCCGAGCTTCAGGGGTGATCAACTGGAGTCACGTATACTGATACTGAAGTACTGATAAACATGTTTCGCCCTGTCTTTCCTGCTGTAGACTTGAAGGGTCATCCCACCCAGAACCACCACGGAAGAATTTTCTTACCCGATATACATGTCATGTCCTTCCACATGCCGCCGTAATCATACAGGAAACTCACTTGCGTTGACTCTGATCCCTAAAACCACTGAGATTTACTTCGTATAATACCTGAAACTCCTCCAGACTCAGATTCTGATCAGGTTCATTATAATATATATCTAGATTAGAACAATAAAAGCTAAAACGCCATTGCACAGACTCACCCATATTCTGGCTGATCTTCTCACCGCACAAATTGACAATGACCGGGCGTACTAATGTCGAGATAGATGCATTTATCACAGAATAGTGCATTGTATTAAACGATGATAAATAAAGCAAGAAAAAAAAATTAAACCATACGAATAGGAGAGACAAATTGATGGAGTTTTTTTAAAAAAAAGAATACAGAGAAATAGAGATGCAGGTCTTAAAGAGCGGGATTGGCATTCTCGACAAGGGTTACAAAGTAGTCTTGGAACCAAGTCCCGGCCTCAGGAGCGGGCTGCGCAGCATCACTAGAAGTAACGTAAATCGCACACTCCATTCATTGAACGGGACGTTACTTACGAAAGAGCGCAATGTGAATCAAAGCGAGGGGAAGAGGAGCTGGAGGTACCATCACATTCACCGCCGGGTTTTACCCAAACGATAGAATCAATGAGGTTGGAACCAGTGCTGGTTGTAGGATGGGTACCAAAGCCAGCACCTTTAACGTTGCACCAGTCACCCCACTGTTGCCTAAGATTCTGTGCGCCAGATCGACCTTGATCAACAATGAAGTGAGCAGGGAAGCCGGAGCTAGAAAGTGCGGGAGCAAGGGCCTGACAAAACAGTAAGAGGTTGGAAGCAACATGAAAACTAAGAGTAGGAAGTTCACATTGATGTAGTGCATTTCATCATAATTGGGATTGCCTTGAGTGATAGGGTCAGGGGAAGCAGCATTGAGGGCATTATAGTTGGCAACATTGGTAGCAAGGCCACGGAGAAATTCAGGTTGGCTAGCTGAGGCGTATAGCTGAGAAAATAATTGAGCGGCTGGTGTGAGATTGGCGGGCCAGCCGAGCCAACCAGCGTGGCCAGCGTCAAGATACATGTAGACACCCAGGGCATTCAATTTCTGAATAGCATAGAGGACGCATTCCTTATACGCGGACTGAGCGTTCGCGCACTTTTGAACGCTCAGGTTGGTGACTAAGTTGGCAAGCGAATCAGGCTCAATGACAGCAACGACTCGGACATCAGAGAATTCTAGCAAAAACTCTAAGCTCCACCCAGGAGAAGAGTAGGACAAAAACGTACTCTGGATCTGAGCAGCAATCTGATCGATATAATCCTTGTATTTGTTCACACCATCATCCGCAATGCTGAATTCTCCATTGGAGGCAAGGGCCGCGCAATCACGATCAGGCAAGTCATAAACGACGATCTGAACGAGCTGCTTCTGGCCAGTGGATTTTTGCTTGGCCTCAGCATCGGTGAGATAATCACCAAGGTTCGGGACCTTGGTGACAGCATCGAGCCAGGTGAAAGTGGGGATCTGGGCTACCTTCAGAGCCTTTGCCTTCACTGTAGCATCAGTTATGTTGGCGGCAGCAGCATTGACCTCGTCAGCATAAAAAGGAGTCAACCAGATCTGGGGATGGTCGATCAGTCGAGTACATGCCCGTTGACAGGATATCTCTCTCACGCTATAATCAGTGAATGGGTTGCCAGTATCAGGCACCGGGGTTGAGGTTGGGCTACCGTTATTGGAGGTTGAAGTGCCGGCAGGAAGAGTGGTAGTAGAGGGTGTAGAAGAACCAGGTCTAAGGGTAATTTCAGGATTATTTGTCGAGAATGCAGAGAGATCATGCATACATGCACTGGGAGTAAAAGTCATTGAGTTCGGTGCAAACCGTGCCAGAAACACAGGTAGTTCCACCGGCTTTTGTCGTCAGGAAATTCAGCACGCAGATACGAATTACTGCTTACTCCAACCGATACCACCGCACTGTGCCCACTCGGGCTGTTGAGCTTTCACAAAGGCAGGAATAAGAGAGATGAAGGCTAGGAAAGTGGTTGACTTGAACATTGCGTTTACGAGAAGGTTGAAGGACTTCCGGAGAAGTCAAAAAAAAAGACCAGCGTTTTATGTGTCTGCCGAAGATGAGGTCCATTCCAGTATTGGCTTCGGCGAAATTTCAACAGGACTGTCTGGAAACATGTCGGGGAAATTGCGACGTCTTTGCGGTGATTCACAGGATTTGAATTCATCCAGTTGCTGAAGGAAACTTTGTCCTGATGTAGAAAATAAGTGTTTAAGTCTTTTCTGAAATTCGGTTGAACGTCGGCTAGACCGATGCGACCTTGACTCATTGTCACTCGGAGAAATAACAACCCGGTTTCCCCAGTTCCCGAAACAAGTCTTGGCAGGCCCATGGTGTCAAATGACCTGCGACCATCTTCTGCTCCTCGGTGCAACAGAGGGTTCTCAGAAAAAACAGAAATTACTCATACCCTAATCACCTGAGATCACATATACATCTAGGAACCAGTCACAATAATCATGTGAGTGCCCGTGTGAAGCATTTTTATAACCTTAATATCTCCGAGTCGGCTAGTAGGATGATATGCAAGTTCATGCTATATGGGTCGCAGCTCATCCATGGGCCTGTCCTCATCTTCTCTTCGAACCACTTGGTGGAGGAGGTAGGAGAGGTACACTGCTGGTGCCGCCAGTTTGTAGAAGATTATCGCCTCCGACCACAGTGAAGGAGTTTTGTTTAGCCTTTCCACCTGGAAGTTGAATGGTGAATGTCTGTCCTTCCTTCAGGGTATAGTCTTTCTTCGGGCCCGCAGGTAGATGGGGGGAAGGCACATCAGATACTACAGCTTCAGCATTCATGAGGTTGGCTTTGTAACGTCTACATCATATCAGTGAACTGTATCTGCCAGCCTATAACCTGCGCTGCTCACTTTGTATAATCTTGCAGAGTCACGTCTACCGAAAGTATTCAGCATCAGCCAAGTTCGTGGGCTTGTGACAAATCTGCTACCCACTAAAGTCAAAACTATCCGTGCGTTCTGCAAAACCCATGCCAATATAAGCTTTTCGGCCGGAGTCCTCGACCCTGATTACAAAATAACGAGAGGAATCAAGAACAGCTTCAACAGATGGTCGCTCAGGATCGTAGTCTGCCTTGGCAAACACTAAAGCACCCATATTTTTAGGTCAAGTCAAGGAGTTGGATCAGGGTAGACGTACATTCTCCTAGGAATGGGATTCCGTGAACTATCAAATACTGTGACAGAATTGAATACTCACCTGTTTGCGAGTCTTCAAACTGGATGAAGACACCATTCGATAGTTCGATGACCCGTAGTCTGCCCTTCCATAGAGGTTGGGCTAAATCACCCCATTCGCCGGCGCGATGGCCAACATTGGCCTTCAATGGCGGTATCTTGTAGACTGATAGAACGTTAGTGAAGGAAGCGAACGGCAATGGCAAACTGAGATATACCAGAAACTTCTCGTCCAACGTAGAGAATTGATTCGATTTCTGAGTCCATAACAGAGGATGATCAAGTGTAGATGCTCACTAGATTAGCGGGAGATCACTTGACTCGGAGTTAACCTCAACCATGGTCAACGGTCCTCCTACGCCTCCGCCCACGACTACTACTGAGCTACAGGATCAGTTGCGCTCTCAACATCAACCTCAACCTCAAGTGCCTCATTCAAACCTACCAGCTCCCCAGGACAGTTTTCCTGCCACCTTCCCATTCATCGTTGACCTTGCTGGCAAGGGACTGTACCGTGAGCTCTTACTCAAAGCAGAGGAAACAGATGTCCTGGTGAGAAGGTGTTTTAATCTGTTGAATAATTGCATTATTTTCCATCTAGTCCAATACGAGTCGTTCTTCTTCCCGTCTCTTCATTGTCAGCCCCTTGGTACTCACATATCTAATCTTGGACAACATGTCAGTATATCCCGCCCTGATGATCCGTAGCCAACACTCTAACTTGGTCCAGTCCTCCTGCGCAATATGCACTAGCACGCTTGCCAGATTCTTTGCAAGATTCTCCCTTGGCCCAAGCTTTACTCGACCTCGTGAACGCAACGTCGGAGAGACAATATAGCAAGATTTATGCTCGTGCAGAATCACTATTCAACCTTGTGGCTGAGGCAGATTTTCCGGACGCTAAATTAGCTTCCCTCATCGCCAATCTAGTAACAAATTTTGTTGGTGGGTTGCTCGAATATGGGGCATGCTTTTTGATTCCAATCCTCCGCAGAGGCTTTCCGCGAACGTACCTTTCTCTTAATATCAAAGGTGTACAGTTCTTTGCCTCTGTCATTGGCACAAGTTTACCTGGGAATTCCTGGCGATCAGATTGTTGGGGGTTCGTATATACCTTGATCGAGCTCCCTTTCGACTGACTTGCAACAGCCGCAGAGCAACAAGGATGGAAGTATGATACATCTTCACAAATACTAGAACCGAAGGCAGCGGAGCCTCTCATGATGGATAGTTTACCTGGTCAGTGCTTTGCTAACTAATTGGCGGGTACAATCGTTTACTGTTTTATATTAGTGTCATCACTCTCTACTTTTAAATTTGTTGCTGATACAGTTGGCGAACTCGAAGCATAGGCTACATCCGGCCTTACGAGTGATGACTATGTTTCATACCTGTATTTGTAGCATCGGCTTCAGCTTGTATGTACCACAAGGTACATTCTGAACGAGCAACTAAGAATTACAGTGAATATCCAGTCAGGCGGGAAGGTTCGTGCATCATACTGTTGGAGGTAGAGCGCTGGATGATTAATTGACACATTCTTGCGATTACCCGCAAGGGTGGCGGCGCTTCTTGTGACAGCCAACACTATATACAAGTTGCCGACCTCCATCTCTCACCTCACTGAACGATCTTGCCAGTTCATGTCTTTGGATTCTTCCCAAGAGCTTAGGGTAGACACAAATGAAGCTGATTGCATGAATGTGGGTGGTAGCCTGGCCCACGATTTTGCACGATGTATCATGCCCCATAGGTATCTACCGACGATGTACCGGAACAGTGGACTACTCTCAGTTTCACATGGTCCGGTAAATCTTTTGAGCTTAGTGTTGCTGGTACAGATAGGTTCGCGTCGTAATGTTTTGGCCAGGATGACACGTTGATATACAGTTGAAGGGTCTATGATCTCAAGACTGCCTTACGCGACCTCACCAATGTACCACTTGAGCGTCAGAAAATCCTTGGCTTGGTGAAAGGGAAGCTGCCAGAGGATCAGGTCCTTATGTGAGTTTTATAAATGGATCGATGAGCGACAACTTCTGTGTCATGAGCTAGTGCAGACTTGCGTCTTTCAGCTGGAAAGAAATTTACACTCGTCGGAACACCAGCAGGGGACGAGATAAAGGACCCGTCTCGTTCGTCCAGGTTCTTACGTACCATGATTCAATAAAACGAGCTGTTTTCTATCTCAGAACTTGAAGGCCTCCCTGACATCGTCAACGACCTGGACATGGACTTCACAGAGGACCCAGCGGCGAGCCTGGTTTACTTGAATGATCAGCGCAACCGACGGAAGGTAAAAGAGGCATCGGAGAAGCTCAAGATTAACATCATAGCTCCGCTCCGTGAAGGAAAGAAGCTTCTGGTGCTGGATATTGATTATAGTGAGTTTGGCCACCTCCTTGGCTTTTTACTATTCTGATAATCAGTATAGCGATTCTCGATACTCGACCACTGATTTCTGGACTGCTTCCGCCAGATCTCTGTGCAAGACCTGGCCTTCACGAGTTTCTGGAAACTATATACCCCTATTATGATAGTGAGTAAATCTTCAATTCACAATCTTCGCAGTTGGAGACTCATTATCTGTAGTTTGTATATGGTTTATCGTCCATCAGACTCAATGTTGCTGGCATTGTTAACTTATCTCTAGGTCACAAACTGGTTGGATGTGGCTTGAAGCTAAGCTCGTTGAACTAGGAATGATCGGTTCGAGTCGCAACTACCAGGTAAAGAGCGTCATTCAACACCACTGGAAATGATATTCACTATATTCGGATGTTAGATTTCGTTCGGTGCGTACCTGGCATCTTGATGTCTTTCTTTGCCGACTTACTTCGCGGCCTATAGTGTTGGATAAAACGTGTATGTTCACGGTTTTCTCGCATCGGAATGGCAAGCCATGG
>Ga0153999_1001110_pt1 | contig 10934 bp, 10 predicted proteins | sample TSNC083MetaG_FD_104675 | JGI IMG/M metagenome (GOLD analysis project Ga0153999, IMG submission 104675) | Attine ant fungus gardens microbial communities from North Carolina, USA - TSNC083 MetaG | ecosystem: Host-associated > Fungi > Mycelium > Unclassified | place: USA: North Carolina, Lumber... | reverse complement strand
GGTCAGAATGAAGGCGGGAGCTACCATGATGAATATATCGATTCTGATGAAGCAGATGACGACGCTTATGGGGCGGATGACAATGACGAAGTGGCATCTCAAGCAGATTCCTCGGAGACTGATTTTGCACAAGTCAACCTGCCTCATGGTGACGAGTCTTTCCACTTCTCTGAAAGTACTGTACAACAAGACACTCGACAAGCCGACGATCTCGTGAATAGCTCGCAGTCGGAACTCATTTCGGCGCCCTTGGTATTAGCACCCTCGATAGCTCCTGATTGGCAAACTCCACAAAAAGCCCATTCAACAGTGTTGATCAGAGGTGTCGCATTCAACACCTACCATGCCCTGTTGTACTATGTGGGTGATAATCTTTGGTTCTATTATTGCATTTGCTCAGAACTTCCTAGTTATATACTGACAATATCGTTTTTGCGCCACTGTCGTCTTGCTTTGTCTCATCTTGTCTTATCACGACTTCCCCTTCGCTTCCATCATCACCCCGTTCCGAAGACATCCCTCCGCCTGCATCCTCGTCGAAAAAAGCGACTTACACAGATTCCGCGACGTCAAGGAAGGAATGGGTCAGAGACTGGATGAAGCATAACCCAGGGCGACCTGCCCCTTGTTCTGCTAAAGCCATATATAGAGAAGCTGATCGTATGCTCCCTTCTGACCCTCCGTTGATGCGTTAATAACGAATGTTTACAGGACTGGATCTAAGCGACCTGAAAGCACGCGCGGCTCAGGTATGCGCAGATCAACTTCCAAAAAAAGTAAATTGACATGGTTTATTAACAGCATATCTTGAAATCACTTACGGTAGAGAACATTGCTTATGAGGTCTTTTCTCCGTTCGCATCGACATTCGAGGAAATTCGAAAGGTGAGCAGAGGCAATGTCTCTAGCTCTGTCTTGTTGATTGCATCATATATGAAGGTGGAGATAGATTTCTTCCTGAAGAATTGGCAAGATATTCGCACTTCAGATGCGATGAAGAAAGTATGGCATCAGATCAGAATTGGGAGACACCCTGGTTTTGAAGAAGGTATAGTTTCCCTCGCTACATATAGTCATTTTGGGATGCCGAAACATTCATAGTGTGGCCGGCGATTGCTATGAACCTCGAATTCAAACCCGATACTCCAGTTAGCCCTACTGTCAGGAGTGATGCACCTCCACCAACCTGAAGGGAGTGAACGGACTCACCTTCAAATTTTTTTGAACGACTGACATGGTCATCATATCATTGTACCCTGCTGCTTATATGCATACACAATCACACTTTATCCGAAAAAAAAACCCAGTAGCATCTATTCTAATATGTTTTCTTAGTTCATATTGCAATTCACAATCTACTACTCCCTAGAACAGTTCAACGGAGTCATAAACGAAATTGGGGCTGAGGAAACCGGTCCCAGCACTACCACTAATTACATTGATTTGGATGGTATTGAGACCAGTTACAAGCGTGCCTAAGGACAGTTGTCAGCTTGACCTCTAATTGGAAGAAATACATTTCAATTCACCGGCAGGGATGCTGAAGTCGTCTGGACAAATATGGTGTGAGTATTTTCCCACCTTTCAACAACCATTCAAACTCACAAACTTGATTAAGACCTCTCCAAGTTCCACGAGTGACACTGAACAAACATTAGAAATTCCAACTGCAGCAGAAAGTTTATCTAGATCATTACCCTCGAGAGTCAACCGCTGTTGGGGCTAGAGAACCAATAGCATCAAGTCACGGACAAGAACCGAAATCAAAGAGTACTAACGCGAGGGAGCATTTGAGGTGAATGAGTTAACTGTGATTTGAGGTCGACCACCAGCAAAAGCTTCAGTCGTCCGAATGCGAAGTGTTCGAGCACCTACAAACAAAGATGTGAATTGAACAATGCAAGCTTGCTTCAGTGACAGACCAATCTGCGAAGAGGAGGCTGTCCACCGTATGGTAGTGGGGTTGTTTACCTGAGAAATGATACGTCAATCGATGTGTAATAAGACTAATTTATCAACATCAACTCACGTCCTTGAATTGAGCCAGAGGGAAAGCCGAGTCTGATGAGGATCCAATGGTGAACGTGATCGGACCCCAATTACTCATTCTCGAATCGGACCTGAGTGAATGAAAGTGAAGATTCATGATGCACTGACATCGTCTATGACACTCACGGGTGCATGTGCTCGATATTGTTAGCATTCAAGAATCTACTCACTTTCAGCCGGAAATACTTTCCATTCAGTTTGAACTCACCCAGCCGGAGTCCCATCAACGGTTCCTGAAGAGTTGTCAGCCTCTCTCCCTGACTAGACTGCAAAATTATTTACCAATTGACCAGATGGTGCTGGGTCGGTTGAGAGTTGACGACAAAGTGATAGAAGAAGTCCTGCCAGCAGTCACTGTAACGCTACCCGACCCAGCCTCGAGTTCACCTTGGAACAGAGTGACAGTGTAGGTTCCGGGTTTCATCATGTTTCTGCTGAATTGTCCCCTATACAAATGACTGAATACTAATAACCAGTGCTTCCTGGATATAACGTACCCGGAACCAGAAGCCCAATACTGTGCTGCAGAATTCTTGAAGGAATGAGGAAGAATCATCACTTATCATCAGAGACTGCACCTTGAAACCAATAGTAACAGGTTGTCCAGACAATGTACCGGAATAGCTACCGGAGACGGTACCACGACCAGAGGCTGCGACATAACCTTGAAGATTGAGGCTATCCATAAAGCTTGTGTCCAGATTCCCAGACGGTGCAGAACCAGTCGTAATGGCAATAGCGTAGCTGGTGATGATAGTATGTAAATCGTTACTGATGATTTTGTCAATGAAGACTAGGAACATGACGTACGGACCAAAAAAGCCAGTTCTGTATGTTTCGGTCTGCTCGTGGTTCGAGTTCATGTAGAAATAAAGCTCTTGCTGATCACTACCTTGGTTGTCGATATCTACGAGGAATGGACGTTTCAAATTAATACTCGAGCAAATGGAAAAGCCAAACCTCGGAAGAACGGGCCACCAGAGGATGTTTCATAACCGACTCCAGGAATAATCATGTATGCACCAACACCGGAACCTGTCACTCCGTGAACTTGATCTTCAATGAAACGAATCTATAAAGGCAAGATAACGGTAAATTTGTGAGAATATTGGCAACAGTAAAAATGTATCACTGACACTCGAATAGAACTTGGATCGAGTTTGACCATTGACCAAAAAGACGTCAGAGCCCTCGATAGCACTCCCACCTTGAATATCAGATTGTGGGATGCCATTCGGAAGTGATGTTTTTAGCAAACGTGCGATGAAGCGAAGTTCTCCTACATCCGGTTCCTGGGAGGCAAAGGGGCCCATGTATAGGGTGTTTTGCCCTGAGCGAACGATGATATAGTGAGTCTACATGTTCCAATCAGAGGATTTTAGCAATAAAGCGATCTTCTGAGCTCACAATCGTGCTTGTTTTGATGGTGACGACCGCGATGTTATTGGCCACTGAAGAGGTTACGGTTGCCGAGCCTCAATTGAAGTTTATTATCTAGCGGAGCAATTTTTTTCAAATTTCCTCACCAAGACCAGAACTGAGTTGAGAGAATTTGGAAGAGTCTTGTAGCTGTTTTCCATTGAATAGAATAGATGTGATATCACCATTTGTTGTGTGTACTGGCTCATTGATGTGTTAGTTAGCAATCATGACACGCCTTTATCATCGATAATTGCTCACTGGTTGTGACTAGGCCAGCCCCAGAATCAACGACCATGTTGGTTCCCGAAGTCGTAACACCGAAGGCCGCGAAGGCCACGGGCAGGATGAATAGAAAACTCAGAATACAGAGAAACATGCCTCCGTAAGGGTGTTTGCAGGTGGGTACATTACTAGCGGGTTGAAATTTTTATAGCCTCGCTTGCATAGATTCCCCGTGGATACTATCTGCTCTTGCAGGGAAACAGAAGCAGAAGGTAGTCAAGCATCTTTCAAAGATCCAGCCAGGTGACTGATGCAATCTTGACCTAGAAGTTCCAGCGGACCGCCGATGAAAAGCTGACAATCACGAGTGTACTCTCAAAACCGAGATCAAACTAACAAAGAGCCAGCCGACGGAGATATGGGATAAAAGTGAAATTTGTCCCGTTCTACTTCTTTCCAGGAGTGTATGTACTGGAACCTAGCGGCATGTTCATGATTGGCATCAACACTGGAGGGACTCCGCAGTCTGTTCGGGAAGAAACACAGAGAAGGTCACGTAATTGAATGGACGGTCCGTGGCTCGGTGTGTCTTGCCTGTGTCTTGCCGATGACTAGCCTGATTATGGGAAAATCAGTCCTCTACATATGTTGAAGTGAACAGGGATTTGAGAACCTTCAAAGTCTGAATTAGTCACTGTTACGGAGAAATATATAGGCATCTATGGGCATCTAACTAATGGATTTGAGCAGACTTGACACCAAGAACTGAATTAATAGTGAAAGGAGCAACCAACAGTATTTACACAAGTTCAAATCTCTAGAGATCTGTCGAATGGGTGTTAGGATAGGCCCCCGTTCGCGGCACTCCGATTTGCTTGCCATTCTTGTGGTTGTGATATGTGAGTCCCACTATCCGCAGGAACAAAAAATTCTTGTTCTTCACTCTCTTCTTGGAGTTCAGGAGGTACGGAGCCCGGAATTTTATCCAATGGCTGTGATGGAATTCTATGTAATAAGCCAAATCTAAAGTGAGAGGGAGAAGAACACATTAACAGCCAGTCGAGTTTGACCGAGGGACCGCACCCAAATACACATCCAAGAAGCCCCTCGCCACCCCAGTGGCGGTTGGGAATCAATACGACTTCTCTCAGAGTACTGAAGTGTAGGATTAATGTCGGAAGAACGAGATGCAAGAAAACACGAACTCGAAATCATATGAGTATACATAGACCCGCAAAGGTTTATCGATGTGCTATGAGAGCGTCAATTGAGGGAAGGATGGAGTTTTTTTTCTGCGCACCGCTTCAACAAGGTCGTAGAAATCGTTTTCTGCACTTAGGACGCCCCCTGACCAGCCTTCACTCTAAGTGAGATCAATGCTGGGGTGGAGGGGTGCTTTCACTGACTTACCGAGAATCCAATCACCCATCGGCACTAGCCCAGCACTCTCCGCTGGACTTCCTTCGATTACATCCAAAACATGCCATACATTCTCGCAAGCCGACTCAGGTTCACAAATTCTCATGCTGAGGCCCAGAAGGGATGGTTGTGCATCACTTCCATTGGCTAGATGGTCACTTTGTTGTAAAGACCATGTGCGAGAGGGAATGATTGACACGACTTCTCGACGTTGTCAATGCGACGTGAATATAAAAGGTCCAATTTACCTCGCGTTTGTTGATTTTTGCTACTCCAGACCACAAGGTTGAGAACGTAACCCTCATGAGATTCCACTATTTTCTCTAATTCCGATGCGTTAATGGCATTATCGGAGGAGAATGCATCTCCTTCGAAGCCGACGACGAAATCAAAAAAAGGCTCAATATTAGTTCGGGAGGCTGGAGATTGCGGAGTAACTCTCAAAACATGAAGACCACGTGGAGGTGGGTGAGCCGGAGAAGTAGACTGTCCAGCACCCATTGTAAGGATTGTTATAAGGACATTATCTGAGATGACCGCAATTTCGGGGTCTTCATCACATGGTCCATGTGAATTATTGAGAGATGATGTGATATGAGTAGCGTCGGGTACAGCACTTGTTGTAAGCTGATAAAGATCCTTTGGAAATCAATGGTACAATCTACCACAAATCATATTCGCGAAGTACTGTTAACAGGCCGGCCAGAAGTTCGGCCGAGGTTCTCAGGGTCTCATCTTTTTGTATCACGTGAGATTTTTTCTAAACTTCGCGACGCCTAGTTGAGTCGGTAAAATTGCTCTTGAGCGGCCTCAATGTGGTGCGTTTCTGTGTAGATTTTGATGTTGTTTTCACATTGAGCGATTGATAAAGCTTCTGCTAGTTGACGCGCTGACGAATGTTACTTCGTCGCTTCCTTCATACTCCAATTCGTTTACTCAAATTCAACGTTTATGCAAGAGAATTAAAAACAAATGGACCAAAAACCAACGACTTTTCGTCTCTCCATCGTCCAGAAAGTACACCGTCACATATGGCAACTACCGAAAGGAAGTCTGACGAGATACCTCTCTTCGCTCACGTTGGAAAAGCCGAGACTGAGGCACAATCTATGGACAGCCATCTTAAGTCCTCTGTCATGTCTAGAAAATTAGAACGAGCTCGAATCCAGGAACGGTCCCTTCAATGGAAATTGAAGACAGGTCATGATGCTGCCATTGAGCGTGCAGCAAGTTTTATCTTGTCTCATGATCCTCAATCCTTTGAGGAATCCACCCGTGTTCTCCTTCTCCAGGATAACGTCATCCGTGCCCTGTCATTATGGACTCTGGAACGAGCTCTTGTTTTATTCGAGACGCATGGGTACTGGCTATCTGCATCCGCGCTTGCACGCACTGTGCGACGACTCATATCTCCAAAGCAGACGCAGGACACCACGCGTCTTCTGCAGCTCATCCAGCCCCACATCATCCAACATCTCAAATCTGTGCAACCTGCCGATACTCACTCGGTCTCATACATTCCTCCTCCAATAGTCACAACTTCCTTGATATACATTCATGCTCTTCTTCGCGTGGACAAAGAGCAAGGCATCTCTCTCTTCCGAATGCTCGTTGATGCCGACTTCATTCCTTCCGCAGCAATGGTTGACTCCTCGTCGACCCAACCACTAGAGCAAATTATTGATATGACGCTTGTCAAGGCTGGTTTATACTGGAATTGCGAAGAAGTCTCCGAGACTATTCTCTTACATGCACTGAGCTCTCCCCATACTGTTGATCCCTTCATTATCCAAAACGCCATCGATTGTCTATACACTCTCCTGTCTTCCCCTTCGGAAAGTAATCTCGTCAGCTGTCTCAACATAATGCGTTATTTGCATATCCACGCTCTGATTCCTGATTCCCTGATTCGCCAGTTCTATGATTGCGCAGTTGATCTTGATGTCGTGTCTGCAGCGGAAGGACTCTATAGTTTTTCTCGCAATCCTCGAGCTGGTTTATACCATCACTATCCTCCTCCCCAAGGAAGAGCCCTGAGCAAGCTCATGGAATATTTATCAGCCAGGTCTAGGAATATACATCTTGTGCGAACACTAGCGTCCGAGGCCGTTGAAGATCGCCTGCCTATCCCCTTAAATAGCCGCTCCCGGTTTATTAATATTGTTGCCCGAAAGGGTATCGCGTCGACTGCTCGAGCCTTGTGGGAACATTATACACTTGGGAAAGATGGACCAATGGTGTACGGGGATTCAGGGCTGATGGTACGGATGGTCAGTCTGTTCACCAATCTAACCTATCGTCTTCTTGAGACAGAAGGCGACTCGGAAGTTGATGATTCGGATGATGGAAGATTGGTGGCAACCTCTGATGATGTCCAGGAATTCGTGCGTCACGTCATGTCAAAGTTCAAGGAGCATCATGAACCTTGGATAGATGCGGATCATCGAGCAATAACTTCGTACGCGAGAGCCTGTTTTGTTGTCGGAAATCACATGGAGGGTTTCCAAACTCTCAAAGTTCTTCTGGAGCGAACGGAAATGCCTGATTTGCATGATGTCAACGTCGCACTGAGTGCATTGGCGAAGGAATCACCAAAGGCTGCTGCCAAAGCTATTAAGAACATGGAAAAGCGTGGTTTGCAGCCGGACTCTGTCTCATTTGGGACTGTGTTGCACCACGCGTCGGTTCAGAATTGCCAAGAGGTCGTAGCTGAGATGATAGAGCGGATTCTTGGTGCTGATGTGTTGAGATCGGACGTCAAGGTGTTCGGAGCTTTGATCAGAGCTCTGGTACAGCCGAAGCCAGATGACGACCGGGAATCGCGTGTCCTCAAGCTTCAGAGTGTCTGGAAACTGATCCATCAGATTCAGAACCCACAGTTGCCCACTCAGATCGGGAATTATCTGGTTATCCTGGCACTGGAGGCGGAGGACGCGACACTGGCATTCAAATTCTGGGATGTGCTGCTGAAAGGACGCGCAGACTGGGGGGATCCACAACAACGTGTGCAGCGTAGTGCCATTATTTCGCTCGCACAGGAGCAGAACGAGCGAGAGGAAATCAGTGGAGGGTATCTGCGGACATTGAACAGGGAATTGAGTCGTTTTTGATCAACGTGGTGTTACTGTACAGTGTATAGAGCAAACTCTGAAAAAAGGTTTATAATTAGAGGGGCTGAAATTTCTCTCAACTTTGTTTCGCGTGGCCTGAATCTGAGGAAGTGATAGGTGTGGGGAGCAGAAGATCCGCGGAACCCCCGCAGAAGCCAAGAGAAGTTCTTCCTGGACCTGAGAAAAATGACAGTAGTCGCTGAAAATGATGAAATCGGGCCAGATCGCTGGTTCCGGAGATTGGCCGAGCCCTGGTTGGCGTGTGAAGCTGGGTGTTCTCGTGATATCCGGTCCATGCTGGCAGATTTGTGCATTGGATACCTCAGTGTTTGGATCTGTTCGTCATAAATCATTAGAAGATCCTTTGAGTTTACATAGCGCCCGAGCCATAAACAGGTGTGCCACGGGAACAACAAATATCTCATTGCCTCAAAAATCCCCTTCCCAAGTCTCTACCCCCACATTCCTTTATCGTTCCCTTCCCCACGACCATGCCTGCTGCTCGACCTAAGAAAGAGAATAATTCAGCCACGTCGCCGTCCGACGATGTGCATCTCAAGGATTCACAAACCGAAAACAGCAAGAGCAAGAGAAAGTATGTCCCAAATGCCCGATCTTTTTCCGGTCTTCCTCTACACAATCCCCCTCCCTCTCCTTTCCCCTTTCATTGCCTCGCACTTCATCATCTCATGTCTTTCCTCGGAGAAACCGACAACTGACTATTTCCTATGTTTTCTATCAGGCGTCAATCACAGAGTTTGTCTGCTCCCTCGCTTCACTCGCTCTTCACTCACCTTTTTTGCCTAGGCTGCGATGCTTGCAGAGCACGCAAGGTTCGCTGTGCCAAGGAGAATCCGGAAGATCCCAAGCAGTCTTGCAAGCACTGTATCACTCTTGGTATCTCCTGTACATACGATTACCAGCCGAAAAAACGAGGACCGCCTAACCTGTGAGTTGAAATTCCTCATTAGGGGGCGTTTTGGTGACCTCATGATCGTGCCCATGAAGATATTTGCGACGATTACAGGAAGCTGCTGCTGCTGCTGCTGCCGCCACTGCCTCAAACCAACCCGAGAGCACGGCTGAGCCAGAAAGTGCAAATTCACCTGTATTAGGAACAGCGAGTCCTCCAAAGAGCCTGATTTCGCCATCACTGGGATCGAAGAGTCCTGTCGGTTATCTTGAACCATCGCTCAACCCACTTCCATCCGGTCCACTACCTCCTTCCCGATATCCCATTGCAGCGGATTCTTTTCATCCCCATTACTCTCAGAATCAGGCCCAATCATCGTATTCTATCCTACACACTAATGAAACCAACGGCTCTAGCTATCTCAATTCGAATGCTTCCCCGAAACTGGAAGGGCTTCATTCTTATGCTTCCTCGTCAGATCAGTACAACTCTTATCCTGCGTATAATTGGTCTTACAGATACGCACCACCTCTGAATCTATCCAACACTGTCCCACCCTTGTCTTATTACCACAGACCACGACGATTGGAAGAAGTTGCACCCAGAGATACTATCTTCCTCATCATTGCTCTATTCTTCGATTTCGTATACCCACTAACTCCATGCGTCCACAAGCCTTCCTTCATGGCCGACCTTCACGCCAAACGAGAAGAGCGAGATCCGCTGTTTTTTGCATTGGTAATGTCTACAGTGGCCTCGACATTGATACAAGTTCCCCGGTCTTACTTGCCCATGGAAAGACCAGTTGTAAGAAAGCTGGCTCAAGTATGTTCCCTTTGTCAAGGCAAGACTAGTTCCTAAAACATCCTACTCTCAGACATGCTATGAGGCTAGTCGACATATCTCTGTTACTTCATATGATCCTCCAACATCTATGCATGTGGTCATTCGCTACTTGTGGGTATAGTCCGATTTGACACCGACGTCTAGCTTAATTGGGTCACAGTGATTGCGTCTATCATTTCTGCGAGGGACACGATGCTACTCAGCATGCCGCCTTCGGTGAAGCGGCTCACATTGCTGTAACGCTTCGCATGCACGAGGAAGCTTCTTACGAGCAACTAGATCCCATCGAATGCGAGGTTCGGCGGCGTACCTTCTGGTTGCTATTCGGAGGTAAGACCTGGTTTTTTACCCCCTGATCTATCACATAATCATGTGGGCGATTCAAATAGCTGATAAGTCAATGTCAATTTTACTCGGTCGTCCCATTTGCTTGAGGGACGAGGACTGTACGGTGCATTTTCCTAAAGAACTCGACGACGAATAGTAGGTTTCTCCGTTTCTGCCCTGTCGGCTTGCTTAGTAGTTGTTCCTTGTTCTTTAGCATCACCCACAGCGCTTATCTGCCCCAGCCTCATGGAAAAACAGCGATGATCTCAGGTCTTAATTATACCTCAAGAATTTTTGCGTTGCTTGGTGAGATCCTCGTGCGTATACGAGTAGATAAACGATCTCCGCCCCAAGGCCAATTCGCGACCGCAAGACTTGAAGAAGTACAATCTCTGCACCAGAGAATTCTTTCTGCTTTGAGTCATGCTCCAGAGCCCTTGCGGCTTAAACAAGCTCATTCTCAAACTCACATTCCCCCTGAGTATGGTGGTGCCGTTTTCCGGCAAACTACTTTCGCCGAAGTCAAGGATTTCTTTGATAACCCCAATGCTTCCCGTGCAAATGCGTTGAATCCTTTCCTCGTCATGCAGGCGAACTTGTATGTCACACAGGTTGGTCATGTTTAT
>Ga0153999_1001108_pt1 | contig 10947 bp, 9 predicted proteins | sample TSNC083MetaG_FD_104675 | JGI IMG/M metagenome (GOLD analysis project Ga0153999, IMG submission 104675) | Attine ant fungus gardens microbial communities from North Carolina, USA - TSNC083 MetaG | ecosystem: Host-associated > Fungi > Mycelium > Unclassified | place: USA: North Carolina, Lumber... | reverse complement strand
TCTGGATTACCGTGAAAAGAGGAGGCCGGCGGATTGCAGTTTATCTGCTTTTGTTTCTGGCCGGAGCCGGTATCGGTCTCTCGGTGGTGTTAATAACATGGAGCTGCGGTGTGATGGGACTGCCCATCTGCCTGCTGTCCTGGCTGCCTCATTATTTGTGCTATGTTCCGGCCTGGGGGGCAGTGATCCTGCCGGTTTATTACGGCTATGAAGTCCGCCAGAGCAAAGTCCTTAGTTTATCGATTGGTTTTATGGCATTGGGAATTGTCAGCGAAATTATCGTGAATCCCTGGCTGCTTACATTTTTTTAAAAAAATATTTTACAACATGTTGGGATGTCAAAATTGCGGTTTCCAACATGTTGTATTTTTATGTAAATCTTATGAAAATCAGGCTAAAAGTGGGAAAAAATGATTTGATTTTATCTAAAAATATAGCTATAATGGTAGCTGAACAATAAATATCAGAGAAAAAACAGTGAGTTTGAAGGTCGGGGATTAAAAGATGATAACGGAGATTGGTTGTTTCATAACATATCTGGAAAAAACAAAACATGCATCGCAGAATACAATCGTGTCGTATCGGCGGGATTTATTGCAGCTGGCAGCTTATCTTGAAGGACTGGGGATTACAGAGGTATCCAAAGTCACCAAAACCAGCCTGAATTCCTACGTGATGCATTTGGAAAAAGCGGGAAAGGCAACGACTACCATATCCAGGGTTTTAGCATCCGTAAAGGCTTTTTTTCAGTTTGAGCTGAATGAGGGCAATATTCGCAGAGACCCTTCCGGCGGGTTAAAGCCGCCCAGGATTGAAAAAAAAGCGCCGACGATATTAACGGTAGCAGAGGTTGATCGTTTTTTAAGCCAGCCTTCCGGGAACAATGCAAAGGAAATCAGGGATAAGGCGATGCTGGAGCTGTTGTATGCAACCGGCATCCGGGTATCGGAACTGATTAGCCTGAAGGTGAGCGATGTCAACATCGTGGTTGGTTTTATTGCCTGCCGTTGTGGCAGCAGGGAGCGGATGATTCCGTTTGGCAAGACGACAAAACAGGCACTTTTCCGTTATATGGAGCAGGCCAGAACTGCTCTGCTGAAAGGAACGGAGACGGAATGGCTGTTTACCAACTGCAGCGGGCGGCCGATGTCCCGGCAGGGTTTTTGGAAAATTGTCAAGCATTATGGGGAACAGGCAGGAATTGAAGCAGATATTACGCCGCATACTCTCAGACATTCCTTTGCCGCTCATCTGCTCAGCGGCGGTGCCGATATTCAGGCTGTTCAGACGATGCTGGGACATGCCGATATGGCGACGACACAGATGTATATTCCCTATACAAAGAAAGATCCGCTGCTTAAGACTTATGCAGGGGCACATCCCCGAAAATAATTTTCAGGTTCAGCACATTAGACGCTAGAGCGTGTTAAAAAAAACGCTCTAGTTTTTAATTTATTTTCTTTTTCTTCTTTTCTGCCGTTTTTTGTGCTATAATGGGAACGTTGCTCACTATATTAAGATAAAAGCCAAGATGTGGAGCTGTCAGGTGAAGAATGAAAAAAAGAGCAGTATAAAATTACTGATTTATATAGATCTGGCCTTGCTGGCTGCGATTCTGGCAGTATCGGCACTGCTTATGCTTCGCTGGTACCGTGAGAAGAACCGGCCGGAGCTGTCGGGAATTGAACGTCCGGCGTGGATTGAACAGGATCTGCTTGCACCAAACCGCTTTTCCCGTCCGGGTACTAAGCGCAGCCAGGTCAACGATATCGTAATACACTATGTCAGCAATCCTGGAACGAATGCCAGACAAAACCGGGATTATTTTAATAATCTGGCCGGCCAGACCGGAACAAATGCGATTTCCGCAAGCAGTCATTTTATTATTGGAATTGACGGTGAGATTCTGCAATGTATTCCAATTGAAGAGGTGGCTTATGCCAATTACCCGCGAAATGCAGATACGGTTTCGATTGAATGCTGCCACCCGGATGCGTCCGGTGAGTTTTCGCAGTCAACGAAGGAGGCACTGATCCGGCTGACGGTATGGCTCTGCCGGGAGTTGAATTTAAACGAGCGAAACGTAATTCGTCATTATGATGTAATCGGAAAAGACTGCCCCAAGTACTATGTGGAGCATGAAGATGAATGGAAAGCATTAAAACAAGAGATTAAGAAGAAGCGAAAGGAATCCTGATGAATGGGGAAAGCGTTGTATATTACTGAGAAACCCAGTGTGGCACAGGAATTTGCCCATGCCCTCAAGATCTCGGCACGTAGAAGAGACGGGTATATTGAAGCAGAGGAGGCCGTAATTACCTGGTGTGTCGGACATCTGGTGACGATGAGCTATCCGGAAGCCTACGACCCTAAATACAAACGGTGGAGCCTGCAGACGCTTCCCTTTCTTCCCAAAGAATTTAAATACCAGGTTATTGACGGTGTATCAAAACAGTTTAAGATTGTCAGCAGTCTGCTGAATCGTAAGGATATTGACACAATCTATATCTGTACCGACTCCGGTCGGGAAGGTGAATATATCTATCGATTGGTGGATCAGATGGCGGGAGTTACAGGAAAGGCGCACAAAAGAGTCTGGATTGATTCTCAGACCGAGGAAGAAATTCTGCGCGGGATCAGGGAGGCCAGAGACTGGAGTTCCTATGATAACTTAGCTGCTTCCGCTTATCTGCGGGCGAAAGAAGATTATCTGATGGGGATTAACTTTTCCCGTCTGCTGACATTAAAATATGGACCGGCCATTTCCAATTATATGAAAACGGATCGAACCGTGTTATCGGTAGGACGGGTTATGACCTGTGTGGTGGGGATGGTGGTACGCCGCGAGCGGGAGATCCGTGAATTTATAAAAACTCCGTTTTACCGGGTGATTGGAACCTTTGGGCTACCGGGGCTTGAATTTGATGGTGAATGGCGGAGTGTGGAAGGTTCCCGATATTTTCAATCCCCGCATCTGTATAAGGAAAATGGTTTTAAAGAGCGCCGCCGCGCGCAGGAGCTGATTGATTTATTAATGCAGACCGATCCGTTTGAGGCCCGGCTGGTTAAAACCGAGCGGAAGAAGGAGACCAAAAACCCCCCGTTGCTATATAACCTAGCCGAACTGCAAAATGATTGTTCAAAGATGTTTAAAATCAGTCCCGATGAAACGCTGCGGGTAGTACAGGAGTTATATGAGAAAAAACTGGTGACTTACCCCCGGACGGATGCCCGGGTGCTGTCGGTGGCAGTAGCAAAAGAGATACATAAAAATATCGGGGGTCTCCGCAATTTTGAACCAATGCGCGAAATTGCAGCGGAGATATTAACACTTGAGACGTACAAAGGGCTTTCCAAAACCCGCTATGTCAATGACAAGCAGATTACCGATCACTATGCCATCATTCCGACCGGACAGGGCTTTGGTGCACTGCAAAGCATCAGCGGGCTCGGGGCAAAGGTCTACGAGCTGATTGCCCGAAGATTTTTAAGCATCTTTTATCCGGCCGCGATATTTCAGAAATACATGTTGGAGCTGACCGTGGCATCCGAGCATTTCTTCGCCGGTTTCCGACTGTTGTCGGAGTCGGGATACCTTAAGGTGGCGGATGTTTCTGCATTAAAGAAAAACACTCAAGCGGCGGCCGCCCCAAAAGATGAAATAGAGAAAGACGGCAGCTCAAAAGATGAAGCAAATCAAAAAATCATGAATAATCCTGAATTTATAACCATGCTGGGAACCTTAAAAAAAGGTATGGTGCTTCCGATTGGTGGACTGGCAATAAAAGAGGGAGAGACTTCCCCGCCGAAACGGTATTCTTCCGGCTCAATTATTCTGGCCATGGAAAATGCCGGACAGCTCATTGAAGATGATGAGCTGCGTGCCCAAATTAAGGGAAGCGGAATTGGTACCAGTGCCACCAGAGCAGAAATTTTAAAAAAACTGGTTCACATCAGGTATCTGGGATTAAATGGAAAAACCCAGATTATCACCCCTACCCTGCTGGGAGAACTGGTTTTTGATGTCGTTAATGCTTCCATCCGCCAGCTGCTTAATCCTGAATTAACCGCCAGCTGGGAAAAGGGTCTGACTTATGTTGCGGAGGGCAGTATAACAACTGATGATTATATGGCGAAGCTGGAGCAATTTGTCGCCGGACGGACTTACAATGTATTGAAAATAAATAACCAGTACCAACTGAGAGAAGCTTTTGAACAGGTTGGAAAGCATTATAAAAAAGAGGAAAAAGGAGCAGGAAAATGAAGAAAACAGAAATGAAAGTCACTAAATTATTTACTCTAGGGCATACTTTGGCAAAGCCGCTGCTGGAGCGCTATGAATATCCGTGGGAAGCACTCCCTCATATCGGTGATTTTATTCGTACGCTGGGCGAGTCCCTGCCGTCGTCGGAATACCACAGTCCGATGAAGGGACTCTACATCCATAAAACCGCAAAAGTGGCGCCGACGGCCGGGATTATTGCTCCGGCGGTCATCGGTGCCGGTGCCGAAATCCGGCATGGCGCGTTTATCCGCGGCAATGTATTGATTGGTGCCAATGCCGTAGTGGGAAATTCTACGGAACTGAAGAATGTGATTTTATTTGACCAGGTACAGGTGCCCCACTATAACTATGTGGGAGATTCCATACTGGGCTATCAGGCGCATATGGGAGCCGGAGCGATTACATCCAATGTTAAATCAGATAAAACCCTGGTGAAGGTTCATACCGCAGACGGAGATATTGAAACCGGACTTAAAAAGTTTGGTGCCATGCTGGGGGATAAGGTGGAAGTCGGCTGTAATTGTGTTTTGAATCCCGGAACCGTAGCCGGAAAGAAAAGTAATATCTATCCGCTGTCCAACGTCCGGGGGTGCGTGCCGCCAAATTCTATATATAAAAAGCTGGGGGAAATCGCTGCAAAGGAAGAAAATAAAAATATGTAGACTGCTCTGTAATACAGCAGATAAGGAAACGGATACCTCGCTATGAAGTATCCGTTTCTTTTTTATAATGTGTAGTTTGCCGGTTTATTTACAGGTGTTCATTTACGAATTTGGTTAAACTCCGAAAAGCAGGGACTTCATCCACCCCATCGATCTGAATGGTGATTTGATCTCCGTACCCGGCTGCCAGTGCCATAACTTCCATGATATTCTTACCGTTTACGATGATCGTATTTTTTCTTACTGTGACCTTAGAATAATATTTTATCACTTCGTTCACAAAACATCCTGCCGGTCTCGCATGCAAGCCGGCTTTATTCCGAATAACATGATTGATCTGCTTCACCGGGTACCGAAGATCCGGTCACCGGCGTCGCCGAGACCAGGGCAGATATAGGCATTCGCATTCAGGCAGCGATCCAGATGACCGACATAGATCTGGATATCCGGATGCGTCTGCTTAAGCCGTTCAAGGCCTTCAGGAGCGGCAATAATAGACATAAATTTAATGGTTTTACCGCCATGCTGTTTAATAAAGTCCACGGCCGCTACGGCTGAACCGCCGGTGGCCAGCATCGGGTCAAGTGCGATGATGGTGCGCTGCTCAATCGGATTCGGCAGTTTGCAGTAATATTCATGTGGTTCAAAGGTGGTTTCGTCACGGTAAAGGCCGATATGGCCAACTTTTGCACTGGGAACCAGCGCCAGGATGCCGCTGACCATTCCCAGCCCGGCACGGAGAATCGGGACAACTGCCAATTTTTTTCCGGCCAGCATAGGCGTCATACAGGTTTCTAACGGTGTTTCCACCTCCACATCCATGAGCGGCAGGTCGCGCAGTGCCTCATAGCCCATCAGCATGGCGATTTCTTCGGTCAATGCGCGGAATTCATTGGTTCCGGTAGCCTTGTTCCGAAGAATTGAAATTTTGTGTTGAATTAAAGGATGGTCAAAAATGATTACCTGATTCATGTGTTTAATTCCTTTCTGATGTTAATCGGTATAAATGTAACTATTTTGTTTCTGGTGTATAGATTACAATTGTGTAATCGCCCAAAGTATGAGATACCGGAACACTAAAGCAGATGCCTCCGCCATACTCATAGCTGAAAGAAGAAGGAAATTCGGAGTCGAATGGGAAATCAGCCTGCTTAAACATTGCGGTATACGATTGTATATTGCCTTCCGTATGCAGCCAGGAACGAAGCTGTTCTGCCTGCTGCGCTGTTTTGTCCAAAAACTGACAGTCGTTTGACATTACATAGCCGGCCATGGTATATGGATCGGCGTATTGGCCAAAGCCAATGCTTTTGACCGCTTCCACATCAATGGTATTGCTGTAGAACAGCTTCACCGGATCAGCAGTTCCATCCATATGGACATAACCGCTGTAGGTAATGGTAATTCGGTTACTGTTTGCCGACAATACCTTGCAGCTGACAGCCATAGTATCGCTGGTGCCGGCCTGATAAGCCTTGATAACAGATAATGCATTTTCTTTTATCAGACTGTCAATAGCGGCAGTTTTTGCCGGATCCTTGATGGTAAGGATAGATGGGTATTGAATTGAAATTTTTCCGGAGGTGTAGGTATTCATTTTAGCTGAGCTGTTTTGCTCACTGCTCTTTTTTTCAGTATCGGTACCCAATTCCCCGGTTTTCGTTTCCGGGTGTGAAACTGGCTCGGCCGGAACGGAAATTTCAGTTGCTGCCGATGAAGTTTCTGATATCTGAATTTTTTCGTGCCTGCTTTTACATCCGGTCAGGATGCAGATTCCGGCCAGAATAAGAAAGAATTGACGAAGCGATTGCTTTCTGCGGTTTTTTACCATAAAATGTTCTCCTTTGTCATGAGTTGTCAAATGAACCAAACCTATTATACATCAAATGCAGTAAAAATGATATTAATTTCATCAGGTTATATCAGATACACTACAATATTATAATTGTGGATCGCACAACCTATTGACTTTGGAATTTAATTGTGATAAACTGCGTTTAACCATTTTGGCGAGAAAGGAGTTCATATGAAAAACAGTTTTATTGCGCAATCATATGGAAGGTCAAAAAATTATACAATGATCGAAAACAATTTGTTCGAACAGTATAATGTAAAAAAAGGCCTGCGTAATGACGATGGTACCGGGGTCAGAGTTGGACTTACAAGAGTATCCGATGTTGTGGGATATGAGATCGCAGAAGGGAAAAAAGTCAGTGTACCAGGTGAATTGTATTACCGGGGGTATCGTGTAAACGATCTGGTGAATGGAAAAGGTAAAGGAAGCTGTGGGTATGAAGAAGTCAGTTTTTTACTGCTGTTTGGTTATCTGCCGGATCGGTCGGAGTTAAAGCAGTTTCGTAATGTGTTAAGTTCGATGTATGAGCTGCCTGAAGAATTTCTGGAAATGCACCTGCTGCGGATGCCCTCTAAAAACCTGATGAATTGTATGCAGCAGGCCGTGCTCAGCTTATATGATTATGATTCGGCGCCGGATAATACGGATGCATATCAAACGGTTATGAAAGGACTGAATATCATGGCGAAGCTGCCGTCGATTCTGTGCTATGGCTATCAGAGCATGAGGCATTCCTATCATAAAGAGAGTTTATTTATCCATTACGCCCAAAAAGATTATTCTATTGCTGAAAATATTCTTTATATGCTGCGGGAGGAAAGGAATTTTACACAGAAGGAGGCCAATCTTCTGGATGTTTTGCTGATGCTTCATGCCGATCATGGCGGCGGCAATAATTCGACATTTACCAACGTGGTGATTTCCTCAACCGGTACCGATCTTTATTCTTCATTAGTGGGTTCCATCGGTTCTTTAAAAGGCCCCAAGCACGGCGGTGCAAATATCCGGTGTTCTGAAATGATGGCTGCGGTGATCGATGAAATTGGTTGTAATGCAGATGAAAAAGTAATCAAAAAAATAATAAAGCGGATCTTGGATCAGGATTTTTATGATAATTCCGGCCTTGTATATGGTATGGGTCATGCAGTGTATACCACATCCGATCCGCGGGCCGAGATTCTCAAAGAATACTGCCGGGATCTTGCCAAAGAACAGAAACGGATGCAGGAATTTGACTTTATGTGCCGGTTTGAACAGGCCGCAAGGGAGACTGTTGCTGAAAAGACCGGCAAGCAGATCTCCAATAATGTTGATTTTTACAGTGGCTTTGCTTATGAAATGCTGGGAATTCCCAAGGAGATGTATACCCCGTTGTTCACGACCAGCCGGACGGTCGGATGGCTGGCTCATAATATCGAGAACAAATTATACGACGGAAAAATTATGCGTCCGGCAACAAAATATATAGGAAACATTGAAGAATATAAAAAAATGGAGGCGCGGTAGGATGGAAAAAATCACAGTTTTTAAAGGGGACGGTATTGGTCCGGAAATCACTGATGTAGTGCTGGGGATTCTGGATGCGGCGGGCGCAGATCTGGAATATGAGATATTCAGGGTCGGCAATGATGAATATCTGGAAAATGGCGCGTTGATTCCGGAGGCCGCCTTTGGGTCTTTTGAAAAAAATAAAATTTTGCTGAAATCTCCGATTACAACTCCGATAGGGAAGGGCTTCCGCTCCCTTAATGTGACGATGCGTAAAAAATATGATCTGTATGCCAATATCAGACCGGCCAAGACCAACAAAGCAGTAAAAACCCCATTTCCGGATGTGGATATTGTGGTATTCAGGGAGAACACCGAAGACCTGTATGTCGGAATTGAAGAGCTGATTGATGAGAACACGGTACATGCGACTAAAATTATTACCCGTCAGGCAAGCGAAAGGATAATCCGTGATGCATTTGAGTATGCGCGAACCCATCACCGCCGGAAAGTGACCTGCGTCCATAAAGCCAATATCCTTAAACTGAGTGACGGCCTGTTTTTAGATACCTTCAACCAGATAAAAACCGAATATCCAGATATTGAAGCCAATGATAAAATTGTCGACAATGTCTGTATGCAGCTGGTTATGAATCCGGGACAGTTTGACGTAATGGTCATGCCCAATCTCTATGGCGATATTGTATCTGATTTAACCAGCGGTCTGATCGGTGGTCTGGGACTTTTGCCGTCCAGTAATCTGGGAGAGGGCTATGCGATGTTCGAAGCCGTTCACGGCAGTGCCCCGGATATTGCCGGCAAGGGTATTGCCAATCCGACAGCCTTTTTATGGTCCGCCTGCATGATGCTGGAATATATGGGCAAACAGGAGACGGCAGCTAAAATCCGCCGGGCTGTTGATGAGGTATTGCAGGAAGGAACGCACCTGACCCCCGATTTAGGCGGAACCGGAACCACCAAACAGTATCAGGAAGCAATTATTGCCAAATTTGATTAAGGGTTAAAAGGAGGAGAGCTATGATAGAATTATTCGATACGGGTGCCTATCTGCGGGAGGGCACCGAACTGGCAGCCGATACAGGCACCGATCCGGTCAGGAAGGAAGCCGCAAAAAAAGGCACCATTACATATTCCCTGCTTAAGTCACACAATACCTCAGACAATATGCAGCATCTGAAACTCAAGTTTGATTCCCTGGCATCTCACGACATTACATTTGTGGGAATCATTCAGACCGCCAAGGCATCCGGGATGTCCCATTTTCCAATCCCCTATGTCCTGACGAACTGTCATAACTCCTTATGTGCAGTCGGCGGTACGATCAATGAGGATGATCATATCTTCGGCCTGACGGCAGCTAAACACTACGGCGGAATTTTTGTACCACCTCACATCGCCGTAATCCACCAGTACATGCGGGAACAGATGACCGGCTGCGGCAGAATGATTCTTGGTTCCGACAGCCATACCCGTTACGGGGCGCTGGGAACCATGGCGATCGGGGAAGGCGGCGGTGAGCTGGTCAAGCAGCTGCTATGCGACACCTATGATATTGACTATCCGGATGTTGTGGCAATCTATCTGGAAGGCAGCCCGCAGCCGGGGGTCGGTCCTCATGATGTAGCGCTGGCAATTATCCGGGCAGTATTCAAAAACGGCTATGTAAAAAACAGCATTATGGAATTCGTCGGCCCCGGTGTCTCTTCCATGGATACAGATTACCGCAACGGCGTAGACGTAATGACGACAGAGACCACCTGCTTAAGCTCAATCTGGCGCACCGACGAAGACACCAGGGCCTACTTAACCATGCACGGCCGGCCGCAGGAATACAAAGAATTAAACCCAGCTCCCGAGGCCTATTATGATGGTGTTGTAAAAGTCAATTTAAGCACCATCAAACCGATGATAGCCCTCCCGTTCCACCCCAGCAATGCTTATGAAATCGACGAACTGAACGCCAATCTCGGCGATATCCTGAGATCTGTAGAAGTCGAATCAGGAAACCGCCTGTCCCTGACCGACAAAATCAAAGACAAGGCATTGTGGGTTCAACAAGGAATAATCGCCGGCTGTGCGGGCGGAAATTACACAAACGTAATGGAAGCAGCACACATCCTGAACGGAAAAAACTGCGGCAATGATATTTTCTCCCTGGCCGTTTATCCCTCATCCCAACCAGTTTTCATGGATCTGGTCAAGAAGGGTGCCGTCAGCAGTCTGATGGCCGCCGGAGCAACCGTAAAAACAGCATTTTGCGGACCGTGCTTTGGTGCCGGCGATACCCCCGCCAACCAGACCTTAAGTATCCGGCACACGACCCGGAACTTCCCCAGCCGGGAAGGTTCCAAACCTGGCAACGGGCAGATAGCGGCGGTTGCCCTGATGGATGCCCGTTCAATCGCAGCAACAGCCGTAAACGGCGGCAGACTTACCTCCGCAGCAGGTTACTTAAGCAGCTACCAGGCACCGCCATATGAATTTGATGATTCCGCCTACAAAAGCCGGGTTTATCAGGGCTTCGGAAAAGCAAACAAAGCAGAAGCCGTAGTATACGGCCCCAACATAAAAGACTGGCCCGAGATCCCCCCCTTAGCTGACCACATCCTGCTAAAAGTCTGTGCCAAAATCCTTGA
>Ga0153999_1001107_pt1 | contig 10948 bp, 10 predicted proteins | sample TSNC083MetaG_FD_104675 | JGI IMG/M metagenome (GOLD analysis project Ga0153999, IMG submission 104675) | Attine ant fungus gardens microbial communities from North Carolina, USA - TSNC083 MetaG | ecosystem: Host-associated > Fungi > Mycelium > Unclassified | place: USA: North Carolina, Lumber... | reverse complement strand
GTCCGAATATAGCTACAGCCACATGCGATTGTGTCTAATCGACACCGCACTAGAGTTCGTGGATTTACTCGACATTCTCTCCCAGATAGGATCAACATCTGGCCCGTCAAGATCCCCTGCGCCATCCCAGCCCCAACACCACACTGTGTGCCAATATCGCATGAAGGGAACAATAAGGGTCGGACAAGGTGAAACAATCAGTGTAAATGCGCACCGTATTCTGGGCCACTGACGAAATCCACTGCTTGGTTCTCCTCTTCTGTAAACAGTCGATCATGAGGACCAAACCATGACCGGTCTTGGGGATCTGTGAGTGGGTTGTCTGGGAGACCACCGAGACGGACATAACCGCGGATTGCGGTGAGATTCCGACGAGCGGGATGGATGATATCGAATACGCGCTGCAGTAAATAGAGCATTAGCACACATAAACCGATAATGATCAAGGGCATACATTGTCATATGCGAGCTTTACCCTTGGTACCATTAAAATGCGACCATATCCAGCTTCCCAATAATCATTACATATTAAACTACACTCGCTAGCAGAACACTCGCCCTCTGTTATCTTTGCCATCCTGAACCGTGCACGAGGATATGAATAGAATGGTTCAGGATCCAAGACCGCAATGCCATTCCAACAACTCTGGACTTGTATAGGTAGGTGCCGCTGGAACCTTTGAGCAGACTGTTGATGATGGAAGATCCTCTCAAACGGTGCGTTCTCTAATGCCGTGCCATTGATATCCCTCGCAACCCAGTTGTCATAGAATACTGGTGCACCAATTTCTTCGTGGTACATGTAATCCGCGGCACACGTGATCCCAGCGTTGTTTTTTCTGCTCTGCCATATCAATTCGAGGAGGTCGTCGACGCAAGGAAGAATGTCGTTCATGAAGATGATTGAGTCAAAATACTCGTTTTCGGACTCTCGGAGCTCATGGAGAGGTACAAAGGCAGAGTTACGGACTTCTGCAAGGTATTCAATACGATGGTTGAATTGTCCGCGGGTACGTTGAGATGTATGTATTGTAACTCGGAGACCAACGCTTCTTGTGAGTGCGGAGAAAATTCGAAGAAGAGCTTTGGTTTGATCGCTAGACCCATTCTCATAGATAGAAACAAATACGTTGTGGTAGCCGAGAATTGAAGCAACACGGAACAAGGTGGCAAACAGATCGGGTATGACATCGAATGAATTATAAAGATTGATGGCAAAGAAGTATTTGTGATCCTTGTTTGTAGCGGATAAGTCTCTTCTAAGTGACAGATGATCGCTGTCAGGTGAAAATTCAAATAGGGAGCCAATCCACGAGCGGTGGGAGAGCGGTGTGAAGCCGATGAGGGGTGCGTAGCGGTCGAGAGCTTGCTGGACGTAAAGGGGTTGGGAGTTACGAGTGCACTCTTTTGTATAATGGGGTGAGAGAGTTGTCAGGAGTTCTAACACGCGCTGACGCTGGTGTATCGTCGGTAAAGGTATAGGCTGGCGAGATTTCTGATGCGCACGCGAGGGAACGTGTCCACTGCGCCATATAGGTAAAGAGGACTGGAAAAGGCTGAAAATCAGTCAATAAAAGGACAGGAGTTAATGACATACGGAGGGCCATGAGAGGAGCCTCGCAAGGACAAAACCAATGAGAATACCGAGGAGGACGGCTAAGGGAACGGTGACTCTGCGGTACCGAACAGGGATCATGGTGGCAGGAAACAAGCCATTCGGTTCACACGCCTGCTTGTTCTCTCCATGGATCAGTCTATTAAATTCCGTTCAAAACCCCTTCGCATATCCTCTCCACCAACTAGGTACCCGTCGTTGGGAGTCCAGGGCGCTAAGAAAACAGGCCGTGGACCGTCACGGACACTGGGCATCACCAACCGCACTTGGCTAGTCATCATTTTTGTTTTTGCAACTACTTTGCTTTTGCATCACTTTCTACCCGGACGCTCTCCGCCTCCTCTGCCTTCCTATGCCAGCACCGATCTCCACCCGAAGAACTACCTCAACTCCTCGTCTTCATCCTCCTCACCCCCTCCCAATCCCTTCCCGTTCTGTCCGTCAAATAGCCCATCCGACACTCTAGCAGCCAAGTACGGTGCTGCTCTCCACTCTCGAACTCGAAACTTCCAGGGCACCGGTTATCGTGTTCAGCGCGTCCTCAGGCGGGCTTTCTCTGGCCAGCCTGTTACGATTAGTGTCATCGGCGGATCGAGTACGTCGTCTGTTCTTTGTCCGAGCCTGTCTGACGATACTTTGCAGTATCCGCTTGCCACGGTGCAGGTGACAGTCCCGTTTCACCAAAATGTTACGTCTCAAAATTCTTTGATTGGTGGAACATCGTCTTTCCTCATCCGGCCACGGAAATCACAAATGGCGCTATGCGGCGAACAAATTCCGACTACTTCGGCTTTTGTAGCTCACACCATCTTCCAGATGTTACAGACCTTATCATCGTTGAGCTTGATTCCGATGATACCCCGTATGTAACTCTTCTCTCCATTTTTTTTCTCTAATTACCTCTCACAGGGATAAACAGAAGACAGTCAATTTCGAATATCTCATCCGCTCTCTCTTGGGGCGTCCTGATCAACCTGCTGTCATCATTCTTGGCCACTTTTCACCACAAGTTTTTCAAGCATGGGGCCTGACAGGCCCAGAGCATTGGCATTCCGTCATCGCGAATCATTACGATGTTCCGCATCTCACTACGAAACCTCTCCTGTACGATGACTACGTTGAAGATTATGAGTTGGTCAAGAAGAAATATTATGCCGATCCTATCCTCGCCAATCCTGGTGGTCACACCCTTCTCTCTGATGTTCTCATTGCATACTTCCAATCTATGACTTGTCAGTTGTGGAATGTGGTCACCGGGGAGGAGTACGAACCCCTTACAAAGAGTTTCAAAGACAGGTCGGGAAGCGGTGGTTTGTTTGGTGGTATAGGTTTGCGCAAAGGCGTTCCTAAACCAAATGTCGCGGGCGGTCCTGCAGTGAAAGCAGACAATGACGACGATTCTTCCTCAGATTCTGCTGACACTGATCGTACCAAACCCAAATCTCCCACCACCGATCCTCAACTCAAAGTTCCGCCAAATTTCGTTTCCCTCTCACGTTCTTCCTCTCATCGTCCAAACGGCGACTTTGATGAACTATCGCCGCACTGTGTCTCTGCTAATGACCTGATTAATCCTCTTCCATCGTCACTCTTTTATGGTTCAGGATGGCAGATTTATCACCCTAGTACGAGTCAGACATCTAGCAGACACGATAATATAGAGGGAGGAGCTACAGCAGCCCATTACTTCTATTCGACACTACCGTTGAGCAGAATTAGGATTCCGATCATTGTTGCACATGGAGACGTGGGGATATATTTTCTGAAGGAAGATTTTGCGAGGATGGGAGGTGGAAGTGAAATTGAATGTTGGGTAGATGATAATTACAATGGAAGACGAAGGTTGGGAAATGACAGTGGAGGAAAGGGAGTGCAAGTCACGTAAGTGTTTTTTCAGCATTCTAAAATTCGTTTCATCTGAAATTGTCGATCTAGGTTGACATTGATTGATCATTCCGTTTCCAAAGGTTCTCATTATGTCGAATGTCAGCTGTTAGGTGAAGAAGGTATGGGTGTACCCATGTTCAAAATCGTGGGCGTTTTTGCGAATTAGGATTGTTTTGGACTATACTCTTTATTTTTAGTTTGCGATATTCGTTGACTGTTTGTTTGGTAGCATTTGTATCATATATCTAAGCGCTCTGGTCAACGATTAGAGTCTGCGGATCAATCTCACAGACCCTATAGAACAACCCCAAAAATAAATATGCCTTGGAAAATGGATGTTGGTGTTTGAGAGGCAAGTCGTAGATCTTCTATGGTTCGATATCAGCGTCGAAATACACGGGGGTGCATTCTTGATGCATCTGTTGGCCAAAGGGGTATGAAAGACCCCTACCACCTACTGCTATAGACTGTATGGTAGGACTGTTCCTCATGATTCGCATGTAATCCAGTTGTCTCAAAGGGACTCAAACCCTGGGTGACAATCAACATTATTACTCGGATGAACTTGTCCAATACTCCACAGCCTTGCTGATGTACCAGAACACATAGTATGCAGCAGATTACAAAAACAGCACTAGATACACAGTACAATCACTTTGAAAACTCAAAACCATATATCAGCTGCGCACTTCAAGGGCGCTGGAAAATTTGAGCAATCTTGTCTTTGATCTTCCGGCGTGTAGATTCCCTTGGCATGCCGAGCTCATCCGCTGAACAGTAAGCCTGCAAGGCACCAGCACTGCAATTCCTTTTGTCTGGGTTTCCGCTCACATCAGTCCTAGCTATACGATCAGAGGCGACAGTATTCTAGGATGCGAGAAGCTTCGATGTTGTTGATGAGGGTAGGTTCATCTGAGCGAGAATCCCCCACGTCACCTTGTTTATCGTGATCCTTTGTTCAAATGTAGTTACGATCTTGGTCCGAGCCAACCGTGTCGCAGAAACGCAGTTGCACGTTAGTTTGTCTTGGAATAAAGCGTATTCCCTTGCAAACCAATAAGTAGATACAATGGGCTACAAATCTTATATATCAAAAAAAGATTCAAGAAGGTTCCTGAAACTTCCATCGGATCATGACATCGGCTTGATTTCCCAACAAATCGATACTCATTTCACAACTCGTTTGTTTCATGCTGAGAAAGATTGATGCACAGGTCGCACAAAATCCTTCCAGGACCATCTTCACTTCAGCCATAGCATCCTGCACCAACTCGATGACCTGAGAAACATTTCTGTTTGTGAGATGTCACTCAGAACGCCTTTAAATAATGAACCAGACGTGTCTAGATCTTCATTAGCATCAAAGAATTCCACCAACTTTCCAAATAACTCTTCCCAGCGGTCTTTCATTTGACCGTCTGCACTCCCCCACATGCCAGATTGAAATACCAAGGAGCTACATATCTGATTCTCCAAATACAACTCGCCACGCATCTGACGTTTGATAGCAGCGGATCGCTGGTGATAAATCGTACAGTTGCAATAGTACACTTTCGTAGCTCAAACTAATGCAGCTTTCGATTGTTTCACATGTTGGGAAATCAAGCCGATGCCGTGATCCAGCTAAATGTTCAGGAACCTTCTGGAATATTTCTTTAGTATATAAGTTTTGTAATTGCGACATCACAATATTTGGAACCGGGCACCATCCTCTATGGACGTGACATACGTGCTCTCCACAAACATCCACAAGGAGTTATGTGAAGTGTTGAGTTACATCACATAGATAACAGAGATAACACCGAACAACTCTGATGAACCTGTGATCATCGCCCTCAATGAGTACCAAAGATCGATCCAAGGTAGCCTGTATGCGCAAGTCAGGATTTCTCCCATAGTAATTTCCATCAAGTGGTAAATTTGGCACCCACCCTGAGTCATGTTTAGCAAACCAATGTTCCGTATAACCGAAATTACAGCGAGATTATAACCCCGATATTGTCCCCACTCGGAGGAATAATAATCTAGCAGCCCGACGTCATCCAATGCTTCCAAATCAAGCTCCTAGAAATCAAACCATACCATACGTTTGCCCCTTCCCACTACTGGCTTGATACTAATGTAAAACATGGACCTATCTGTGAACAAGTATATCCTATAGCTTTTTTCAGCTATCATTGGCATCTTGTATTGATCATCGTACCAAGCTCCTTGCACGACGGAGCATGTTGGCATTGAATTTGCTCGTCAGAATTCCATTGAACGTGAATCAGAAGCATCTAGATTTCTTTGATAGGCATCGGGGTAAATATCTTGTGGTAATTCGCATGGACGATGAGACTCCCATTGCCTCTTGATTAATCGTCGTATCTCCCCAGGCACTAATGACATGTCAACCGCCAAAAATAAGCATGAACAAAAGCTGCATAAACAGAACAGAAACTGCACACAATTTTCAACTCATCATCTGTACAATGCGCCAGAAATACTTCCACATTCGTATGCGGAGAACATCAGGCAACTGTTCAGAAACTGCAAGCCAGTCGAGTACACATCGGTATAGGATATTAAAGAGATCATCCTGGAGTATCGGACATTCGCTAGAAGTGAAGCTTTCATCCGGGAACATAGGGAGTAGCTTCCATAATCTCGGAATTCCCTCGCATCCATAGCCAGAAATGTTGTCAAGGACGGATGACATACCATATGAAATCCCATTCATTGCGTACAGATCTTTGCAAAGACGTAATACTGTGGCAATAGCAATGTAGTGACGCTGATTGCTAATCCAATATTCCTTCGACCTCTCCTGATCGGATAAGGATTCCGTGAATGATGCATGATAGAAAGAGATGTAAATCCAGGTTCTCCCCGATTATTCCTCTCATGTAACATGGATGCGGGAACTGAATGGAATTCCAGTAGAATGCAAGGCTTGTTGGCCAACATGGAGACGTTGAGTAGAAATACGGCCCCATGATCATCAGTTAGAACGTATCAAATTCTCCAGTGACAAGGGCCTAGGTTTCCGGTTCCGTCTGGCTTGCTTTCATCGGTGAATAAAGGATGTCCTTTAGTTGTCGTTGCAGGCTGAAGGCATCGCGATTGATGATCAATCTGAGAGTTGTGGCTGCATATATGGATAGTCCCGCTACTATCACACCGAGGGTGTTAACATCGCCCTCCAAAAGCCACGCGGTATTGACGGTGGGAGGAAGACAGAGAGAATCAATGAAATGGAGCCGAACATCGTCATCATGATCGCATAACACAGACAACTCTATCTACCAGGAACGAGGGGAGTTGTGATATAACAGGAATGCAGCTTTGATATGGCGTTCAGGTCGACGCAAAAGTGCTCACAGGAAGGGAATCTGGGATGCATATAATTAAATGAGCGATAAGCTCTAAATCTCTGCACTCATCAAAAGCCATCTCTCCTGTATTTCGCCACCCAATTTCCAGAAACGGATGATGAACTCATGAAACTGGACTGTTGCAGAAAAACAGTCGGATTGGTTTGACTTGGAATAAAATGTATTCCGTTGCAAAGCAATGAGTAACTAATAACAAAATTACACACTTATATGCTAAAGAAAACATTCCAGAAGGTTCCCGAAAAATTCAGCCGGATCACCGTGTCGGCTTGATTTCCCAACATGGACATCAACTTTACTGAGCAGGGCAGGGCAGGATTGCGCTCGACCCTTGGGCCTAGTGCTCTTTTGTACCAATCGATCTGCGTGGCAAGCTGATGAGCAATAGTTGTGAAAAAGTGTTGAGGGACCATGATTAGGAGCGCCGCAACAGCCGCTATGTCCCCAATATTTTCTCGATCATCTGCTTATTCATTTTCCAGTTTTCCCTTGTTACGAGTACTCCACTGTGTTGGAGTTTCTTAACGGAGCATTCTCTGTTCGATCTCATATTCCTTTTTGTCATCTGTTCTGTTTGTATATTTCATCTTACTGCTCTATCTCAAGAGCTCCACTTATCACTTCTTATTATCCTTGTCATTCCTTTAGTGATACATAGGCTCCAAATTGCTCCTCCACTGAATAGATACTGATATATCAATTTTCATATATAAAGTATATACCTGTAAACCTAAAAGCCAGTCGTTCTGTTGGCTTTTAGGTGCGTGTGCTTGTAAAACTGAATCACTTACAAATACTCAATAGTAGTCATTCTGTTGGCTTTGAGTCCAATCTTTCTCAGCTTTGAAGACATCACTGTGCATTACTCTGTTATTTCTACGTTCTATAGTAAATATGTGCATACTTACAATCTGGTATTTAGGTAGCTACTCTGTATTCCTGAGATTCAGTCTTTGTCTCTGGATCTCACTTCCAGCTGTATAGCATCTTGAGTAACACACTGCACAATACACACATATATTTACCTCAAAAAGTGCACCAGATCATCGATGCCATTGTTCCAAGAGAGAAAAGAGGCACTCAGCCTCTCATTTTTTTCAGTCCTCTCAGTACATTGCAACCACGGACTTGCCTACATTCATGCTCTTATCATACAATCTGACCTGCGGAACTGGGATTAGACAGTACCACTTAGACCGCCAGATGCTCCCATGTATTTCAAAATTCCTCGAATTATCGGGCAAAGGTACACACCAGTGGGAGAACAGCGGCTGTTGTCCCTGATGAGCTTCCAATCCGCTCACACGCTGATATGATCTTTGACATCGTAGATGTAGAACCATATGCTTAGCACGATTCCTATAAATACTGTGATCATGACGGCTGTCCATCAGTCACAATAATAGCCAACTCACGGCTATTCTTTCTTTTCCTAGTCCTAGATCAGCCTCAACACTCCTCTCCGTTCCTGATCCTGACTCTTTCGGCCAACAATCAACAAGTCGTATATAGTTTGATGATTGTCCGTACACTTGTAACAGATAGATAAAGCACTACTTTGAGCTCATGAGAAATACAATGCAGTTTTAGATGAAAAATAGATTCTTGTGCAGCAGGAGGATACTTGATATCTGTTACAAGTTAATCATACTACATTCATACATATGTCAATTGAACTTAAATGGCTAACATTAACAACGTGAACGACTGATGAGAAGGTCCCTCGATTGCCAAGCAAAACGGCTCGAACGAATCCATTAGGCCCCGTATTTCTGGTTGTCGGCCCTTGTAAAACCCAGCTCATGGACACCACTATCATTATTGACAAAAATTGACCCTCTTGTGTTCGCAGTAGTAATTTGGGCAGCGACAAACAAGCTTGATGGTCCATTGGCAGTTCCATCCATCACTGAGGCTGAGTAGTCTCTTGAGACCCCAGTGGATACACGATAGAGCATGAGTGTAGGAGCAATTCCCTATCAATTTTTTTTGGTGACCATGTTGTTAATTTAGGTACAAGTATCGAGACTCACCATGACACATATAAGAACTCCCTGTGCATATTGATCGCTGACGCCACCGCTAACCAATAAGGGAAGGTAGATGATGAGGATTAAAGAATAAAGGGCAGCCGACTCGACGACGATTTCGACGATTTTTCGATATGAACTCTGAGTGTAAAAGTCCGTCTCTCGAGCAATAGTGATAATTCGATATGCAGTAAGGAATGTTGAGATGACGGTACTTGCAAGAGAGAGACTGAAGTAGACTGCGGTGAAATTCCTAAATTTGTTGATATCTGCAAGTGAAAGGCTTGATGGATGAACTTGGAAGACGGCAGCCATGATACAAAATGCTGCCGGCGACGAATAAGTCAACCAAACTGGGGATATGAATAGGAAGACTGACCGATACCGGTGACGACGAGCAAGAATGGAATACATACAATTTTCCAGTTACGATTCCAAACCGTCCAGCACCTCCAGATCTAATGGTCATCAGATACACAATCGAGAAATTATGGTCGAGTTGCTTACAGTAACAAAATCCGCAATTACTCCCATCGAGTATACGGAGATGACCGAAAGTATACTGAGCCACTCAGGTTTGACTAGATAGGTCGTAAGGGCATCATCAGAAGTATCGGCCTTCACTACGAATGAATGCCAGGCCCACCACCACCGTATACCGAGATGGATTATGGCAAACATATACAGGGGGATAATAACCAATGAAACCAACCATCCAAGACGATTTCTCTTCTCCCCGAAGACTGTCTGGGTTAAGACCAAATTCTCATTATGACGGTGCCAGATACATACATATATTATGGATTGTGAGCAAGAAAAGAGTCGTGTATATGCCTAGGATTATACGTAGCCTGTTCAGTAAAGAGAGCCACAAGAATCTGATGATAATATGTGGCTCACCATCTCCAAACGTCTCTATCAACATTAGATTGAAGAATGCACTCCTCGCTGGTAGTGAGAAACCGGGAGGATATTGGGAGTCAGACATGGTGACCTGGGGAGGGATCGTGGATTAGGTCAAGTTCATCCTAAGATATATAAGCCCATTGCCATTTCTAGATGACCTCTTGGCAATTGCCGAGCTCTTAACACTGATTGTCCGGTTCAGCGAGGTCCTGATTTATCTTTTGTCTGCCAATATTATTGACACATGGTGCGTACCTAGGGTTTACCGCAAAAGTACCGAATGTAATATACCACCAGAAAATCACAGCCCTACATGGCTTGCCAAGGATATCTATCTACCTTAGCATAGTCATGACTACTCATTATTTGATTTTAGAAACGAAGTACGGAAGATGAACGAGCTAAGTTCTGCCACAGAGATGTCGCCACCGCGGATTGAAAGCTGCCAGTCACAGCATTGATAGAAGTTGGTCACCAATACTGAGCCCTTTCCATCCACTATCCTCCAAAAACTTCAAAACATATCTTCATTGCTATTCTGTCCCGAAGAAGCCCATGACTACTCGAAAGGGAATTGGTAACTAGCGGTCAAAAATAGTTAACGCCGATTTACGATTTGGGTAGTTTGATTATTGAAAATATAACACGGTACACGTGGCTCTCTTTTCGGCTCATAGTAAAGCTTTGGAGAAACAGATAGCTAGATAATGATCAGTTGTCCGGATATGGCGGAATTATCCGAGTTTCACACCCCACTGCCAAACCCATCTTGAGTATGTCGATTCTTGACCTTGCTTATCGTCTGTATCGGTAATCAAATTGGCATCCTGTGCTATCATCCTGCTATCAGCGAATATTTTTGGTTCACATTCACCAGATTGAGCGACACCTGGTCTACTAGCCACCTCTTCTATGGTTTGTGTTGGCCATTTCGTTCTAGAGCTAGAGAAACATTGATCTCCTAAAGTAGCTATGAATTCTTGGGGTGCTATACAAGACCAAAATCCTATCTGTAAATACACACTCCATAAAGCATGGACATTCTAGAGGAAACACGACGAACGATAGCGCAACCAGAGTGGCAGGAAAATAGACTTCTCCCTAGAGTCCGACTTGTACATTGCCATGGACTG
>Ga0153999_1001106_pt1 | contig 10949 bp, 8 predicted proteins | sample TSNC083MetaG_FD_104675 | JGI IMG/M metagenome (GOLD analysis project Ga0153999, IMG submission 104675) | Attine ant fungus gardens microbial communities from North Carolina, USA - TSNC083 MetaG | ecosystem: Host-associated > Fungi > Mycelium > Unclassified | place: USA: North Carolina, Lumber... | reverse complement strand
TTTGTTTTTTCTTAAACATGCAATTCTTCCTCCTTATCCGCCTCATTCAAATAGTCTGCATCAATCCGCCCATCTTTTATATGGATCACCCGCTTTGCCTGGGCTGCGATCTCATTATCGTGGGTTATGATGATTACGGTTCGCCCGGCTTTATGTAAAGCTTTCAGTATGTCCATGATATCTTCGGTAGACTTAGAATCCAGATTCCCGGTCGGTTCGTCTGCCAGAACCACCGGCGGCCTGGCTGCAATCGCCCGGGCAACCGCCACCCGCTGCTGCTGTCCGCCCGACATTTCCGACGGTTTATGGCTCATCCGTTTATCAAGTCCTACCATCGTCAGTGCTTTTTTCGAAATCTTCCGCCGGGTTCTTTTATTAATCCCCCGGTAAAGTAAAGATAATTCCACATTCCCCAATGCATCCAGATTATTTATCAAATTAAATCCCTGAAAGATAAACCCGATCTGCTGATTGCGAATATCCGATAGTTGATCGTCGGATAATTCCGATACATCGTTTCCATCCAGCCAATACTTTCCCGCAGTAGGGACATCCAGACATCCGAGCATATTCATCAGTGTTGATTTTCCTGATCCGGAATGTCCGATGATAGCTACAAATTCACCGCTTTGGATCTGCAGACTCACACCGTCAAGTGCACGGACTTCATTTTCACCGGGATTATATATCTTATACATATTTTCAATACGAATTAATGCTCCCATGACTCACTCCTTATTTAGTTTATATTTTTGTATCAATCGACTAATACAATTATACATCCATCATATGGAAAATGCAATCATTTTTTATATCCTAAAAATTGGACAATTTTTCTAAATTATGTTATTATTTAGTCAATTTATGAAGGCAGAGGTGAATAAATGTGAATATTAATTTAACCATTAAACTTAAAATAAAATCTATCTATCGTGATTTAAGTGTAAAAGAAACTGCAATGGCTGACTTTATATTGTCTGACCCACAAAAAGTAGGGCGAATGACAATTAGTGAAATATCAAGTGCTCTAGGATTTGCAGATTCAACACTATTTCAATTTGCACAAAAACTTGGTTATAAGGGATATAAGGATTTTAGAAATGATTTACTATCTGAAAAAACCGAGCCTGAAATTTCGTTTCATGAAGATATAAAAGAAGGTGATGATAATCTTACCATTACCAAAAAAGTATTTGCTTCAAGTATTTCATCTTTATACAATACCCTTGATTTATTAAAGCTTGAGGAAATAAATGAGGCATCCGGCATTATTCAAAGATCCAACATAGTCTCATTTTTTGGAATTGGCGGTTCAAATGTCGTAGCTTTTGATGCATATCACAAGTTCTTGCGTTCCGCCATCCAGGTTCAATACGGGACTGACTCTCATATCCAGTTAATGCAGGCGGGATTTTTATCTGAAGATGATTGTGCAATTATCATATCACATACCGGACGTACAAATGAAATATTACAGATTGCCAAGGTCGCAAAGGAAAGCGGTGCAAAAATTATTGCTATTACCAGTTTCCCTTTAACCCCTTTGGTAAAACTTGCGGATGTTGTGCTTATTTCAGCCGCTGAAGAAATCGGATATCGCTCAGAATCACTTGCTGCACGAATCTCGCAATTAGCAATTATAGATTCATTATTTACGCTTACCATGTCAAAATATAAATCAATATCTGAAGGAATGTTAGAAAGACTTGATGGTGTTATCGATCCTACAAAAAAACGGGCAAAAGTATCCAGGATTCCACAAGAGCAGCCGGATCAAAAGGATTAAAAAAGGGATTTCTGCTATATACACGGCAGAAATCCCTTTTTTACGGCCTATACTTCTAACTTTTAGTTACTACCCAGGAACGAGCCCGTTCCTGTTCCGAAATCATTCTTGCATACCACCCCTGCTGCTCCATCAATTCGGTATGGGTTCCCCGTTCCCGAATCCGGCCATTTTCTAATACCAGAATATTGTCTGCATTGATAATTGTATTCAGCCGATGGGCGATTACGATCACCGTCTTTTCCTTCATTAAAACATCCAGTGCCCGATTGATCTCCTGCTCATTATCCGCATCCAGACTGGAAGTGGTTTCATCCAACAACACGATCGGCACATCTTTGATCAGCGCCCTGGCAATTGATATCCGCTGTTTCTCACCGCCGGACAGCGTGCTACCGCCCTCACCGATCACCGTATCATAGCCATCCGGAAAGGCCTTGATAAAGTCATGGCATTGCGCCGCTTTTGCCGCCTTCTCTACTTCCTCCATGGAGGCTCCGGGCTTACCGATGCGGATATTGTTAGCAATGGTATCATTCAGCAGATATACTTCCTGAAAAACGACTGCCATCTGGCTGGTTAAACCGTCGGGAGAAATTTCCCGGATATCTTCGCCGCCTACCAATATGCTGCCGCCGGTAACATCCCAGAATCTTGAAATTAAACTGACGATCGTCGTTTTCCCGCTTCCGGATGGTCCGATCAGCGCCGTTGTGGTTCCCGGCTTTGCTTGAAAATTAATTCCATGCAATACTTCAACATCCTCGGTATAGCTAAAGTCCACGTCCCGAAAAACGATATCATGGCGTTTGGAATCGTTCTGCTCTTTCTGGTATTTTAACGGTTCCTCGTCCATCACACCGATGATATTATCAGCTGCTTTATTCATATAGTTCATCTCCGGGTATAACGCGCCTAATCCGGTCATCATATTGGATAAGGAAATCGCCACCATAATGACTGCGATAAACGTCTCGTTGTTCAGGCTGCCGTTTTTAAACATCAGCGTCCCCGCCACCAGGGCAATGGGAATCATCAGCGATGTCATAATAGAAAACAGAATCGTAAATGGGGCAATCGACAATTCGGTGCGAATTGACTGCTGTTTCAGCTTATTAAAACTATCATCCAACCGCTCGAATTTGACCCCCGTCAGATTATATAATTTAAAAGTTTTGATGCCATTGATATACTCTACCACCCGAGAGATCACTGCATTAATCGCCTGCCTGGATTTTCCGCTGGATTTTTTAGCAACCTTTCCCCCCAGCCCCATCAGCGGCAGCGACAAAATGACAACAGCCAGCAATATCAGAGCGTACTTCCAATCAATACTAAACGCAAATATCAAAGCCAAAACACTAAAAAATATGATCTTGAAGAAATTTGACAGGGAATGGGTCAGCACCTGTTCAAAATCTGCCACATCGGTGGATAATGTACTGGTCAGCCGCCCAATGCTATTCTTATTAAAATAGCCCAAATTCAGGCTGCGGATGTGGTTACCCAATGACAGCCGCAGCGACGCGGTAATATCCGCCCCCCGGTACTGTATCTGAGTATAATTGATAGAGTATAAAAATGCCCGGATCACAAACATCACCAGCAGCATGATAAAACTGATTCCCAGCTTCTGGCTGGTAAATGTCTGATCCACCAGTTGGATGATAGTCAGAATCATCACCCCGAACATTCCCATATGCAGCAGGGCATCAATACAGGAGAGAACAATGGGAAGTACCAGGGTTCCGGAACGCTCTCCGGCAACCCGGCGAATGGTTTTAACAAGTGAAATCATAATGCCGCCTCCTGTTCTGCCTGGGTGTAAATCTTCCACATATGGCTATATAATCCTTCCAGCTTTAAAAGTTCCTCATGGGTTCCCGACTCGGCTACCCGGCCTTCTTCGAATACACAGATCTGATCCGCATTGATAATGGTATGCAGACGGTGCGCAATCATAATGGTGGTTTTGCCCTGCAGCAGATTCCCTAGCGCTTTCTGGATCTTGTATTCATTTTCAATGTCGGTGTAACTGGTCGCTTCGTCAAATACAATGATCGGTGCATTTTTAAGGATTGCCCGGGCAATACAAACCCGCTGCTTTTCTCCGCCGCTCATTTTCACCCCATCCTCACCAATCCGGGTTTCATATCCCTCCGGAAGGCTCATGATAAAATCATGAATCTGTGCTGCCCTGGCTGCCTCTTCAACCTGATGGCGGCCGGCATTTTTATTTCCGATGGCGATATTTTGATAGATACTGTCATTGAGCATGAAGGTCTCCTGAAATACAAATGATACTAAATCCATTAGATTTTCCGTTTTTAATTCATTAATATTGTATCCGTCAACGCGGATCGCTCCGCCGGTGACTTCCCAGAATTTCGGAATCAACTGAGCTGCGGTGGTTTTACCGGCTCCCGATGACCCGACGAAAGCCGTCAGGCTTCCTTCCGGCAGGCGAATACTTACATCTTTAAGGACATCGGCTTTATCATAACGAAATGTTACATCTTCAAATAAAAGGTCATGTCCTTCCTCCTGTGCCAGCTTCCGGCTGCCTTCATTGGTCTTAGGCAGATCCATGATATTTTTAATGCGCTCGGTGCCGCTCATAATTTGATTAAAGGATTGGGCAAAACTAACCAGATTCAGCAGGCTGGACAGAAATACCATTCCCATAATCATAAAGAATAAATACGTTCCCACATCCAGTGAGCCTTTTAAGAACAAATAACCGCCCAGCGGCAGAGTAAATAGCACCCCGCTTTCTACCAGTGCCACAAAAATACCATATGTATAGCCCTGATCTCGGGTACACCTTTTCCAGAAGGTATTATAATCGGTTACCGTATCGGCATATTCTTTATAACCCTCGGCAGTCATATTATAGGTCTTCATAACGGTCATCCCATTGACGAACTGCATGATCGTGGAATTCAGCTTTGCCAACAGGGTATGATAAATCCCCATTTGCTTTCCGGTAATAATCATTGCCGCGACCTGCAGCACCGCCCCCAGAATCACCGGGATCAGGATACAAAGTGCCATCGGGACATTGATGGTCAGCAGATAGATGAACACGATAATGGGCGTGCAGATAGCTGCGGTCAGATCAGGAATCTGATGGGCAAGGAATTTTTCCATTCGCTCCACATCTTCAATAATTACCTTTTTGATCTCACCGGACGTATGATTGGTGAAAAAGCCCAGGTTTACGTTCGCAATATGACGGCTGATTCCCGCCCGTACACTGTATAACGTATTAAATGCGCCAATATGAGATAAGGTTCCTGAAATAATCAAAAAGACAAATTTACCGATTATCGCCAAGGCCGCTGTCAGCGCATAGCGCAGCGCCAGCTGACTGTCGGCATTCCCGGCAATTAAAAACATTAAGATCCGGTATACCATCACAAATGGTATAAACGAACACAGGCTGCTGAATACGCTGAATATTGCGGACAGCAGCATTAGAAATTTGTTGCGCCCGGCCAGCAGCAGCAGGTATCCGATACCGGATGTTGATTTTTCTCCCATAGTTTCCTCCTTTAAAATATGTTAGTTTTTACTAACCCCGTTTCAAATATAAAGAGTTTCGCTTGGGAAACTCCTCGCCCGCGGCGGTTACTTCATCAATAAAGCATTCCACCCCGCCGTAATAAAGCGCGTAATATTCTTAATGATCTGCATCGCTTCCACGTACGGTACTTCATGAACAACCAGCTCCAAAACACAGGAAAATTGTGCCGTTATCACAAAATGCAATTCCCGCCGGCTGACCTCCCGAACCGGATGTCCATACGCTTTGGCCAGTTCCAGATACTTTGAGGTAAACTGAACATCGAGCTCTACGAGTGTATGAGTAAAGTGTTCATATGGACTTTGTTCGGAACAGTTAATCAATAGCTTAAACGTATCAAAATGGGCATAAATATACTCTATAAATCCTTCCATTGAAGAAGCCGATGTCTCCCACATCAGATCCATCCCCTGTTCTTCCAGCTGTTTTAAATGAGACTGGCCGCTCTCCCTGTACTGTTCCAGAAATTGATTGTAAACCGGTGCCACCAGCGCGTTAAATAAAGCGTCTTTATCCCGGAAATGACGATACAGCGCACCCGTGGTCACACCTGCATTGGCTGCAATCCGCCGAAGCGAAGCATCGGCAAAGCCATATTCAAGAAATTCGGCTTTGGCACTGTTTAAAATATCTTCATGTGTTTTAGCTGCATCTGACGGCATAGTACTCCTCCTATATAAACGGGGCTTGATAACATCGTTATCATACTCCTTTTTTCGCATTTAGTCAAGTAATTAATTGACTTTTTTATCTGATCCAAGTATGCTGTCTTTATGTGAAATAAAGAGTTTCGCTTGCGAAACTCCTCGCCTGCGGCGGTTGCGCCAGCAACATTTTCCTCTAAGCCGCAGCGTGATCCCCCGGAGGGGTTTTTATTTCATAGGACGTAATTCCCTATGAAATAAAAAATTACTAAAAATGAAGGAGTATTGATTTGAAAGAAAAATACGAAGAGGCCATTAGGATAAATGAGGCCGTTGCCGATAAAAATAAACGCCGAGCAAACCTGGTTGGTTATCTGAAGCTAATATTATTTGTACTGTTTGTGATGGTCATTTACTACGCCGTTAAAAATGCCGGAAACCTGATTTATCCAACCCTGGTTCTGATTCTTTTTTTGATCCAGATCGCGGCCTGGCTTTACCATGCACGTCTAAATGAAATTAACCACCACGCCGAGGGGATGATAGAAATCAATCATCGCCACATCATGAGGATTACTGGAGACTGGACCGATTTTGCCGACACTGGCGAAGAATTTTTCGATCGGGAACACAGCTATGGTGCCGATCTTGATATCAGCGGTAAAAAGTCCCTGTTCCAGTTCCTGAATGTCACTCATACCTGGTACGGCAGACAGGCTTTAGCCGATGATCTGCTGAACAGCCGCTATTCCCGGGAAGAAATCGCTGGGCGGCAGAAGGCGGTGGAGGAACTATCACAAAATACCGAATTGATAAACGAGCTGGAATATTATTTTACCCAGGCCGGAATGTCATCCGATCTGCCTGCTTTGGTAAAGTCATTTGAGAACTCCCGCCCTTTTATCCGTTCCCGTGTTCTATGCCTGTTGCTCACTTATTTGCCGGTTCTGACCATCATAATTGGCGGAATTGCCCTTATTTTCCGACAAGGAATGCTCTATCAGCCAACAGCCGTTTTGCTGGCAGCACAGATCGTTTTATGGCTGGGCGGCACTGCCGCCACTCAAAAACAACTGCGCGGTATTAGCAGCCTGCCGGGAAAATTTAGTGCTTTTCATGAAGTGATTGAATTGGCCACTAAGGCCGGTTTTAAAACCGCCGAACTGCGGGGAATCCAGACTGTCCTGGGCGGCACTGACCATTCGGCCGTTCAGGCTTTCCGACAACTGGCTAAAATTGCCGAAAAAGTCAATATCCGTAATAATGTTTTTTGCTATTTAACTCTGAACCCGCTGCTTCTCTGGGACTTGGAATGCGCGATAAGCTTCTCTTCCTGGAAACAAGACTACGGACATGCCTGCGCAAGCTGGTTTGAAGCTTTGGGCAAACTGGAAAGCCTGATGAGCCTGGCTGTTTTACCAAACGCTTTAAGCCAAACCTGTTTTCCCGAATTCACCGATACCCGTTCTGCCGCCGCCAGTGAACTGGGACATCCCCTGCTTGGCAATGACGAACGGGTGACCAATGATCTGCAGCTTAAGGATCAGATTCTGATAATTTCCGGTTCCAATATGTCCGGTAAAACTACCTATCTGCGAACTGTCGGCATAAATATCGTCCTGGCCCGAGCCGGAGCACCGGTCTGCGCCAAAAGCATGCGCTGCTCAGATCTGCATTTAGTTACTTCAATGCGGATTGCTGATGATTTGAATGAAGGTATTTCGACTTTCTATGCGGAGTTAAAAAGAATTAAAATGATCCTCGGCACAGCCGGGAAAGATCAAGGCACTCTGTTTCTGATTGATGAAATCTTCCGCGGCACCAATTCCGCTGATCGTCTGGCCGGTGCCAGAGCGGTGATTCAGAAATTAAGTAAGCTTAGTGTTATAGGAATGGTAACTACACACGATCTGGAACTGTGCGAGCTTGAGCAGCAAATTTCCAATGTTAGAAATTTTAATTTTTCAGAGCATTACCAGAATGGAAAGATTTGTTTTGATTATAAAATGCGGTTGGGTAAATCAAAGACAACCAATGGCAGATATCTTATGGAGCTGGTAGGCATTTTCGATAATTGAGATCTAGGCTGCTGCTCTTATGCAGCAGCCTTTTTTACGGCTTGTGGTTAAAAACTGGGACACAATCCGTCCCATACAATTTTCCGATAGTTTTCTTTATCAGTATCTCCCTCAGTAGAAATGCAGAGGATTTTTGAATCAGGTTCTAAATTCAACTGATTTCTCAGGTAATCCAAGCTGGCATTCTGCATGATTTCTGCTGCAAACCCAAGGGTCGCCGCACCGCTTTCGCCCGATATGACTTTTGCATCTTCACCCATCGGATTGCCTAATATCCGCATTCCTTTTGCGGCAACCCAGTCCGGAATGGAAACGAAATGATCCGCATATGTCTTTAATACATTCCAGCCGATTGTACAAGGTTCCCCACAGGCGAGTCCCGCCATGATCGTATCCATATTTCCCGTAACCGGATGCATTCTGCCATCTGCAGCGGCCGCAGTCCGAAAAACACAGTCAGCTTTATTTGGTTCAACTATTATAATGGCCGGTTTCTCCCTTTCATCATAATAATCTGCAAAAAATCCGGTTAACGCTCCCGCCATAGCTCCCACCCCGGCCTGCAGAAAAATATGGGTGGGCTTTTCTTTCAGTTGTCCGATGATTTCATAGGCCATGGTAGTGTAACCTTGCATAATCCAGCCGGGGATTTCTTCGTATCCTTCCCAAGCTGTATCCTGAACCAGAACCCAGCCATTTTCCTTTGACTTCTTACTGGCCAGGCGGACCGTATCATCATAATTTAAATCAGTGATTGAAGCCTCTGCTCCTAATGCTTTAATATTATTCAATCGCTCCAGCGAACTGCCCTTCGGCATATAAACAGCACTTTTATGTCCCAGACAATTCGCAGTCCAGGCAATTCCCCGACCGTGGTTCCCATCGGTAGCCGTAACAAAGGTGATTTCGCCAAGCTTATCATGTATTTCCGCACTGTTAATCTTCTCATAAGACAGGTCACTGATATCCATATTTAGCCTATCAGCTATATATTTTCCGATGCAATAGCTTCCGCCCAATCCTTTAAAAGCATTAAGACCAAACCGAGCACTTTCATCTTTTACATAAATACCTTTCACTCCTAATGCCTTAGCTAAACTTTTCAAATCTGCCAAAGGTGAAGGCTGGTAACCCGGAAAGCTTTTATGGAAATTGTTCACCTTTAAAGCATTTTCAACACTAAACTGAGTTGATGCTGCATTTGCATCCTTTCCAGCACTGCAATTAAGTACAGCCTTTATAGATTCATTCATATGCTATTCCCTTCTGCTTTGTATTATTTTTCATCTATTGCTAATTCTACGGCAGCCTTACTTTTATTAATTCGGCAAAAAATTCCGCGCCAACTTCTAAAATGTCATCATTATAATCATACTGCGAATTATGAAGCATGATGTTCTCAGTGGCAATCGCCGATTTCCCACTGCCCAAAAACAGAAAGCAGCCTGGTACATGCTCAAGGAACGTTCCAAAATCTTCTGATGCCATCCATGGCTCACAATCAGCATTTACCTTTTCTTTACCGAGCAGATTCTGCGCCGCTTCCGCAACCACATCGGCACACTTCGCCCAGTTGACTGTTGGGTTAAATTCATGTGTATACTCAAATTCACACCCAGCCCCGTTCATTTCGCAAATGCTTTCACATATCTTTCTCATCCTGGTTTCAATCAATTCCTGCATCTCTTTCGTGCAGCTTCTGGTATCACCTAAGATTTCAACATTCGAAGGAATAGCGTTATGAGCACCATCGGTATGCAGCTCCGTGCAGGAAACTACTGCCTGATGAATTGGATTTGCACTTCGCGATGCAATCGTCTGCAGCGCCACAATAATTTCCGAAGCTGTCACCAGCGGATCAATACCCACATGCGGACTGGACGCGTGAGAACCTTTGCCCTTAATGCGAATGGCAAAGTTATCTTCACTTGCCATGATTCCCCCGGAACGGGTATGGATCACTCCCTCCGGCAAAAATGGAGTATTATGCAGACCATAGAATTCATCCAACGGGAATTTTTCAAAGAGATCGTCATTGATCATTGCCTTTGCACCCTTTCCCGGTTCCTCTGCCGGCTGGAAAATGAACCGCACCGTACCGTTAAAATTCTTTCTTTCTGCCAACAGCTTAGCTGCTCCAAGGAGAGTTGTGACATGACCATCATGTCCGCATCCATGCATTTTCCCTGGTGTTTTTGATACATGAGGAACAGTTCCTGTTTCGGTCAGATTGAGGGCATCCATATCCGCCCTGAGTCCGATTACCTCCGATCCATCGCCAACCTTTAAATTACCCACAACACCGGTTCCGCCGATACCCTGATGCACCTCGATCCCCATTTCTTTCAATTTTTCGGCGACAAACGCTGCGGTATTGGTTTCTTCAAAAGCTGTTTCCGGCTTTGTGTGCAGGTAGTGTCTCCATTCGATCAGTTGATTTTTTAATGCTGCTTCCATCATAATACCTCCTATTGCTCATCTGATAATTTATCAAGATCCATTTTAGTTACTTCTTTGTCGAAATTCCAAATGGGAGCTGCTTTCCCCTTTGCCTTCTGTCCGGCATAGTCTTTCAAAACGTAGGCCACATATTTCGCCAGTCCAAGCAGGGCAATTACATTGAAAAATACCATAAAAGCACTGACAAAATCAACCAGATCCCATACCAGCGACACCGGTGCCACTGCACCAACTATGATCAGACCACAACAGATGATGCGATATCCCATTATCAATTTCTTATTTTCTGAAAATAGCGCCATCAGGTTGACTTCACCGTAATAGATATCCGCCAAAAGAGTTGTAAATCCAAACAGGAGCATTGCAATAAAGACAATCCATTTCCCCGCACCGCC
>Ga0153999_1001103_pt1 | contig 10965 bp, 12 predicted proteins | sample TSNC083MetaG_FD_104675 | JGI IMG/M metagenome (GOLD analysis project Ga0153999, IMG submission 104675) | Attine ant fungus gardens microbial communities from North Carolina, USA - TSNC083 MetaG | ecosystem: Host-associated > Fungi > Mycelium > Unclassified | place: USA: North Carolina, Lumber... | reverse complement strand
TTGGGCCAACGAAATCGAACCCCAGTTTATCCGCACAGACTACTTCTTCAATTGTCGAACAATCTGCTAAAAGCAATTGATTCGGATATTTCTCCTTGATTTGTCCAAAAAAATCGTTAAGCGTCAGGTTCCCGGGCCTTGGTCTATTCGTTGCATCAACTGCAATAATCTCTGGCCTGACTTCCATCAGTTCATCAACCTCATTTATAGTTGGAGTTATATATACCGGGCTGTCGGCATAATGCCTTTTGATGATCCCAATCACCGGAAGTTCGACATTTTTTTTGATTTCTCTGATATCCGATACAGAATTAGCCCTAATTCCACAAGCCCTCCCTTCCATTGCGGCTTTAGCCATTCTCCCCATTATGAACGATGAGTAGAGCGGCTCTGTCTCAAGAGCCTGACAGGACACTATAAGTTTCCCGTTCAAATCAGCAATCTCCTTATGCATAAATTTTCTCCCTTCATTGAATATTATCATTATACTTTCTCCTGCAAATTCTTTCAACAAAGCCCCATTGAATAGAAAATACTTTCATTCATTTGGTCGTTATCACAATATACATCATCAATTATCACTGTTCGTATGTGTGTTATTGCCAATACTGTTTAAGTGTATTTTCAAAAGTCTGGTAACATAAAAATCCCAAAGCGGAGCTAACCAACCGTCTCGGGATTTAAACTATACTTCTTTCTTAATTATAAAACTACATTATGCCGTTAAAGCGGTTAAAAAGTAACACCAACTTTCAAGGACTTTACCTTTCTTTCCGTAATTACATCCCCCTCCCTCATTTCACCACAAAGTAATGGTGAATTTACATTATATAGTTTTATGTTACGCCCAACTCTTTCCTCACTAAAATTAGCATAACAATATTTGCACCCATTCCTGCATGTGTTATATGTTCCTACTTCAATACTTTCAAAGCAGCCACATTCTTCCCTTTGATTCTTATCTTTACTCCCACTCAATTTACATCCTGTTAATTTCTCGATAAGATTCTTATCAATACAATTACCATGTGTTATTCCTGCTGCTTGCAAATCAATTTTTTCGGCACATGTTTCAATAGCCATATGATTCATAGCTGCAATTTCAGCCATCCCATATGCCAAATTAAATATTTCCTCTTCTAAAAATGGTTTTATACATAACATTTCTGAATTACGCTTTGTCTTGGCATATAAATCCACAAAGCTAATAACCACTTTATCCGTATAACCTTTTAAATGCCCTGCTATTTCCTTAAAAGCCTTCAAATGATACTCAATCGTATAAGAACCGTTCAATAAAATAGGATCATATCTCCATATCACTCTTTCGTGTCCAATGATTTTAGAAAGTTTTTGGAATGTAAAAATCAAATGATTCCGCTTATCCGGAAGACCGGGCTCTACCGCTTGCCCATATCCGGTTAATGTGAATTGGAAATAATACTGATATCCGGACAGTTCATTTAATCGTGGCAACATATTTTCAGGATTCTTCGTCCAAAACACAATACAGTCAACCACTTTCGTGGAAAGGTTAATTTTACTGATTTGATGGGCATTCATTGGATTTCGGACATATAAATAGCCTTCTTTTAACCGATTATAAAACCATTCGGAATAATAGTTGGGGACATCTGTTCTTCTGCTAACGCTGAGTATCATACTTTATCGCCTCCAGTTTCTATGTTCTGATTATAGCAAATACCTCGGGAATGGGTGCATTATCCTCCAAAAGTTTCTCATGACCAACTATTCGGAGGATCTAGATGAATTATTCCATCTGGGTGGTTCCTCAGGTGGCGCAAGTCCTTCCCATAATCGGGATGACCACTCCAAAAATTTTACTTATTTATATAATGAGGAAAAAGGCATCTGGCGATTATCTCCCGCCTATGACCTGACATATAGCCATTCCATAGGCGGTGAGCATGCTACCTGTATAAGCGGCAACGGAAAGAATCCAGCCATGAGAGATATTCTGAAAGTGGCCGATTATATCGGTATGAGTAAAGAAGCTTCTAAACGTATTGCAGCGGAAATCAAAGAAATCGTCAACGAAGAGTTAGGGATATTTCAAGTTTAATACTCTAAAGCCATGTATCCGAAAAACTTTGATTCTCCATTTTATATTGATACTCTCTCTGATAAGATTCCTTAAACTCCATACCTTTTTCTAACCCCTGCTCATATTCTTTTATCCAATCTGGCATGCATTCACACTGCATCAAGTAATGTAACAGAAAAGCCTGGGTTCTTTCTTTATCCCGCTCTATATAGTTGGATTGAAAGTATTTAATTGCTTTCTCATTTTCATATAGATTTAAATAAATCATGAAAATCAACTTAGTTAAATTATTTCTTTTTTCCGTCATTCTGAATTTGTCGTCTCCATAGTATGTATGTGAAGTCTTTTTGGAGCCTTTGGCCTGCCCAGCAATCAATTCCTTTTTTATAAGTTTACATTGGCTAATAGCAATTTCTTTTACATCTGTTGTTTTCATCTGATTAGCCACCGTAATTACTAATTCCAAATCCAATTCCCCTCTATAAATATCTTTGTTGATAAACAATTCAATCGCGGACTTTATGCATTCATCACTAACGCCTCCCTCCAGCATCCTGGATATAACTTTTTCCAATAATGCTGATTGTTGAATACCAACTGCCCGAAAAGGATTATCTGAGTTGAAAAGGTAAGTATGACAGGCATAACAAAGCATCTCATATATCCGTCTCAATAAATTTGTTGCCTCCCGTCCTTCTTTTCCTATAGCCGGAATGCTTTCCAGATCCTTAATAAAAGCCTTAACCTGAAACCTCCATTAGGGTCTTTCCTTTTTATGAATGTTCTTGTTGGGCGCAAAATAATAACCTTTATACGCATGATCAATAAACAATTCAATCTTCGGTTTTATTTCTTCTATTCCCTTTTTCCCAGCCGCCTCCCTGGCATTTTTCCCAATACTTTTATATGCATGTAAATCGTTTATCATATCATCAATATCTTTATCTTCACGTATTTTTTTGGGGATAGCCTTATATATTTCAGCCAGCAAAAGCCTTAAGTCTTCCTCTTTATATTGTTTTAAAGTCTCTCTTACCTGTGATATAAGCATTGTAAATATTCCTTTCTAATCAAATTAGTTTTTCAAAAATCGTCTGGAGTGTCTGGACTCCAGACACTTTTCATTTCAACCTCACCAGCATTAACGCTTTCCCCCAACTGCCCCTTCCACCGCTCTGGAAAGAAGCGGTCAGTGTATTTTCCTCATCCGGATTATGCAAACCTCTATAGCCGACAATTATAAAGTCCAGAGGTACTTTTTTTACGTTTTCTCTAATTAATGCTCTTGTCTTGCTGTTCAAATATTTTGTGATAAAGTCAGCCACATCAATATCAGGTATATAGTCTTTCTCATCTTCGAATAATTCCTCTTGCGTTTCCACCCTCCATTGACAATGGAGGGTAACTTCATATCTAAAATAGTTGATTGGGGTATAAAAATTTGATATAAGATATAGAAATAAAGCGGATAAAATCTAAAATTTATCCGCCGCAACAAAACCTCCTCCCAACGCAGTTGTTTCAAGCCACAATTCAATATCTATTTCCTGGCACACTCCCTGGTCATACATCAGAGCCACTCTTCTATCGGAATTAAATCCTATCAAAGTTACCCAATGCCAATTATCCAGATTATCCAATCTCCCATTTGATAAATTGAGAAAAGCTACAGGTAAATCTTTTTCAAACAATTCCACTAAGAAAAGACTAACCTGCTTTATGGAAGGACGACAGGGCTTCGGCACTCCTAATTTAGGCACGCCTAATTTAGACGTAGGAATATCTAATACACGGCAATTCAAATGTACATTATACTCCTTCCCATATCGCTGTATCCCGTCAACAAACAACTTTGTACTATTAACACCCATTTTCCCTGGGGTGACATATTCCCATACCTTTTCCATCAAGGTTAGAAACTCCTTTTTTCGGTTTTTGACACCGTCAGACAGAACTGCACAACCATGCCTGGTTTTTGACAAATACCACAATATATTTGTACAAGTTGTCGGTCCGCAGCCTGCCTGCCGCTGCCAATAACTTTCGTACCACATTTGGCTGGCTCCTAAAAATATATTTCCCTGTTCATCATTTATTTTCAAAAATTCAGGTGAATGAATCGTAACAAATCCTTCCAAAATATCATCTCCTGCAAAACAAAATTTACACTAGTGTACTGTATCCTATATAATATGCCGCCAGGACTTTAAATTTCATTATATAGGTATCTATCAAAAATAGCAAATTAATAGTTGAATTTTTTATCAAAGTGTAGTAAAATCAATTTCAATAAGCAGAATAAGATTTAAAGGCTATGATGAAAAGGAGTACATATTTCCAAAAGCAAAGAGAGAAGATGGCAGGTGTGAATCTTCGTGAAGGTAATATGGAAGCAGTTTCTGAGCCATGAACCGAACGACTTTCGTTTAGTAGGCTTCATCGGATTTCCAACCGTTATAGTGGAAGCGGTATCAAACTATAATTTCTATGCGTTTCGTACCGGCAAAGTGCAGAGATTTCTGAATTTAGGTGGTACCACGGATATGTTATTCGCCCTAAGCTTTTAATAGCTTAGGTTTTTTTTATTCACTTATTTATATCCTCAACTAGAGGGTACCCTCAGTAGACAACTGAGGTCGAAAGGAGACGCTAATATGATTATTGAAAAATCAAGGAAACTAAACCATGTCGGCTATGATATCAGAGGACCAGTCGCAGATGAAGCAGACCGTATGACCAGCCAGGGAGTTGATATCATTAAACTAAATACCGGAAATCCTGCTGCCTTTGGATTTCGCGCCCCCAAATATGTACTTGAGGATTTAATCAAAAATAATGAATTGTCTCAGGCCTATTCACATTCCAAGGGAATTCTACCGGCAAGGGAAGCTATTGTTTCTTATTGTAAAACAAAAAATATCCCCAATGTAGGAATCGAAGATGTATTTACCGGTAATGGCGTAAGTGAATTAATCACTATGACTATGCAGGGATTATTAGATAGTGGTGATGAAATCCTCATTCCTTCACCGGATTATCCTCTATGGACTTCTGCGGCAACCCTTGCAGGCGGAACTGTAGTTCATTATCAATGCGATGAACAAGCTGAATGGTATCCTGACATCAATGATATCCGCAAAAAAATAACGAACCGCACTAAAGCTATCGTCATTATTAACCCCAATAATCCTACCGGCGCTTTATACCCTAAAGAATTACTGCTGGAAATTGTTGATTTAGCCAGACAACACGACTTAGTTATTTTTTCTGATGAAATATATGACAGACTTGTTATGGACGGATTGGAACATGTTCCTATTGCATCTCTTGCCCCTGATTTGTTCGTGGTTACGTTTAATGGCTTATCAAAATCCCACCAGCTTGCCGGTTTTCGCTGCGGGTGGATTTGTTTAAGCGGTAATAAATGTCAAGCCAAGAGCTATATTGAAGGTTTAAACATGCTGGCGTCTATGAGATTATGTTCTAATGTATTATCTCAAACAGTCATTAAAAATGCTTTGAAAGATTATAATAGTGCTGATAATTTATTAATACCCGGCGGAAGACTATATGAGCAGCGTGAGTATATTACAAAGGCTATTAATGGTATCCCAGGGTTAAGCGTGGTTAAGCCTAAGGCTGCTCTTTATTTATTTCCTAAAATTGATATAAAAAGGTATAATATTAAGGATGATGAGCAGTTTGTATTAGATTTCCTCCGCCAGCAGCATGTACTATTGACCCATGGCGGCGGCTTTAACTGGAAGTCCCCCGATCATTTCCGCCTTGTTTATCTTCCCAAGATAGATACTTTAGAAGTCATCAGCCAGAAATTACATAACTTCCTGGAAAGCTATCATCAATGATAGCTTTGCCAACATAATAGCTCCCATTAAGGTAACAGATTTTTATATCAGCCTGCCTTAATGGGAGCCATATCATTTTTCATAGATTACCTTTTCAGGTTTTCTTTTTATTGTTCCAAAGAAGTATTCCTGTCAAAAATGCTGAGACAAATAGTACAATGAACCACCAGTATGACATGCTTTCATCTCCCGTTTTGGAAGTGCCTGACGTTGATGTCTTATTATTGTTATGCTTATTGGCATCGGTGCTGCCGCCATTATAGCTGTTGTGAAATTCAATCTTTCCATCAGGATATGAGACTTCAGCCGTCAATGTACCTTCGCCATTGTCCACTACTGTAACAACTCCCGTATATTCTGTTTCATCATAGGTGATACCAGCTGCATTACCGTTAACTTCTGATACTGCAAAGGTATATACTCCCGGATTATTAAAACCAATTTCACTAAAGGCAATGGTTCCATCAGCCTTATTTGTTCCGGTAGAAACTATCTTACCGTCTTTATCTTTTACAACAAAGCTGAACATATCATCTGTTAACTCTTTACCGGTCAACTTCTTTGTTCCCGTAAAGGCTACCGGGGGATCTCCGGTTGTGTATTCATTATTAAATACTAGTCCAGATTCTGGATAACTTACTATGGCACTTAATGTGCCGTTTCCGTTATCCTTTACTTCAACGGTCACTGCGTATTCTGTTTCATCATAGATGATTCCTCCTGCACCACCGTTAACCTCTGACACAGTATAGGTGTAAGTACCTGGTGATGAAAAGCTAATGTCGCCGAATACAATGCTGCCATCGGCTTTGTTGCTTCCGGTTGAGACTATCTCACCATTTTCATCATATACTGCAAAGCTGAACATATCATCTGTCAATTCTTTACCGGCTAAATTCTTTGTCCCTTCCAGAGTAACCGATATACTATCTGTTGTATACTTGTTATTGAATACAAGTCCGGATTCCGGATGATTTACCGTGGCACTTAATGTACCATCTCCATTATCCACTACTTCTACTGTTACCGTGTATTCTATCTCATCATAGGCGATTCCTCCTGCACCGCTGTCAAGTTCTGATACAGTGTAGGTATACGTTCCCGGGTTTGTGAAACCAATCTCGCCAAAGACAATCGTTCCGTCAGCTTCATTCGTACCAGTTGCAACTATCTCTTCATCCACATCTTTCACGACGAAACTAAACATACCTGCTTCCAGTGATTTCCCCGTCAAATTCTTTGTTCCAGTAAAGCTAACTGCCGCGCTGTCGGTTGTGTATTCATTATTAAACACAAGTCCGGATTCCGGGGAATTTACTGTGGCACTAAGTATGCCATCTCCGTTATCCGCTACTTCTACTGTTATAGCGTACTCTGTTCCATCATAGGTGATTCCTCCTGCACCACTATCAACTTCTGATACGGTGTAATTATAAATACCTGCTGATGAAAGGATGATCTCGCTGAACGTAATGCTGCCATCGGCTTTGTTGGTTCCGGTTGAGACTATCTCACCATTTTCATCATATACTGCAAAGCTGAACATATCATCTGTCAACTCTTTACCGGCTAAATTCTTTGTCCCTTCCAGAGTAACCGTTGTGCTGCCGGTACTGTAGGCATTTTTAAATTTTATGCCATCATCAGGATAGGATGGCGTTGCTGTGAGTGTACCGTCTGCGTTGTCCGCTACTGTAACATTTACTGTATATTCAGTATCATCATACGTGACTCCGCCTGCTTCTCCGATAATTTCTTTTATCGTGTAGGTATACGTCTTTCCGATATCTTTCCAGGTATATTCTATCGCTTCGAAGGTGATCTTACCTTCTGCATCATTCGTCCCCGTAGCGACTTCTTCATTGTCCTTATCTGTCACAGCAAAATGAAATTCCCCTGCCTTAAGACTTCTTCCCGACAGTTCCTTTGTCCCTTCTAAGGTCATAGATGTACTTATCAACGCATTCTCTATTTCACCAAGATCTACGATGGCATCTTTTTCTGTTTCCAGGCTTTCACTTAATACAAATTCGTATTTTGTATCGGATAACTGATAACCGTTCGGCGCTAAAGCCTCCTCCAGATAGTACTTTAATAATCATAGGATTCACGGTACAGACGTTCCAATAACTTCCATTTCGCCATCGTATTTGTATAAGTCAGTTGCTCACTTGTCGAATAATATGATATTGTTTCATTATCGGATGCGCCAGGATTGGCAGCTATGACCGCTTCACATATTCCTTGATATTTAACGAGCTGATTTAACCAATATCCCAATGAACCATATTGTGTCGCAGCTCCAGGCATCAGTTCTCCATAACGAAGTCCGGTATCCCCGAATGCGCCCAGATTCATAATCAGCCGCTCCCTCATAACAGACGGGTTATCCGGATGCTGCTCTGTGATGACGGCATAGCTTCTGGCCGTCGTTTTCACCGTCGCTTCTATCTCTGCATTGCTGCCTCCTGTGATTTTCGTCAGGTGACCCATTAATTTGGCTGATAAATTGCCATAACTATAGGTGGAGCTATTTGTCATATAGTTCTCCGAATCATATAGCCAAAACGGCATTCGTAACTCTACCTCCAAATCCCCAGCCGAATTGTAAAAGCTCTGATGCTCATCTATCGTTTCCTCAATGATTATATTGTCATAATTCCCTATTTTACCTCCCGCCGTATATGCTCCATCCGCATACGCCTTAAAGCCTGCCTTGATCAGTTCGGGGCTATGTACGAAAATCCGCCAACGGATAGTATTAGTACTAGAACTGTAATTCAGCGCCGCTTTATGTAAATAAAGCGGTTGACCATTTCCACCAGGCACAGTTCCTACACCTGAGTTCGGCTTTTCTACTATCGTAATATCCGCAAAATCAGACTCCATGTCATAAAAACTGGAGAATACAATTTCATCTCCCTTTGTCAGCCCTTTTATATCGGCGCCGACGGTCATGCTTCCCTTGATATCGTATCTATCTACAATATTCTCCGTGAAGGTAACTTTAAAATATAATGTAGTCTCATCTGTACCGGTTTCTTCCGCGATAAGCTTTCCTGTTCCCAATTTAACGCCCCCGTACATCAACGCTATCTCAGTAAAATTAGACCAGTTGGCAGGTTCACATCCGCTTATCTTACAAAGCTCAAACAGGATATAATCGCCTGCAACAAAGTAGTGCTTGAAGCTTTTGACGTCGAAGCATTACATTATATTGTAAAGAATGAAACACCCACCCATAAAGTAGAAACGATATTTTTACGTGCCATCAAAAAAGCATCAGAAAAGAAACGAGAAAATATACTTTTTACAGCAGGAGGCGAATAATTGAAATGATTCTACTGCTTGTTGTAATTTGCTTTGGAGGAGTTATGAAGCTCTTTACTTTTAAGAAGATTTCTAAACTAGAGGGGCTGGGACCACTCAATACAGAAGAAACAGGTAAAGGTATCATTATAAAATAAAACCCCAGTGGGTATATTTACCCCAAGATAAGGCGGGAGCGTAATAGCCGTTTTGCGGACGCCGCGCTCCCGTCTTTTTTGGTATGTTGCTCCACTAATTTACATTATTTGGCAAGCAGCCTACAAAAGCATTGATTTAAAATTCAATTACTTTAGGTTCCTCAGTGAAAGATGATATTGTAGCAGTCGCATTTCTGAGGTAAAGAACTTGTGTGTTACTATCGGATGCCGAGTACATCCCTTGTAATGACGGATATTCATCCAGCATATGCTGCTTTGCTTCAATCCGGTCATCTTCTATAGCAACAGCCTCAATACGTATCCACTTACCATCCAACATACCACATATTTCAATTTTAGGATTCAATTTCATCTGCTTAGATACATTCTTAGATTTACCCGTTTGGATATATAATTTATCTTCAAATATATCCACTGTGCCAAAGGGACGAACCCTCGGTTGGTCGCCTTCCATCGTTGCGAGATAATATGTCCCACACTGTTTCAAAAAATCGTAAACTTCTTTCATGAACAATTCCTCCATTTCTAAAATTGACTTTATGTCTGTTTTCCTATATTATTACATCATAAGAACAAAAGAGCAAGTACGTTTTTTTTGTAACGTTAGTATCTTATTAGATACCAAGAAAGGAAGAATAATATGCTAGATGATTTGTTTTTAAAATGTCCTGTGACAACAGCACAAAAAATTTTATCAGGTAAGTGGGCTTTGCTAATTATCTATCACTTGAAAGATAAAACACTTAGGTTCAACGAATTGCTCCGCCTTTTTGATGGCATTACCCATACGACTTTGACTAAGCAGTTAAAGAATTTAGAACAGTATGGCATCATCAGGCGTAAAGTATATTCACAAATTCCGCCCAAAGTAGAATACTCTTTGAGCGAGATGGGTCATAAACTACTGCCTGTTATTGACGCCTTATATGCGTGGGGGGAAGAATACATTCAAAGCCACCAAACTTAGGTGCACATATGCAATTAGCTTTTATATATGAGCGTTTCATCCGGACGCAGCTTAAGCTGCGGGGTAAGGGTACAATCGCGGGAATCGTAATTCCCCTTCAAAGAGGATACTCGTAATCCGCTTCGCTTAGAAGCGGGGGACATCCCGCTACTTCCCGCTACTACATACTTGACAAATCTAGTCAGATATGCAATACTATATAAATTAGTATCCCTCTTTCATGTAAATATAGCTATCTATATTGGAGGTGAGCATATGGATAACAAGAACGACACACTATATGAATTACTGGAAGAACTGAACAAAGAAAAACTTAAAGAGTTTATCAGGTCTGAATATGATGAGGATTCGGAATATTTTAAGCGATGCAGAAACATTACACTAAAGATGATTGAAATAGAATTTGGCAAAGAAACTGTGGAGAGGTTTCTTGAGAGCAAATCTCAACGGGCTAAATTGGGCCAACGAAATCGAACCCCAGTTTATCCGCACAGACTACTTCTTCAATTGTCGAACAATCTGCTAAAAGCAATTGATTCGGATATTTCTCCTTGATTTGTCCAAAAAAATCGTTAAGCG
>Ga0153999_1001101_pt1 | contig 10970 bp, 9 predicted proteins | sample TSNC083MetaG_FD_104675 | JGI IMG/M metagenome (GOLD analysis project Ga0153999, IMG submission 104675) | Attine ant fungus gardens microbial communities from North Carolina, USA - TSNC083 MetaG | ecosystem: Host-associated > Fungi > Mycelium > Unclassified | place: USA: North Carolina, Lumber... | reverse complement strand
ATTTTTAAAGTCTCCCTGGCCGCACTTTCGCTGGCCTTTGCCGTAAGCTCCCACGCAGCAGACAAACTGGTCGTCGCCACCGATACCGCCTTCGTTCCTTTTGAATTCAAACAAGGCGATAAATACGTTGGTTTCGATATCGACCTGTGGGCCGCTATCGCCAAAGAACTGAAACTGGATTACACCCTGAAGCCTATGGATTTCAGCGGCATCATCCCGGCACTGCAAACCAAAAATATCGACCTGGCGCTGGCTGGCATCACCATTACCGAAGAACGTAAAAAAGCCATCGAATTCTCTGACGGCTACTACAAAAGCGGCCTGCTGGTGATGGTTAACGCCAACGATAACAGCATCAAGGGCATTGACGATCTGAACGGCAAAGTGGTGGCGGTGAAGAGTGGCACCGGCTCCGTGGATTACGCCAAGCAGCACATCAAAACCAAAGACCTGCGTCAGTTCCCGAACATCGATAACGCCTATATGGAACTGGGCACCAAACGCGCTGACGCGGTGCTGCACGACACGCCAAACATTCTGTACTTCATTAAAACCGCCGGCGCCGGCAAGTTCAAAACCGTTGGCGACTCGCTGGAAGCACAGCAATACGGCATCGCCTTCCCTAAAGGCAGTGACGAACTGCGTGTGAAGGTGAATGGCGCGCTGAAAACGCTGCGCGACAACGGCACCTACAACGAAATCTACAAAAAATGGTTCGGTACCGAACCTAAATAACGGATGAAGTCAGTCACTGATTCACTTAAGCACAGGGGTGGTGCCTTAGCCCCTGCGCTTTGTTGTATCTGATTCCCACGTTTGGGATCACCGGGAGAAAACACCATGCAGTTCGACTGGAGCGCCATCTGGCCCGCCATCCCTATCCTGTTAGAAGGCGCCAAAATGACCCTGTGGATTTCGGTCCTCGGTCTGATTGGCGGCCTCATCATCGGCCTCGTTGCCGGTTTTGCCCGTACCTACGGCGGTTGGATTGCCAACCACATCGCCCTGGTATTCATCGAAGTTATTCGCGGCACGCCTATCGTGGTGCAGGTGATGTTTATCTACTTCGCCCTGCCGATGGCGTTCAGCGATTTGCGCATCGATCCCTTTAGCGCGGCGGTGGTCACCATCATGATCAACTCCGGTGCCTACATTGCGGAAATCACTCGCGGCGCCGTATTGTCGATCCACAGCGGCTTCCGTGAAGCGGGCCTGGCGTTGGGTCTGTCGCGCCGCGAGACCATCCGCTATGTCATTATGCCGCTGGCGCTGCGCCGCATGCTGCCGCCGCTGGGTAACCAGTGGATCATCAGCATTAAAGACACCTCACTGTTTATCGTGATCGGCGTGGCGGAACTGACCCGTCAGGGCCAGGAAATTATTGCCGGCAACTTCCGCGCGCTGGAAATCTGGAGCGCCGTGGCGGTTATTTATCTGATTATTACCCTGGTGCTGAGCTTCGTGCTGCGTCGTCTGGAAAGAAGGATGAAAATCCTGTGATTGAATTTAAAAACGTCTCCAAACACTTTGGGCAAACCCAGGTGCTGCACAATATCGACCTGAAAATTAATCAGGGTGAAGTGGTGGTGATTATCGGGCCTTCCGGCTCCGGCAAATCCACTCTGCTGCGTTGCATCAACAAATTGGAAGAGATCACCAGCGGCGATCTGATCGTCGACGGTCTGAAAGCCAACGATCCCAAGGTTGACGATCGTCTGATCCGTCAGGAAGCCGGCATGGTATTCCAACAGTTTTACCTGTTCCCACACCTGACCGCACTGGAAAACGTTGCCTTCGGCCCGATCCGCGTACGCGGTTTGAAAAAGTCGGACGCGGAAAAACTGGCGCGCGAACTGCTGGCCAAAGTCGGCCTGGCGGAGCGTGCACATCACTACCCTTCCGAGCTTTCCGGCGGCCAACAGCAGCGCGTGGCCATCGCCCGTGCGCTGGCGGTAAAACCGAAAATGATGCTGTTTGATGAACCGACCTCCGCACTTGATCCGGAACTGCGCCATGAAGTGCTGAAGGTTATGCAGGATCTGGCGGAAGAAGGCATGACCATGGTGATCGTCACCCACGAAGTCGGCTTTGCCGAAAAAGTGGCTTCGCGACTGATCTTTATTGATAAAGGCCGGATTGCAGAAGACGGCAACCCGCATGACCTGATCAACCACCCGCCAAGCCCGCGCTTGCAGGAGTTCTTGCAGCACGTATCCTGATTTACCCTACCCAGCGGTGGGCCTGTTCCGGGCCCGCCGTTTCTACATGGCAATAGCACGCGTTATCACTCCCTGCGCCTCTTCATTTTCTACTATATTCTTTGTTTTTCTTAACATTTGTAATTAATCCGCCGATTTACAGAGCCCCAAGAGAGGATACATGCCCGCAACCGCATACTCCCGATTCGGTTCTCATCTGCGAGAACAGCTGTTTCCCCTGTTGCTGCTGCTGATCACTTATGCAGTTTCTCCACTGGCAACGGCGCAGCCCGCACAGGATCCCGCGCCCAGTGGCCAAACCGAGCAGCAAAAAGCCTCCTACGCGGCGCTCGCAGATATTCTGCAAGACGACAAAGCCCGTGCCGAACTGATTAACCATCTGAGACAGGCGGCGGATCAACCAGCCGCAGCGCAGCCCAAGTCAGCAACGCCCGAGCCATCAGACTCGCTAAGCGAAAGCCTGACCAGTTTGGCGCAAGACAGCCTTAGCACCCTCGACAAGAAGTTAAACTCGAGGCAAAAACTGATCGACTCTGGGCCAAAACGCACTTTTCATCCGGACGTTTTTTTTCGGGCTTTGGGCTATTTTCTGCTGACGGTTGCGCTGACCTTTGCCCTCTTCCCTCTGATCCGCCGGATAATCCGCCCGCTATACAAACGCATCGGCAACTGGGGGCACAACGCCAAACTTCAGCATGATTCGTGGTACAAACTGCCAACGGCGATCCTCGGCGCCTTCGCTATCGATTTGCTGGTGTTGTTGCTGGCACTGACTGCCGGTAATCTGTTTGCCCGTCATGTCCACGCTGACAACGCCACCATATTGCGGCTGCAAACCCTGTTTCTTAGCGCCTTCGCGGTGATCGAATTCTTCAAGGCGGTGCTGCGGCTGATTTTTGCACCCAATTTCGATTACCTGCGTCCTTTTGCGTTCTCCGATGCCGTCGCCCATTACTGGAATACGCGCCTTGCCTGGCTTAGTGGCCTGATCGGCTACGGCCTGATGGTGGTGGTGCCGGTGGTGGCGACACAGATCAGTTACCCCGCAGCCGCCGCAGCCAATCTGGTCATCATGCTGGCACTGACGCTATACGCACTGGCGTTGATCCTGCGTAACCGCAAGCCGATACAACTCCAGATTAACCTGTTGGCCGAACGATCGATGGCGTTCTTCAGCATCATTCTGCGCGGTTTGGGCCATGTCTGGCACCTGCTGGCGATCGCTTATTTCCTGGTGCTGTTTGTCCTGTCGCAGTTCGATATTGGCAACAGCCTGAACTTTATGATGACCGCAACGGTAAAAAGCCTGGTGGTTATCGGCGTCGGGGCGTTGATCTCCGGCCAACTGACTCGCTGGATTTTCCGCCGCATTTCGCTGCCGGATGATGTCAACCGGCGCTATCCGATGCTGGAACGTCGTATTAATTCCTATATTCCCAATGGATTGAAAATATTGCGGGTGATGGTGGTACTGACGGTCACGCTGCTGCTGTTTGACGCCTGGCATCTGATCAACCTTTACCAGTGGGCAAGCAGCGAAAACGGGGAAAAAATCGTCGGCGGACTGGTACATATCCTGCTGATTCTGGTGATTGCGGTTATCAGCTGGACGCTGATGGCCAGCGTTATCGAACATCGACTGGCGCTGGAGTTGAGCAACGGCATCCGTCCCAGCGCCCGTGAACGCACGCTGCTGACGCTGTTTCGTAACGTGCTGGCCATCGTTATCAGCACCATTACCATTATGATTGTGCTGTCACAGGTGGGGATTAACATTGCCCCGCTGCTGGCCGGGGCCGGGGCGTTGGGGCTGGCCATCAGTTTTGGCGCGCAAACGCTGGTAAAGGACGTGATCACCGGCGTTTTCATCCAGTTTGAGAACGGCATGAATACCGGCGAGTACGTCACCGTCAGCGGCATTACCGGTACGGTTGAGCGCATGACCATCCGGTCGATTGGCCTGCGGGACGATTACGGCGTGTATCATATCGTCCCCTTTTCTTCGATCACGACGCTGGCGAATTACGCCCGTGAATTTGGCGTGTACCGCGCCAACTACAGCGTTAGCCGTGACGAAGATATCGATCATGTCCATGAGGTGCTGCATCAGGCCGTCGCCGCGTTGAAACAAGACGAACAGGTGAAGAGCTTTTTGGTGGGCGAACCGGTGTTCAACGGCGTAGTGGCGCTGGGCGATCGCTCCTTCACCACCCGGGTGACCGTGCGTACCCAGGCGTTAAAGCAGTGGGTGGTGCAGTATGCCCTCGACCGCCTGGTCAAAATACACTTTGATCAAGCCGGTATCGCCATGCCGCAACAGGCCATTCAACTTTCTTATGCGCCGGACAATGGTGAACCACCCGCAGCCCAATAACGATTATTGCCCATGGCTACAAGGCTGAGCGCCAAGGAAGGCCGCAACGTCTTGCAGATAGGCTTCGTCCTGCACGGAGCGAGGAGCGAACAGGCCAATCACATTTATCAGTAGTGGGTGGCGTGTAAACAGCGGTTTTAACATCATATGATCGGCATCTTCAATACGGGTTACCGTCAACAGATCCGCAGGAATATTGTGTCTGTAAATACGCTCGGTTTCATCGACGTCGACATTAAGATCGCGCCCACCGACGATCAGATGCACCGGCGTTTTGAAGCTGCGTAACCCCTCCGTCGCGTCGCTGATCATATTGGCGCGAATAAACTGCCAGCGATCGACGCTGATTGTCGCTGAATCGCCAAACTCTTTACGGTACTGTGTATAACCGTCAGGCTGACGGAGCAGTGACAACAAACGCTGGTCCTGCCGCTCACGAGCCTTAATCTGCGCTTGCGTTTTTCCCGCAGCCATCATTTCCGCCCGGGTGTTATAGTCCCCTTGACGAAGCCAGTTAATCGCCGGCGCCACTGCCAACGTGAAGGCGATATCCGGCCGTTGAGCGGCAACACTCGGCATGACCCATCCCGCCTGGCTGGCCCCCCACAGCCCGATGCATTGCGAATTAAAACGTCCGTCTTTTCTTGCCCAGTCGATAATATCGACCGTTTCCTTAGCCCGGTCGCTCATGGTTTGATGCAGCCAGTTGCCGGAGGAGCCGCCAACTCCCGCTTTGTCGAAGGCCAAAACGGCGTATCCTTGTTCAGCCAGGGTTTCCCAGAGGCTGTAGTAACCTTCATCCCGGTCTGCATTGGCCGGGCCGTCACCATGAATAAGCACAACGACGCCCGGTTTATCCACGGTTTCTTTCGGCAATACCAACGTGCCAGTAAGCCGATTGCCGCCCGCATTCAACGCAATAGGTTCGGCGACAAATTGATAATCGTTGGCGTAGATGATCCACCCCAGCATCATCAGGATCAGGGCCAACAAGCAAACCGCTGTTTTTTTCATCGCTTATCCCCGATAGGTTTTTCCAAGAACAACCAATGGGGCTGGCGGAACAGCAACCACAGCAAGAGATATTTCCTGACGGCCTTGCGCCTGAAACCGCACTGCTGATACAGCCGCAAAGCACCGACATTTTGCTGGCTTACATGCAGACGCAGCCATAGGTTCGGTCGGTAGGTCACGGCGTAGCGCGTTATCCATTCCAGTAATTTTTTCCCCAAGCCCCTGCCACGCTGTTTTTCATCCACCGCCAGATAAGAAAGATACAGTTCATCGGACGCAGGCTGATGTTGCAGCAGCGCAATTTGCAGATACATACGCCAGAAATTCAGCACGCCATAGCAGCGGCACAAACGCATTACCGGTAGCGCCCGTTCCCGCAAAATCACATTTCCCAACTGGCTGACAGATTTCAACCCGAATGCGGCCACCACCTGGCCTGCATGCCTAACGACAAAACTGTGCTCCTGGCTATCGCTCTGTTTCCAGACCCACAACCGGTAAAATAGCCGCCATTGCTGACGTTCGCTTAAGCCGCATGGGCGTTGAAATTTGTCGCTAAAGGCGGAAAAGATCAGTGCAGCGGTTTGCAAACGACAAGATTCACGATATGGCTCTACCTCAAACATCCCCGACCTCCGCTATTACTGGCCAAAGATCAACTGCTCCAGCAGTTGGTTTGGCGGTACCCTTGTCGGTTCCCGGGACGGGAACATCGTCTGCCGCCAGGCTTGGCTTTCAACAACATCCAGGATTAATTGAGCAAGTTCGTGAGGGTTTAACGACGCTTCGATGTCGCCACTTTGCTGGGCCAGTACCACAGCCTGCTTTAACGCCGCCACCAGTTGTTGCTGATTGACGCTGAATTTCTCAGCCAGTACTGGATTTCGCGCGACTTCAGCCACTATTTCCGCCGACAGTTGTACATTGCCCGGGGACGAGACGAAATCATAATAGGCGCTGATAAAATCGGATAACGCCTGCTTAGGTCGCTCATGCTCAGCGATCAACGGGGTAGCAAAATCGGCAAAAACCCGATGCTCCAAAAACGCAATTTCGTCGATCAGCGCTTCCTTACCGGCAAAGTGGTTGTAAAGGTTTCCCACGCTGACCCCTGCCGCAAGCGCAATATCCCGCATACTGGTCTGGTGGAACCCTTTGTGAGTAAAGCTATGCAACGCAGCTTCAACGATTTTGTCGCGATTACCCATTAATACTGCCCCGGCATAAGGAGGCGGCTTTCGCCGCCGAATAAAATGAACGAACGTTCATTCATATTCTAGCCTGGCCTAACGGATGTCAAGCCGATGCACTTAAACGGAAGGTCAACAATCCAGGGAGTGACAGAACGGCAAAAACGCCAACCCTGTTTGCCAGGGTCGGCGTGCGGGGCATCAGTGCGTTACCGCAATAGGATGTTTTAAATAAGCTGAATGCTATTCGTATTCCAGATTAAAGGTTGCCGACGCGCTAAAAGAACCGCGACCAATACTTTTCGTCGCGATCGCGGCTTGCTCCGCTTTGACATAAGCCTTAAGCGTAATCACATTATTACCCGCCAGTATCGGGTACTTCTTGGTCTCGTGAGATAAAAGCACCGGAACGCCTTCATCCGTCTCAATACCGATCCCCACGCCAGAGGCCATACTCTCCGAATCCAGGGCCAATAAGCCTGGCAGTTTTGGGTTCTCGGTACCGCTGAACGTCATCCTCACCGTATTACCCAGGCTAAGGTCACAGTCACTGAGACGTAACTGAAATTGTTGACCATGGGTACGTCCGTTCAGATACAGATATTTATCGATTACCGTTCCAAAATCCAACTGAATGTCGGCGTCCGCAGGTAATATCACGCAAGGTTCAGCTACCAGAGTACCGTGCAACTTCAAATTGTCAGCGGCCTGTATCGGTAGGCTGAACATCAGCGACAGTCCCCATAATCCCCCTTTCCCTAGACCACAAAATCGCGCTCGTTTCATGTTCATCCCCTCTTTGCCGGCACGTCACCCTTTAGGTGGTCAAAGTCCCCGATGCTCCAGCCAGTACTCGATATCAATAACAGACAGGCATTAAAAACACGTAAATCTCGCATCAGTCGTAGTTCAGTTTAAAGTTGATCTGCGACCAAAAGGCCCCAGCACTCAGGGCAGCACGGGTTCGTTCCAGCATGATCTGATAGACCAGTTGATCCTGGCCCGGCGTCAGCAGCAAGGGCGTTCCGCGCTGCCCTAAAACCACTTCCCGACCGGTACTGTCCAGCAGTCGCAGCCCTACCCCTTCAGCGCCGCTGACCTGCACCAGTTGGGGATTATCGTCGTCCGCCGGTGCCACAAAGTACACCGTCGCCGAGGGTTGCTCGGCGCTCCATTTTCGCGTCGCTGTTCGTTCATCTACATTGCGAGACCCACTGGACAGACAGTCCAACAGTTTGAACGTTACCGTCACCGGCGTACCACGTGCGCCAATATGCTGGAATCGACCGGTTCCTACCTCACCCAGCGAAATATCCTGCCACGCTGACGTCATATCTAACCGGCAGGCACTCTCCGTCAATGCACCGCGGACATGCAGGACGCCGACATTACCGTCGTTACCCCACTGTTTTTCCGCGTCGGCGGCGGTAGCGGCGGGCAAAAGAACACTGTTCTGCCCACCAGCCAGCACCAAAATCAGGGCGCAACCGCATCTCCGTCTCCACGCAGGGCGCTGCCGCTTACAAAAGCTATCCTGATACGTTTGCAGTATCCTTTTATACCATTGCATGTCTTGCTCCTTGAGCCGCAGGGTACCTCTGAGTCCATGATTAACCGTTTTTTAGCGACTTAGCCTGGCAGGTACTGCCCGCACAGGTAAACTGGAGCTGTGGTCGCCCACCATAGTCGTTTATATAGGTCAGTACCGGGTTGCTACCCAGTGCCTCTGCGTTCAGATTCAACATGCCTTCGCTTTTCGGCGCCAACATCAGCGGTTCAAAACCCTTCAGAGGCAATCCCTTCGGGCTATTGCTGCCGTCTACGATAGTGACGAAGTACGGCGTCGGATTGATCAGTTTGTACTTGTTCCCAACCTTGCTCAGCGTTAATGCTTCCTGAGCCGGTGACGCCGAGGCCGTCGGCTGAATCGCCTGGGGCCGGTAAAACAGTTTGATGCGCGTTTGTAATGCGATTTGCAGCGTGTTCGGTTTCTCACTGCGCGGAGGAATTTCGCGCAAATTAAAATAGAACAGTGATTCGCGATCCTGAGGTAACGTACCCAGCGCCGGCAAGCCCTGTACCTTCACCTGACTCTTGGCGCCGGGCTCGATGCGCTGCACCGGTGGCAACACTGTCAACGGGCTGGTGATTTTGTTGCCCTTTTCATCCTCAATCCATCCCTGTGCCAGATAGGGCAATTGCTTGTTCTCGTTACTGACGTTCAAACTCACTGACTTCTCACTACCGTCAAAAATCACCCGGGTTCGATCCAGCGCAATAGCGGCGTAAGCAGACTGAACTCCCAGTGAGCAACACAAGGTGCTCGCGACAAGGAAGGCGTTCATTTTCATTTTCATTGATTTATTTCCATCTTATTGATTCGTCTGGTTGCATTATTTAGCACTGCCCGGCAGGTGACATGGCAGCAGCAGATTAGTCGTCCCGGTATTCGGCAGCACCGCCGGCAATTCCAGTACGCACTGCAATTTGTCATCCCAGTGAACCGTCATGATCTCACCGGCGTTGATACCGCTGAGGTAAACGCTGCCGTCGTCGCTGACAATTCCAACGTTCTGTTTCTTGCTATTTAGCACCGTCGCACCGAACGCCGGTGTGCTGCCGTCCGCCAGGCGAAGTACTGCCATGGCTTTCTCGCCAGAAACCACGTCAAAGCGTCGGTAGCCGATAGCGCCCTCGGTCAGGGTTGCCTGCACCACCGATTTGCTCGCTTCTGCGTTATCCGGCATGGTATTGAGATCAATGCTCATCTTGTTGCGGTTGTAGCTGCTGACATCCGACACCACCAGCTTGCCCCAGTGGTTACTCAGCGCAGTTGCACCGTAACCACGAACCGGAATTCCGGCCACGCCGTCGGTATCTATCAACACCCGAGTCCCCCCCATTATGCCGGTACGGTGCAGTGCAGCCCCGTTGGCGGTAGCGGTCGCCCCCCCCTGGAAGGTAACCCCAAGTGACGAGTAGCTGCCCGCCTGGTAACTGGCGTTGGCGCTCACCTGGGCCAAATCGCCTTGGTGGTTGAAGTAACCACTGCTGGTGGCGCCGGTGTTAGAGCCGCCCGCACTGAGCTGGTAGCTGTCGCGTTCATTCAGGCGATCGTAATAACTGGCTTGCTGTGAATTACCATTGCGATCGACGCTGCCGTTATAACTGAGGGTGCCGCTGTTGCCCCAAGGAACTGACAGCGACAGATACATGCCGTCGTCGTTAACGCCGTTATAAGCATTGCGATATCCGGTCAAAGACAGGTTCAGGTTTTTGACACGCCCCATATCGAAGTATCGCGACAAGCTCAGGCTGTAACGGTCGTTATCCGACTGATTCCAATAAGTCTGGTGGCTATAGTTCAGGTAGGTGCTAAAACCCAGATCTTGGAATTGCTTATTAAAGGAGACGGTATACATCTCCTTGCTACTTTGTGAGCGGGTACCGTAAGTGCGATAGTCCAGGTATTCGCTCATACTCATATAGTTCTGTTCCGAAAACCGATAGCCAGCAAAGGTCACCTGACTGTTGTACTCATCAAACCGTTTCGAATAACTCAGGCGATAAGAGCGCCCACTCAGCATCTCATTGCTCTGCGGCAAGCTGGCCCGTGACTGAGTGACATCAAATGAGAGCGCACCAAACATCAGTAAATCCCGACCGATACCCGCCGCCAGCGCGTTGTACTCACCACCGGCTACGCCACCGCCATACAGAGACCAGCCGTTATTGATACCCCAGGAAAATTCGCCGGTGGCAAATACCGGGCCATTGGTATTGTGCTGCCAATCGGTTGGTCGCCCCATGGCCACTTTGTAACGCACCTGTCCAGGACGGGTCAGATAGGGAATGCTGGCGGTATCCATCTTGAATTGCTGTACCGTGCCGTCTTGTTCTTCCACACGCACATCCAGTTGACCGGATACGGCATCGTTCAGATCCTGAATTCGAAACGGGCCTGCGGCGACCTGGGTTTCATACAGTACTCGGCCTTGCTGGCTCACCACGACTTTGGCATTAGTGCGAGCAACACCGGTCACTTCGGGTGCGTAACCACGCAGGTTTGGCGGCAACATGTTGTCATCGGTCGTCAGACTGGCGCCGGCAAATCGGAAGCTGTCGAAGATATCGGAGCTAAGGTAGTTTTCTCCCAGCATCAGCCTGGCACCT
>Ga0153999_1001100_pt1 | contig 10977 bp, 13 predicted proteins | sample TSNC083MetaG_FD_104675 | JGI IMG/M metagenome (GOLD analysis project Ga0153999, IMG submission 104675) | Attine ant fungus gardens microbial communities from North Carolina, USA - TSNC083 MetaG | ecosystem: Host-associated > Fungi > Mycelium > Unclassified | place: USA: North Carolina, Lumber... | reverse complement strand
TACTTTATACTACTATATTTTATTGTAATAGTCAAGATAAAAAAGGCCTCGCGGCCTTTTTATCTTATCGCAACTGCTGCAAAATAGATTCACCAATGGTCCCTGCCGGCATATCCAGCTTAAAGTTATCGGCAATCGTCGCCCCCAACGCCCCAAAGCTGTCAGTCTCGTCCAGCTTCCCATATCCCTCAAATCCCCGGGCATACGCCAGCAGCGGAACCTGCTCACGGGTATGATCGGTACCGGAATACGTAGGATCATTCCCATGGTCAGCCGTAATCAACAGTAGATCATCGTCTCTAAGGCAGTCCAATAATTCTCCCAGCTTTTCATCAAATTTCTCGATCTCTTTCGCATACCCCTGCGGATCTCTGCGGTGCCCCCACAAAGCATCAAAATCCACCAGATTTACAAAGCACAGTCCCTCAAAATCCTCATTTTGGACAATGTCAATGGTTTGCTCCATGCCATGAACAGAGCTTTTGGATTTATATGCTTTGGTGATTCCTTCGCCATCAAAGATATCATGAATCTTACCCACCGAAATCACTTCCAGGCCATTTTCCTTCAGCACATCCAGAGCGGTCTTCCCGGTTGGCTTAAGGGCATAATCATGGCGGTTGCTGGTCCGTTTAAACTCGCCCTTCTTTTTCCCCACATAAGGTCTGGCGATAATCCGGCCCACCCGCCATTCATCCTTCATCGTCAGTTCCCTGGCGATCTCGCAGCAGCGGTACAACTCTTTCAGATCGAACGTCTCCTCATTGCCGCAAATCTGTAACACAGAATCCGCCGAAGTATATACGATCATATGTCCGGTAGCAATTTCCTCTTCCGCCAACTCGTCCAATATCTCCGTTCCACTGGAACTTTTATTGCCAATAACCTTATGCCCGGTGCGCTGCTCCAGCTCGGCAATCAATTCCGGCGGAAATCCCGTCTCCGTAAATGTCACAAACGGCGTAACCGTTTTGATCCCCATCAGTTCCCAATGGCCGGTCATGGTATCCTTGCCGCAGCTTTCTTCATTCATCGTCAGATAATAACCCATCGGCCTTGCCACCGGATCCACCCCTTTCAAAGGATGCAGATTGGCCAGTCCCAGTCGCTGCAGATGGGGAATCTCCCAATGGTCCACACTTTCGGCAATGTGCCCCATCGTATCCGATCCCTGGTCGCCATATTCTTTGGCATCCCTGCCATTTCCGGCCCCAAAGGAATCCACTACGATTGCAAATACCCGTTTAAATCTCTCCACTCTGTTCACTCTCCCATCACTTAAGGCCGTCTGCCTTTGCGATCAGAACGGCTGCCTGCAAAGCTACTTCCATCATACTGCCAAAGGCTTCCTGACGCTCCTGGGCACTGGTCTTTTCGCCGGTCACAAGGGAATCGGAAATCGTCAGCAGACAGGCCGCCTTTTTATTCAGCACCTTGGCATTGTGGAATAATGCAAAGCTCTCCATTTCTACACATTCACAGCCATGCCTGGCATATAGTTCCTGATAACCGCCCATCTCCGGCTCACTGTAAAATACATCGCTGGAGTGAATCTTGGCCGGCTTCACCTCCTTGTTACAGTCATTGGCGGCGGCCATGATCATCTGATTCAACCACGGATCAGGATATTTGATCGCGGCAGTGTCACCATTCTGGACTCTGCCAAAACTGGATTCGCTAAAGGCCTCTTCTGCTAATACTACATCATACAGCTTTAAGCGGCTGCTGTAAGCCCCGGCTGACCCAATCCGGATAATCTGCTCCACCCCATACTGGGTAAACAGCTCATAGGAATAAATCCCAATACTGGGCATTCCCATGCCGCTGGCCATAACGGTCACGGCTTCTCCCTGATAATTTCCGGTAAAAGCAAAAATGTTACGAACCTGATTGACCAGCTTTCCATCTGTCAGCCAATTTTTAGCAATAAACTCCGCCCGCAGCGGATCCCCCGGCATCAATACCGTTTTGGCAATTTCTCCAGGCATAGCACTGTTATGTGGTGTTCCCATCGGATATCCCCCTCTTTCTCTTGCATTTTTTATGATTTTATTTTAAACTATAAACATCTGATAGAAAATGCCAAATGTCACTTTACACCATAAATGAGGTCTTTTTATGAAATGGGAAGATATTTTAAAAGAATGCAGAACATTGGACTGTTATCCGGTTATCAAAGATTTTTTTTCAACCTGTCCGCCCCTGATCCGCAACTATCTGACGTTTTGCCCGATTCCTGCCGGTCAACTGATCATTGACACAGGAGCCCCCTGCAATACGGTCTATATCCTGATTTCGGGGCGTCTTCAGGCCATCGAAGAAAATGCCGGCGAGATCCCCTACAGTTTTTTTGATATGGTACCATTTGATATTGTCGGCGATTATGAACTGTTTTCGGAAGACACCGAAAGCTTTGCAACCATTCAGGCCCAGGAACCATCCATCTGCCTGACTCTGCCGGCCAGTTTCTATCTGCAGTGGATTCGTGTTGACAGCGCCGCTCTGTTCTTCCGCGTCAGGCTGCTGATGAAGCAGCTATCCTTGCAGCTGAATTCCAGCCGCCGTTTTCTCATGATGTCCTATGAGCAAAGATGTGCCTATATCATCTGCATGGAAGCTCGGAAAGTGCCGCAAACCGACGGTACCTGCGTAATCAGGCTTAACCGGGAATTCCTTGCCACAAGAATCGGCTGCTCACTGCGGACCGTCCACCGGCTGGTGAAAGAACTGGCTGACCAGAACTATCTTCAGCTGACCGGCGGTAAGATTCTTCTGACCGCCGGTCAGTTGGAAGCTATGAAGATTCATCTGGGAATTTCTGATCCGTTACTCTGAATGTACTGGTGTACTGTAATCTCTAAAACTGTATCAAAATATCTCATGTCACTTGTGTACATAATAAAAAGACCAGAGGTAATTTTCTGATCTTTTGGTTTGCTTTTAGGTGTTATCATTAATAAACTGCATGTATTTCATCATAATATTAGTTTGGTCATTAGTATGTAAAGTGCCAATTTTATGTATGAACTCATCTTTAATCAATATCATTGATTTGGAAATTCTGGCAACTGATGGTCTGTCAAGTCCTGCTTCTTCCCATTTTTCGATAGCGACATCATATTTATCGTCATTTCTTGCATTATGAGAAGTGACCTTTATTGACAGGACTTCCGCAGGCTCAATATTCAATACAATCACAGGTCTTTTCTTTTTAACATCAGAATCATCAAACGGAAAATTAGCAAACCAAATTTCCCACATCTTCAGTGTTCGCATTTGTATTACTCCTTGTAGTCAGTTTCCCAGAATGTTTCTTTCACCCATTCATCGTCTTTTTTAATCGTAGGATTTTTGGGAGTAATCTTTTTAATGGTTTCCATGTTTTGTTTCAAAAATTCTGCAAACGAATCAGAATCAACTGTTTTTTTACCTACTGTTACCATGTTTTTACCTCCCCTTTCTTAAGTATAATATGAAAGATTAAAAAAATTGATAATCTTATGTTATTTTATTGTGTACCATTAATAAAGCAAAAGTATACACCATATACGTAAGAGTATTATACCATCCTCTACCAACATATTCTAGCACTTTTTATCAAAATTCTGGATAATAGCGGAAACAAATTGTCCCATACTATCCCCGATTCAAAAATCGGACCGGGGTATATAGTACATATCATCTTTATGCTTCATCAATAGCCTTGCCAATATCATTTCGCATATACTTATTATCAAACTCCACCCACGTTGCTGCTTCATAAGCATTTTCCCGCGCCGCCTTCAAATCCGCTCCGGTTGCCGTCACCCCCAACACGCGGCCACCATTGGTCACCACCTTCCCAGCGGCATCAGTCTTACTTCCGGCATGGAATACATAGTATCCGTCCCTGTCTTTAAAATTCTCCAACCCGGTAATCGGGAATCCCTTCTCATAATGCTCCGGATAACCGGCAGAAGCCAGCACCACACAGACCGCCGCATTCTCCTCAAACTCAAGTGTGATCTGATCCAGGGTTCCGTCCACACAGGCCTCAAACACCTCCACCAGATCATTCTTCATCCGCGGCAGTACCACCTGGGTCTCCGGGTCGCCAAATCTGGCATTGTACTCCAAGACCCGCGGCCCTTTCGCAGTCAGCATTAAGCCAAAGAAAATAATTCCTTTAAACTCCCGTCCCTCCGCCGCCATTGCATCAACCGTCGGCTGATAGACATATTTCTGACAAAACTCGTCCACTTCTCTGGTATAGAACGGACTGGGCGAAAATGTTCCCATACCGCCGGTATTCAGTCCCCGGTCGCCGTCCTGCGCCCGCTTATGATCCTGAGCCGAGGTCATGATCCTGATCGTCCGGCCATCCACAAAAGACATCACCGATACTTCCCGGCCGGTCATAAACTCCTCAATCACGATCCGGTTCCCGGCTGAACCAAGCTGCTTGTCCAGCATCAGCGATTTCACTCCGGCCTGCGCCTCTGCCAGCGTATTGCAGATCAAAACACCCTTCCCCAACGCCAGGCCATCTGCTTTTAAAACAATCGGCATATCCGCTGTCGCCAGATAATCCAATGCTTCCTCCGCTGAATCAAAGGTCTCATAAGCCGCTGTTGGAATCTGATATTTCTTCATCAGGTCCTTGGAAAATGCCTTGGAGCCCTCCAGAATCGCCGCCTTTGCCCGCGGTCCAAACACCCGCAAGCCGGCGGCCTCCAGTACGTCCACCGCCCCTGCCGCCAACGGATCCTCCGGTCCGACCACCACCAGATCCACTTCCTTCTCCCTGGCAAATTCCGCCAGTTTATCAAATTCCATCACACCAATGTCAACACACTCCGCCACTTCCGCAATTCCGGCATTCCCTGGCGCACAATAAAGTTTCTCCACCTTCGGGCTTTGCCCTGCCTTCCACGCAATTGCATGCTCTCTGCCGCCGCCGCCAACAATCAAAACCTTCATCTGATATTTCCTCCTTTTCCGCCCTGTTTTTTGGGCATACAGGTACACCCGCGGGGTGATCCTCCTCTATCACAGACAGACCGGAATCCCGCCGGTCTGTCCTGTTGGTTTCTATCTTTTACTCTTCTGCTGATTCGCAATCATATTAATCGCCTGGGGCAAAATCACCCATTCAGCCTGCTCCATCACTCGCTTCTGGAGTACTTTGGGCGTATCTCCATCATGCACCTCCACCGCTTTCTGCAGGATAATCGGCCCGGTATCCATACCGTTGTCCACATAATGAACCGTTGCCCCGGTAATTTTTACCCCACGGGCCAGCGCCGCCTCATGGACTTTCAGCCCATAATATCCCACACCGCAAAACGATGGAATCAGCGACGGATGAATATTAATGATCCGGTGCTCATATTTCGTAATCATTGCCGTCGGAATGGTCACCAGAAATCCTGCCAATACAATCAAATCCAGCTGATATTCATCCACCTTCTGCAAAAACGCTTCACTAAATGCTTCCCGGCTTTCAAAGCTCTTCGGCGACAGACACACGCCGTCAATTCCGTAATTTTTTGCCCGTTCCAGCGCATAGGCCCCTGGATTGTTGCTGATTACCACGACAATCTCCGTATTGGTAATGGTTCCGGCCTCGATTGCATCCAGAATTGCCTGAAGATTGGTACCGCCGCCCGATACCATCACACCGACTCTCAGCATAAGGTTACTCCCTTTTCGCCTGCTTCAATAGTGCCAATCACATACGGTGTCTCACCGGCCTCCTTCATTGCCGCCACGGTTTTATCCACGGCTGCCGGATCGACCGCCGCCAGCATGCCAATCCCCATATTAAAGGTATTGTACATGATCTCCTCCGCAATCTCACCCTTAGCCGCCAGCAGCTTAAAAATCGCCGGCACTTCATAGCTGTCTTTCTTAATCACTGCCCGGGTGCCTTCTTTCAGCATTCGCGGAATATTTTCATAAAAACCGCCGCCGGTAATATGGCTGCAGGCCTTTACCTTCACCCCGGCCGCCTTGATGCTCTTCATTGCTTTCACATAAATCCTGGTTGGCGCAATCAACGCCTCACCCAAGGTCTTATCCAGCTCGGCATAATAAGTATTTAACCCTTCTGTAGTCATTTCATTTTCAAACACCTTACGCACCAGGGAAAAACCATTGCTATGCACACCGGAAGACGCCATTCCAATCAATACATCGCCAGCCTGCAGATCTGTTCCGTCAATCAAATCCTTCTGATCAACCACACCCACCGCAAATCCTGCCATATCGTACTCATCCTCCGGATAGAATCCCGGCATTTCCGCAGTCTCGCCACCGATCAAAGCAGCACCGGACTGAATACAACCCGCCGCCACACCGCTGACGATCTGTGCAATCCGCTCCGGAACATTCTTGCCGCAGGCAATGTAATCCAGGAAAAACAACGGTTCACCGCCGGCACAAGCCACATCATTCACACACATCGCCACACAGTCGATCCCAACCGTATTATGCTTATCCATTAAAAACGCCAGCTTCAGTTTTGTCCCGACACCGTCCGTACCGGAAAGAAGTACCGGATGCTCCATTCCTTTTATTGCTTCCAGGGAAAATGCACCTGAGAATCCGCCAATCCCGCCTAATACTTCCGGACGCATGGTCTCCATTACATGTTTTTTCATCAATTCTACTGACTTGTAGCCTGCCTCAATATCCACTCCGGCATTCTTATAATCCATGATCTTTTCCTCCATGCAATGAATCATCTCATCTGTAACAGATATTCTTTATAGCCAATACGATCAAGCTTTTCCGCTTTCATCACTACCTCATTCTTGATTGACTCGGAATATGCTTTTACCTTACCAAGCAATTCATTGTCCCCGGTTGCCAGAATCTTCGCTGCCAGTATCCCCGCATTGGTACCACCATTAATAGCCACGGTTGCAACCGGAATTCCCGATGGCATCTGAACGATGGAATAAAGGGAATCCACGCCGCCCAGATCAGAAGTCTTCATCGGAATACCAATCACCGGCATGGAGAAAAGGGCCGCGCACATACCTGGCAGATGCGCTGCCTTACCGGCTCCGGCAATAATCACCTTAACGCCTCTGTCTTCCGCTGTTTTCGCCCACTCAAAGAAAATATCCGGTTCCCGGTGTGCAGAAATGATTGTCATCTCATACTCAATCCCAAACTTGTCCAGAATATCCGCTGCCTGTGCCATCACCGGCATATCTGAGTCACTGCCCATTACGATTCCAACTTTTGCCATGATACCGCTCCTTTTTTGATTAGTTTTGCTTATAAGTGCTTGTTTTTATTTGATATTTTCTAATAACAATAATACTAGATTTCAGTTACTACGTCAATAGCCTTATTTCATTTCCAATGCCCGATTCAATTCCTCCGTCCCCCGTACCACAAATCGCCCATTTTGAATAATCGGGAGCTCTGCTCCGGTTTTTGTCACCGCAACGATATCTCCCAGCTCCGAATAAGGAATGGTAATATCCGTATGACAGCCAAAATATGCCTTAGCTGCATCCTCCTTACGCAGCAGCGAAATCTCATTGTCCCGGGCGATAATCTCTTTCCCGTCCGGGTTATACACCGGTGAATCCTCCGACCAGCTATAGCAGGTATCCCCCACAGCAAAATGCGGCCCCATTTTTTCCGCAATCAGAATCGGCAGCTTATCAATGATACCAAACCGTTCCGCCATAGCATACGCTGCCGTATTCGTTCCGATGGCAAATTCTCCCATCGCCAAGGTATCATGATTTTTCAAAATCTGCTGACGGATCAATGCCTTTCCTTCTTCCGGATCGGCAAAATTATCACAGGAATATCCGGTCAGCATTCCATCCGTAAAGCTCATCCGGAAATTCTTGTACTGAAAATCTCCTACATACACATTACTAACATGTAAAAGCCCAGTGGTCCCGGCAAGAATTGGTGAAGTGAATACTTCTCCTACCGGAATATTCACATCCGCTACGCAGTTTTCAAAGTTTGTCTGTACCTCCGGATTTGCCAGCTGATGAAGGGAAACTTTTAAATCCGTCTCATTGCCATCTCGTCCGGTAACCCTTACATATTCCGCCTGATCCAGTACATCGATGATATGCTGCTGAATATTTTTATACACCTCATAATCCAGTGTATTTATCCTGATCACTTCAGCGAAAATTTCAGCAAAATCAGGACCAATTGCCGGCATCGGGAAAGCAATGATGGTGAAGCTGGTCTCATCACCCGGAATATACTCATTGACAACCGGCATCGTTTCGCTTACAAAAGCAATACCCAGTGCTTCCTGCTTCATACTTAAAACATAAGCTTCCGGTTTGTTGATCGGTTCAAACCCATCTTCCCCAAACGTTTCGATCACTGCCGGCCCGGCAAAATCCCGGGCTTCTTTTTTGCAGGCTTCATAAGCCGTCTTTAATACCGCTGCTTTTCTGTCCTTAAAAGCCTTATCCAGATAAATCGCCTGATCATAACGATGGTCATAATCATACTGCCGATTTGCCGATGTGCCAAAATAACCGATTCGCCGGCCTGGCACCTGTGTCACCGACCACACTGCCGACCGGTACAAAATTGACTCCAGCCCCATTTCATGAAACTGGTGGATCGCCGCCTTTACCATCCGCTCCATTCCCAGCGGATACCGGATCGCTACCGTCTTTTTCCTGGTCAGATCACGCCCCATTACGGCAAAACCTGTTTTGTAACCTTCGGTATAAGTTGCCGCCATTGTTTCAATGGTTTCTGCCGGCAGCCCATTCATAAATCCGGCCAGTTCCAGTTCTTCCCGGGAAATGTACTCACCATACCGATACAAATACCGCAGATCGCTTAAATCCCGCTCCAGAATGATATCCCTGGCAAAGGTCAACCCTGCATCCAATTGCTCTCTGATCCGATAAGTCAGCGTCACATCGGTATAATCACTGTTAAACCAGTAAATCACATCTTTTACCTGCCGGACCGCCGGAACACCCTCTTCAAACATATTATAAATGGCAATCAATGTCTCCCACAAAATGGTAATATCCGTCAATCGGCACTCATAGGCAAAGATAATCGCGCCTCGTAACTGCCCGTAAAATGCCGACAACAGCGGACCAAATTCCGGCCCCAACAGCCTGGCCGCATACGCCGGATCCGCATAACTGCTCTCATAATGCTCCGGTAAAATATCCCGGTACAGCAGCTGATTATAAGCCTGAAGCTCCGCCAGGGACCATTCTTCCATTTCCTCCCGCATCTGCCGCCTTGCCAGCTCCTCGATCTGACCGGCAAATCGGCCCATTTCCATAAAATAAGGAAGGAACGGTTCTTTCACCTGGGTTTCGTTTGCAAACTGCGCAATCCTCTCCGTCGCCAGGTCATACCGTTCCATAATCTGATTATTTTCCGCTTTCCACAATTCCTGATACTTCATATGCCTTCCTCTCCAATACCGCCATCACCGGCCAAATATTCCAACCACCAGGACACAGAGCCAGAATATCAAAATCAAACTACTGACCGCAATCCCGATCTTCGATAAAATATATTTTTTTTCTTTTTCCAGTAAAGACAAACTGCCATAGCCCAAAGATGCAAATGTAAACAGCAGGCTACTCAGCCCCCATGCACCCACATTGGCACCGCCGGCCCCCTGCATCGCCACACTGATCCGCAGACTGATCAATCCGCAGACCAGGGCCACAGCCGCAAGCCCAAGGCAAACAAAACTCCTCTTTGCCAGGGGCTTTTTAATATAAGAAATCTTATACTTGCGTCTTTTCACCTGAGTTTCTCCTTACCCTTATCTTCTGTATAATATGATATGTGAAATACCCCAGAATTCCGCCCAAAGTATTGAGCAGTATATCATCCACATCAAAACTTCCCACCCGAAATAACAACTGCGTGGTTTCAATCGCCAAACTTAACAGGAAACAAAGTATAAAACAGTTATACCACCGCCTCCCCCGCCGGCTGATAATCGGCAGGAAGAAACCACACGGCATAAATGCCACCACATTGCCAAATACATTCAGCAGAAATGCCATCATTCCCAGCTTATGACGGTATTGATAAAACCGCTTAATCTCTTTGAACAGCTCCAAATTATAGGAATAACTCCGCTGGGTGGTATCTCTTCCTAATGATTCTGCAAAAAACATAAAGTAGACCAGTAATGCCAGATAGACAATAAATATCACCCACCCATATTTCTGGTTTTTAGTTGTGTTTTTAATCATATTTTCCCCGGCAATCCATAAAATGGTTAAAAAGTAATCTGTGATTTACGTTTCAACAAAGCGCCGCCATTGACAATTGATAAAATTCCTATAGAAATCCCTGTAACCAATACAATAATCCCGATGGCAATGTTCCATGCCCCCGCATTTCTCATTGTTTTATAAACATTCTCCATATGCTCACTCCTTACCTTACACGCCTTCTGATATGCCATATTGTTCATAATAAGCGTCAATCGCCGCTTTTAATGTGTCATCAATCATAATTTTTCCTTTATAAGGTTTATTATACAGGTGATTTACAACATCTGACATCGTAACGATCGCCGTAGTACCCAGACCGTAATTTTCCTGAATCTCTGCCAATGCAGATTTGGTTCCTTTTCCCCGCTCCATCCGGTCGACCGATACCACCAGACCGATTACATCCACATCACCCTGGGCTTTGATAATCGGCAGAGTCTCTTCAATCGAAGTACCGGCGGTTGTCACATCTTCAATAATCACCACCCGGTCATGATCCCCAATCGGACTTCCCAGCAGGATTCCGGTATCACCGTGATCCTTTACCTCTTTCCGGTTGGAGCAGTACTTAATATCCGTATCGTAGAACTCACTGATGGCCATCGTAGTGGCTACCGACAGGGGAATTCCTTTATAAGCCGGTCCAAACAAAATATCAAAGTCCAGGCCAAAAGCATTTTGAATGGCCTTGGCATAATATTCACCCAGCAGTCTTAGCTGCGTCCCGGTA